>ENA-UEPV01002394-UEPV01002394.1-human-gut-metagenome-genome-assembly--contig:-NODE-2394-length-10420-cov-20.878565_pt1 | contig 10420 bp, 8 predicted proteins | sample MGYA00242942_ERZ507925 | MGnify/ENA primary metagenome ERZ507925 (study PRJEB26167, sample SAMN06115453) | human gut metagenome | host: Homo sapiens | place: China:Fujian | collected 2015-08-26... | reverse complement strand
CTGTGCAGCCAAACGACAGCATAGGAGCAAGTGGCGATAGGCTGGAGGTGATGTTGCAGGGCATAATCATAAGTTGCTTTTACTAGTTGAGCTGCGATCCCCCGGCCTCCGATTTCGGGGGGGACGATGGTATGACGGATATCCAGTTTGCCGTCCCGGATGATATAAGTGACATAGGCCGTGTAGCCGTCCACGACTGTCTTAAACAGATTGTCTTCAGGAAGATGTGTGATTTCCATAGTTTGTTTGTTTCTACGAAGATATAAAATATTTTTTAATTGTGGGATATTCGGTATATTTGTCAGAGTGATTTAATAAAACAGATAATCGATAATATAGAAACTATGGAGAATTTTATTTTTCAAAATCCGACCAAACTAATTTTTGGTAAAGGGATGATCGGACAGTTAGCGAAAGAAATACCTGCCGGAAAGCGTATACTGGTGACTTTCGGAGGAGGAAGTGTTCGTAAAAACGGAGTTTATGATCAGGTAAAAGAAGCTTTAAAAGGATTTGAGGTGACGGAATTTTGGGGGATCGAGGCTAACCCGAAGATCGAGACGCTGCGTAAGGCTATCGAATTGGGAAAAGAGAAAAAGGTAGATTATTTATTGGCTGTCGGCGGTGGTTCGGTGATCGACGGTACGAAGCTGATATCTGCCGGTATTTTGTATGAAGGCGATGCCTGGGATTTGGTGTTGAAAGGTTGTGAGAAGCACACTTTACCTTTAGGAACAGTCCTGACCTTGCCGGCTACGGGTTCGGAAATGAATAGCGGAGCTGTGATCTCCCGGAAAGAAACAGCCGAAAAATATCCTTTCTATTCTAATTATCCGGTTTTTTCTATTCTTGATCCGACGGTTACTTATACTTTGCCTCCTTATCAGGTCGCTTGTGGAATCGCCGATACTTTTGTGCACGTCATGGAGCAATATATGACCACTCCGGGACAATCCCGCCTCATGGACAGATGGGCAGAAGGAATTGTCCATACTTTAATAGAGATCGCTCCCGAGGTTCTTCGTAAACAGGATAATTATGAGCTGATGTCCGAGTTTATGCTTTGTGCTACAATGGGACTCAATGGCTTTGTTGCTATGGGAGTACGGCAGGATTGGGCCACCCATATGATCGGTCATGAACTGACGGCTTTACATGGTTTGACTCATGGAGCAACATTGGCTATCGTCCTACCGGGATTATGGCGTACATTGAAACAGAAAAAAATGGCTAAACTCGTGCAATATGGCGAACGGATCTGGCATATCGATCAAGGAACCGATGAAGAAAGAGCTGATAAGGCGATTCAAAAAACAGAAGAATTTTTCAAAAGTCTCGGATTACCTACTCGCTTAGGGGATGCCGGAATCGGGGAAGAGACAATTCTCGAGATTCAGAAGCGTTTTACACAACGTCAGGTCGCTTTTGGAGAAGATCAGGATGTAACGGCTGAGATTGCCGGCCAAATACTCGAAAATTGTAAATAATCCGTCAGTAATCGCATGAATAAAAAGGTGTCCGGTTTACCGGGCACTTTTTTGTAAAAATTATTTTTTAATGGAGGTATTACCCTGTTGTTATAAAAATTCCGGGCTTTCCGATGAATTTCCGGCTTCTTTTGTTAATTTAGCAGCTTTCTAAATTGAAAGGAGATGATGTATACAATTGAACAACTTCGGGAAGTTATTAAGGCTGAATTAGATAAGCAAGAATATGTAGAAGAACCTTATTCTTTGTTCGAACCGATCAAATATATTATGGAAGATGGGGGAAAGCGACTTCGGCCTGTACTGACTCTGATGGCGTATAACCTGTACCGGGACGATATCGGGAAGGCTTTAAAATCTGCTATCGGGATTGAGATTTTCCATAATTACACCTTGTTGCATGACGATGTTATGGACGATGCCGAATTACGTCGGGGACGTCAGACTGTCCATAAAAAATGGAATAGTAATGTGGCTATTTTGAGTGGTGATGCTGCGGCTATCACGGCTTATAAGTATATCGAGACTTGTGAGGATCCTTATTTACGCCGGGTAATCGATGGTTTTAACCAGGTGGCGATGGATGTTTGCAAAGGACAGCAATATGACATGGAATTCGAAACCCGGGACGATGTAACGGAAGAAGAATATATCCAGATGATCTACCTGAAGACTTCTGTATTGATTGCCGGAAGTATGCGTCACGGTGCTTTGATTGCCGGCGCTCCTGAACATGAATACAAAGAGCTCTATGATTTCGGTGGATACCTGGGGTTGGTATTTCAGCTGCAAGACGATTATCTTGATGTCTACGGAGACGTGGAAGAGTTCGGGAAGAAAATCGGTGGGGATATCCTCTGTAACAAAAAGACTTATCTGCTGATCAAAGCTTTTGAGTTGGCTTCTGAAGAAGATAAGGCTTTATTGAAAGAGTGGGTCGTGAAAGAAAAATTCAATCCTCAGGAAAAGATCAAGGAAGTGACAGAAATATACAATCGTTCGGGAGTAAAAGAGGCCCTGAGGGCTAAAGTGGACGATTATCTTGAAAAAAGCCGGATTGCTTTGGATAAAATAGAAGTTCCTGAAGAAAGGAAAGTCCGGTTTTATGAGATGATTGATTTTATCGGAAAACGTAAGAAGTAATATATGTACAACAATAAATTGAAAGCAATTGTCTTGCCGGTGGTTATTGCCTTGGCTATTGTTTTAGGGATGGGGATCAATTCGCTGTTGGATCATAAAGAAGTGCCTGTAAATATGGGGCAGCGGATGATAGGTAGTAAATTGGATTATATTCTGAATATGATCAATTATTCCTATGTGGATTCGGTGGATATACATAAAATCGAGGAAGATGCTATCCCTCAGATATTGAATGATCTCGATCCGCATACGGTTTATATTCCGGCTAAAGATATGCAGCGGGTGAACGAAGAGATGGTGGGAAATTTCGGTGGAGTCGGGGTCCAGTTTTATAAATATCTGGATACGGTGACTGTCGTCAAAGTAGTTCCCGGTGGACCTTCAGAAGCTGCCGGGTTGCAGGATGGTGACCGGATTGTGAAAGTCAACGATTCTATCGTCGCTGGCCGGAATATGAATACGGATAAAATCATGTCTCTGATGCGGGGAGAAATCGGTACCGACGTACAGCTTACGATTGTCCGCCGTGGAGAAAAACAGCCGTTGATCAAAAATATCACCCGGGGAAGTATTCCTATCAAAAGTGTGGATGTGGCTTATATGTTCGACGATACGACCGGGTTTATCAAGGTGAAAACCTTCGGGATGAATACTTATGATGAATTTATGGCTTCTCTGGCTAAGCTTGAAGGATTGGGAATGAAGCGGTTGATTGTCGATCTGCGCGAGAATGAAGGAGGGATTCTTCCGATTGCAATCCGTATGATCAATGAATTTTTGCCTGAAGGAAAATTGATTTTATATACGCAGGGAAAAGCTTCTCCCCGGATGGATTATAATTCCAATGGCAAGGGGAAATATCAACAATTGCCCCTGACGGTCCTGATCGACGAGGCGAGTGCTTCGGCCAGCGAGATTTTTGCCGGAGCGATACAGGACAATGACCGGGGAAATATCGTCGGACGCCGTTCTTTCGGTAAAGGGTTGGTGCAGGAACAAAGGCTGCTGCCGGATAATTCGGCTTTACGATTGACGGTGGCCCGTTATTATGTGCCTTCCGGCCGTTCTATTCAAAAACCTTATGACGAAGGAAAAGAAAAATATTATACAGATATTTATCAACGCCTGTTGCATGGGGAATTTTCTCAGAAAGATAGTATACATTTTGATGAAAAACTTAAATTCCAGACGGTTGGCGGACGTACGGTATACGGTGGCGGCGGAATCATGCCCGATTTGTTCGTACCCGGAGATACGGTCGGTTTCTCCCGTTATTTGGTGGAGGTAAACCGGAAAAATCAGTATTTGTATGATTTCACTTTTGATTTTATGGACCGGCATCGTCAGGAAACTAAAAATATCAAGGATTATAAACAACTACTGAAGTATTTGGATCGTTTCGATCTGGTGAATGAGATGGCGGATTATGCAGCGGCTAAAGGACTGAAACGGGATGAAAAAGGGATCCGGGATTCTTATGATGTTCTTGATTCTTTAATCAAAGCCTTTATCGGGCGGCATGTATTGGACGACGATGGTTTCTATCCGATTCTCTATCAGAATGATGTAACTATAAAGAAAGCGATTGAAGCACAAGGTACAGGGGTACAAGCTGATTAGTAAATGACAGGAAAAAAAAGGTATTCCCGGCGTTGGACAAGGCTTATTGGTGGCTTGTTAGGTTTGGGAATTGTCTGGGGGTTTTATGTCTCCCGGACTTCGGATAAAGAAATTGGAGCAGCCTCTTTGCATGAAGCAAAGAGGTTGTTTGAATATACGGAATTGCTTCCTTCGGGTGAGGGAGAAATTGTTCGTCATACTTATTATACGCTTAGTTTCAATAGTCGGCATAAACAAGCCAATTGGGTGTATTATACCTTGGAATTGGAAGGAAAAGAAAGGGTGGCCGAGCGTACAGACCGGTTTAGGGAAGATAAAAAAGTATCTTCCGGATCTGCGAAGCCTTCCGATTACATCAAAAGTGGATACGATCGCGGACATTTATGCCCCGCTGCCGATATGGCTCATTCTGCTGAGGCGATGGAGGAAACCTTTTTGATGTCGAATATTTCTCCTCAATTGCCGGTTTTTAACCGGGGAATATGGAAAAGCCTGGAAAAGCTAGTTCGGGATTGGGGAGAGAAAGAACGGATTTATATTGTCACCGGTCCTGTTTTTAAAGACAATAAAGGAAAAATCGGTCGGACTGGAGTTACCGTTCCCGGTTTTTTCTACAAAGTAGTTTATGCTCCCGGGGCCCGGCAAATGATTGCTTTTGTTCTTCCCAATACCCAAGAAAAAAGGCAATTGCGGGATTATGCAGTGACTGTGGATTCCGTAGAACGGCTCACAAACATCGATTTTTTCCCACAATTATCCGATACACTTGAAAATCGCCTTGAAGCGGCGGTCAATTATGACAGTTGGAGATAAGGTTAATCCAGCAATCGGTCGATGACCTCGCACATTTTCCCGAATTCTTCCGGATCGTAGAGACGGGTCATGAAGACTATCTTGCCTTGTTTATCGATAATGATATTTCGGGTGACTCCGGCTCCCTGGGCAGCAAAGGAGTAAAAGGCTTTACCTTCGGGGTCTAAGGTCAATGGATAAGTGATTTTTAAATCCTTGCCAAACTGTATTGTCTGTTCCCGGTTTTCTTTCAGATCGATACCGATCAGGGCAAAATGAGGATTATTTTTGTGTTTCAGCCAAATGTCTTTTTCGATGAAAGGCATTTCTTTACGGCATACTCCGCACCAACTTGCTGTAAACTGCAACATGACAACCTTCCCACGAAGAGATGACAAAGTCACTTGTTTGCCATCCGTCAATGTAATCGTAAAATCAGGGGCCATCTCCCCTATTCTGACAATATATCCTGTACTATCAGCCTGTGCCGACGTCGCTTCAGCAGTCACTTTCACTGCGTCGGAAGCACTTTCAGTAGCTTCTGCTCCTTTCTTCTGGCCTGAACAAGCCAGTAAACTAACGGCTAATAAAGCCACACCACATACATTCATAATTTTCTTTTTCATCTTCGTATAATCATTAGTGAGATTGCAAATATAAAAAAAGTACATGACGTATTTGCATTTTTAAAATAAATTCATACCTTTGCACCCGCAAAAGAAAAACGCCTCTTTAGCTCAGTTGGCCAGAGCACGTGATTTGTAATCTCGGGGTCGTTGGTTCGAATCCGACAAGAGGCTCAGAAAAGTTGGACAGTTTTGTTCAACTTTTTTTGTGTTTATAAATAAGGAAAAAGAAAAGCCGCCGGTGTTGTACGGCGGCTTTTGTACATAGTGTAAAGTCTAGTTAAGCCCTTTGTATGATTTACGTGCGGCTTCTTCCCTTGTTGGAAAAGGGGGATTCTGTAAAGGAGTTATGATGTATAAACAAGCGGAAGGATGAAATTGTTCACTCATTGTATTAAAAAATATGTTTATAGAAAAAGCTTGGCAATGACTTCCCGTTTTTTTCTGTATTTTTGCACCCGAAAATCATAACAACTAAATAACATACATACAGAATGGGTGGTTTTTTCGGAACAGTCTCTAAGGCTGAATGCGTGACCGATTTATTTTACGGTACGGATTATAATTCACATTTAGGAACGAAACGCGCCGGAATGGCGACATACGCCGAAGGCGAGGGTTTCATACGTTCGATTCACAATCTGGAGAGTTCTTATTTTCGCACGAAGTTCGAGAGTGAACTTCCTAAGTTCAAGGGAAAGGCGGGAATTGGTGTCATCAGTGATACGGATCCTCAACCGATGATGATTAATTCTCATTTGGGACGTTTTGCCATTGTAACGGTAGCGAAGATTAACAACATGGATGAACTGGTGCAGGAGTTGTTGAGCAACAATATGCACTTTTCGGAGATGAGCATGGGAAAAACCAACCCTACGGAGCTGGTAGCATTGCTTATTGTACAAGGAAAGGATTTTGTGGATGGCATTGAAAATGTATTCAACAAAATCAAGGGTTCCTGCTCTATGTTGATTCTCACTGAAGATGGTATCATTGTGGCTCGTGACAAATGGGGACGTACACCAATTATCATCGGAAAGAAGGATGGGGCATACGCTGCCACCAGCGAGTCAAGCAGTTTGCCGAACCTGGATTTTGAAATTGACAAATATGTAGGACCGGGTGAAATTCTGCGCATGCGTGCCGACGGTCTTGAACAGCTTCGCAAACCGAACGAGAAGATGCAGATCTGCTCTTTCTTGTGGGTATATTACGGTTTCCCTGTTTCTTGTTATGAAGGTAAGAATGTGGAAGAAGTTCGCTTCATGAGCGGATACAAGATGGGACAGACAGATGAATCTGAAGTGGACTGTGCCTGCGGTATTCCTGATTCGGGGGTAGGTATGGCTTTAGGTTATGCAGAAGGTAAGGGAATTCCTTATCATCGTGCTATAGCCAAGTACACCCCGACTTGGCCCAGAAGTTTTACTCCGAGCAACCAGAGCATGCGTTCGCTGGTAGCCAAGATGAAGTTGATTCCTAACCGTGCCATGCTGCAAGGCAAGCGTCTGTTGTTCTGCGATGATTCTATCGTACGTGGTACTCAGCTTCGTGACAATGTGAACATTCTTTACGATTACGGAGCAAAAGAGGTACACATGCGTATTGCTTGTCCGCCGCTGATTTACGGATGTCCTTTCATTGGCTTTACATCTTCTAAGGGAGATATGGAGTTGATAACCCGTCGTATCATCAAGGAAATTGAGGGTGATGAAAATGCTAAACTCGACAAATACGCTACTACAGATTCTCCGGAATACAAGGAACTGGTAGAACGTATTCGTGCCCGTTTCGGATTGACTTCATTGAAGTTCAATACGCTGGAAACCTTGATTGAAGCTATTGGCTTGCCGAAGTGCAAAGTTTGTACACATTGCTTCGATGGTTCCAGCTGTTTCTGATGAATTTTGCTGAATATAAATATAGAAAGGGAGGTTCAAACGAACCTCCCTTTTTTATGCATAAAAACTCTTTGAAATTCTCTTTGGTGAAGAGGGATGAATGTCGGTGTGCTTTTTTAGAATGCTTCGGTCATGTTGAAATAAAACAGATTCTGCTTGTTGGTGAAATCGCGTCCTAAATCCAGTCGGACATTCATGCGGGGCTGTACTTCTATGCGAAGTCCCAGGCCGGCATTAGGAAGCACTCCTTCTATTTTTCCAGGCGTAGGTCCCATAAATCCGCATCCTCCCCAGGCTACGAAGCCTAGACGATTGATTACTCTTTTAATCCAATTGCTCTGGTCTGTATTGAACATCTGGCGATATTCGGCCAGTGCCACGTGCGAAGATTTATCGCGGTACTGCCCCATGTAATATCCTCGCAAGTCGAAAGGAGTACCGCTCAGTACGTATTTATTCAGCGGAAGATTGTGCCCGAAAGAGTGCTTGCTTTGTACCGTCCATGCCACTACCTTTCGTTTCCCGACGCTCTTGTACTGTCTGTAGTCCAGTTCCAGATGAGAGAAGTTAGAGTAACTGCCTAAAAACTTCTGGTATATCAGTCCTCTTAAGTCGAAGTAGAGACCTTTGTAAGGGTTGGCTGGAACGTCGCGTGTGTCGTAAGTAAGCAGGAAACCTACCCCGGAACTGAAATCCTTGTAGCCGTCGGCGGTACCTCCTGCACGTTTGTAGTCAGGCTGTTCCACCAGATATTTGGCCGGATCCATAATGTGGTCGTAGGTAATGTCAATCTGTGGCCCTGCAAAAAAGTTGCTTTCTCCCAGACGGAAAAGGAACCACGGGTTAATCTGTATGCCGCTGTAGCGATACTGGCTGGTCGTGTCACTGCGTACATAATTCTTATTGGTATTATATCCTACGCCATAGAAGTTTTCCTGGGTATTCTTGAATGTAAACTGTCCGAAAATACGGAAGCGGTCGTTCTTGAAGAAAAGCTGTGGTTTTACCACCAGATTTAGTCCCCCGTTGAACATGAAAGCTACGGAAGCAGGGATAACTGAACGGTGCATGGTGGTATCTTTCGGGTTCATGCGGAATGTCATCAGGGCACTTCCGCCTATCAGCAAGCCAAAATCAGGGGTATAACTCGGTCCTCCCAATATGTTATAATGAAAATTGCGGGCTGCTTTTTTCTGTTTCTTGAGCTCTTTTTCTGTCAATTGATGGTGTGGCAGACTGTCTTGAAGAGATTCTTGTGCATATCCTGCTACGATGAACAGGCAATAGATGCAAATGAGTAAGTATTTTTTCATACGACAAAATTACAAAAAAGAGTCGAATCTGATTGGGCTTATTTTAAGAGTTTTTGGATTCCCTTGTCTTTTTAACTTAAAAGGCAGACTGGTGTCTGAATTTTCGCCGTAAGTAGGTAAATCATCCTTGCGTTCTGATAAAAAATGGTAAGTCTTTTGGTCATTCTCTGGGTATTTTTTACTTTTACAAAAGTAAGATATTTGTAAACAATAAAGTGATATGACAGTAATTGAACGCTTTTTAAAGTATGTGACTTTTGATACGCAGTCGGACGAATCGACCGGTGTCACTCCGAGTACGCCGAAGCAGATGGTATTTGCGCAATACCTGAAAACGGAGCTGGAGGAACTGGGATTGAAAGATATTTCCTTGGACGAAAACGGGTATTTGTTTGCCACACTTCCTTCGAATGTGGACCATGAGGTTCCGGTGGTAGGCTTTATTGCCCACATGGATACCAGTCCCGATATGAGCGGAGAGAATGTGAAACCGCGTATCGTAGAGAAATACGATGGAAAGGATATTCCTCTGTGTGCGGAGGAGAATATCATTCTGTCTCCTGCTAATTTCCCGGAACTGCTGGATCATGTAGGTGAGGATTTGATTGTGACCGACGGTCATACCTTGTTGGGGGCGGACGATAAAGCCGGAATTGCAGAAATTGTAGGTGCGGTGGCTTATCTGATTGCACATCCGGAAATCAAGCATGGTGATATTCATATCGGTGATACAATCTGTTCACTTAACAACCCTGTTGCCATTCCTTTCCAGAAGATTTCAGAGCCTACTCTTTCTATGGACTTCATGGTTAATGACAGTCCTCTTGCAGGTAAAGAAGGTAAATTCGTTACTTCAAGACATTTAAGAGACAGACTTTTCAAGGAACTTAATACAGATGTTAGTTTAAGAGTTGAGGAAACACCTGGCGTTGAGAACTCATTTAAGGTTTCAGGACGTGGTGAGCTTCATCTTTCAGTTCTTATTGAGAATATGAGAAGAGAAGGTTATGAATTTGCAGTAAGTAAAGCCGAGGTACTCTACCACACAGATGAGAGAGGTAAGAAGCTTGAGCCTATGGAACTTGCTTATATCGATGTTCCAGATGACTGCACAGGATCTGTTATCCAGAAGTTAAGCCAGAGAAAGGGCGAACTCCTTGGTATGTCACCAATTAACGGTGGATACACAAGACTTCAGTTCTCTATTCCTTCAAGAGGTCTTATCGGATACAGAGGTGAATTCCTTACTGACACTAAGGGTAATGGTATTATTAACACTTCATTTGAAGGTTATGAAGAATACAAGGGTGATATATCTTACAGAAAGACTGGCTCACTTATAGCTTACGAAGATGGTGAAGCTGTTACTTATGGTCTTTTCAATGCACAGGACAGAGGTACTCTTTTCATCGGACCTGGCGAAAAGGTATATGCTGGTATGATTATCGGTGAGAACCCAAGAACTGAGGATATTGAAGTTAATGTCTGCAAGACAAAGCACCTTACTAACACTCGTTCTTCAAGTGCCGATGAAGCAT
>ENA-UEPV01002389-UEPV01002389.1-human-gut-metagenome-genome-assembly--contig:-NODE-2389-length-10438-cov-8.456616_pt1 | contig 10438 bp, 6 predicted proteins | sample MGYA00242942_ERZ507925 | MGnify/ENA primary metagenome ERZ507925 (study PRJEB26167, sample SAMN06115453) | human gut metagenome | host: Homo sapiens | place: China:Fujian | collected 2015-08-26... | reverse complement strand
AGTCCACCTTTTTCCGCCTGCTGGCAGGCAAGGACGAGTGGTTTTCTGACGATCTGCGGAAGCTGGACGATGATAACGTGTACCGCAAGCTGCAAGGTCACTGGATCATTGAAATGTCCGAGATGATCGCCACCGCCAACGCCAAGAGCATTGAGGAAATCAAGTCGTTTCTGAGCCGCCAGAAGGAGGTCTACAAAATCCCGTATGAAACCCATCCGGCAGACCGGCTGCGGCAATGCATGTTCGGCGGCACATCCAACGCAATGGACTTCCTGCCCCTCGACCGATCCGGCAACCGGCGCTTTCTGCCGGTGCAGGTTTGTCCGGAGCAGGCAGAGGTTCACATTTTGGAGGACGAAGCCGCATCCAGAACCTATTTGCAGCAGGTGTGGGCGGAGGCAATGACCATCTACCGGGCAGGCGGCTGGAAGCTGACATTCAGCCCGGAAATGGTGTGCTATCTCAAGGAGCATCAGAAGGACTTCATGCCGGAGGACACGAAAGCGGGCATGATTCAGGCGTTTCTGGACAGCTACACGGGCGATACCGTCTGTTCCAAGCAGCTTTACAGGGAGGCGCTGAACCATGCTTTTGACGAGCCGAAGCAATGGGAGATCCGCGAGATCAACGAGATTATGAACCAGTGCGTGACCGGCTGGACGTATTTCTCCAATCCCCGCAGCTTTGCAGGGTACGGCAGGCAAAAGGGCTGGGAGCGAGAAAAGGCTGCAACGGGCAGCGGCAACCAAAATACAGAAATCCCGGACGGCTTTGTGGAGATCACAGAGCAGATGGAGATGCCGTTCTGAAAAGTGCGGCTGGCTGCAAATCCTGTTGTGATCCCGTTGCCGGGCTGGTTGCCGGGAGAATCTCTGTCCTGTCAGGCTTTTTCTACCTTTGACAACCAAAACAACAGAAAAATAGAAGAAAAGGAAAACCGTAAATCAACCGTCAGATTGGGTATGTTTCGAGGTTTTTGGAAGTCCGTTGCCGGACTTCGTTGCCGCCTCGCCCTGTCTGGCTATTTTTGCATGGAGGGTAAACTGCCTATGAAGGAAATCCCAATTTGGGAAAAGAGCAATCTGAGCTTGGAGGAGGCTGCGGCTTACTCCGGCATTGGCATCAACAAACTGCGTGAAATTACGAATGAAGATAAATGCAAATTCGTCCTTTGGGTGGGAAACAAGCGTCTGATCAAACGTCGCCTGTTCGATTGCTTTGTCGAGCAAGCATATTCTATTTGAGAGGCTGCCAAAGGCTGCAAATGTGAAACCGTCCTTTTCTCATTCGCTGCGGGTGGAAATCGCATGGTTGATGTGTTATACTGACACTGACCTTATAGATGCGCTTTTCACAGAAAGGAGTTTCTAAATGTCTGAAAAGCGCAAAGATAGCAAGGGCCGTGTTTTGAAGGATGGCGAAAGCCAAAGAGCAAACGGCACCTACGACTATCGTTATACCGATATCCACAAGAAACGGCGTTGTATTTACGCTAAATCCCTGACAGAGCTGCGGAAAAAAGAGGAAGAACTGTGGCGCGATCTGGCAGACGGCATCGACTACGCCGCCGGAGAGATGACGGTGGCTGATCTGGTTGACCGCTATATGAACCTGAAACGTGGGTTGAAACCCAATTCACTTCGGTCGTACAACACAGCGGTCAAGCGGATTCATGCTGACCCTTTCGGGCAAAAAGCCATCAAAACGGTAAAATTGTCCGATGCGAAAGGCTGGTTCGTGTTTCTGCATGACAGCGGTTTCAAGCAAAACACCATAGGAATCCTGCAAAGCGTTGTCAGACCGGCGTTTGAGATGGCGGTGGAGGATGACATCATCCGCAAGAATCCATTCAAGTTCAAGCTGTCGGACGTTGTGCCGAAGGACGCTTATGTGCGCAATGCCCTGACCAGAGAACAGCAGGAGAAATATCTGCAATTCGTTCAAGACTATGGCGGCAACTATTATGATGATATCGTCATTCTTATGGGAACCGGCTTGCGTGTGAGTGAGTTGTATGGCCTGACACGAGCAGATATCGACTTTGAACGGCACTGTATCCATGTCCGGCGGCAGCTTTGCCGGACGGCTGAAAAGCCCTACTTTGTCACACCGCCGAAAACAAAAAGCGGTATCCGCAATGTTCCCATGACAGATACCGTTTGTGCAGCGTTGCGGCGTGTAGTAAAAGCCAGAGCGTCCACGAAAGTGGAAGCGCTGGTGGATGGTTGCAGCGGATTCCTCTTTCTGGACAAGTCCGGGATGCCGAAGGTGGCAATGCACTTGGAAAACTATATGCGTGGCGTGCAGGGAAAGTTTGAGAAGGCGTACGGCAAACCTGTTCCGCGCATTACACCTCATGTGCTGCGACACACCTTCTGCACCAATGTTCAGCAGGCCGGGCTGGATGTAAAAAGCCTGCAATACCTGATGGGACACTCCAATGCCAGTGTGACGCTGGATGTCTACACGCACAGCAGCTTTGAATCGGTTGAAAGAGCCTTTGAACAGATCGCCGGCAATCTGTGATCTCCGACGTGTGAAGCGGGATAGCTTACGCCAAAACTTACGCCAATCACCCGGTAAGTGGCGTAGGTTTGCGTAGAAATGCGTGGATCGTGCAAAAACGTAGAATCTGGAAAAATCGGCTTGTGGCCTTGATAATTCTACAAAAGTCTACGTTTCCCGATATTCGTGATTCGGCTCCAAAAGTGTGGTTTGGAAGGGCGGCATGTACTAAGCCAAAACCGCCGCTCCCAAGAATCCCAATTTATAAAAAGAACGCAGGCAGAACTTTTCGCAAAGGCGAAGGCTCTGCCTGCTTTTTTGCACCCCTGCCGCACTTTTCTCTTCGCCGCAAATGTGCTACAATAGCCTTAGCATAAGGAAAAGGGGGACGCGCATGGCCAGAAACAGGCAGAACCTGAACATCATCTACATCTCGGACCGAATGCGGGAGACGCTGCGGCCCATAGCGTCCTGTGCGCTCACGGCGGTGGTGGCCCCCATGGGCTACGGTAAAACGACGGCGGTGCGCTGGTTCTTGGCAGAGCAGGCCAAGGCGGGGGCCGTGGTGCTGCAAGCCAGCATCTACTCGGATAACCGCTCCATCTTCTGGAAAAGCGTGCAGAAGGCCTTTACCGCCGCCGGGCTGACGGTGCTGGAGGGCTACGACTGCCCCGCCGACGCCAGCGGCGCGGCTTTGCTGCTGGAGGACCTGTGTGCCGCGCTGGGCGGCAAAACGCCCTACTATCTTTTTCTGGACGATTTCCACCTGCTGGGGGACGAGCGGGTGGCGCAGTTTTTGTGTCGGCTGGCCTACCGCCTGCCCGAGAACGTCCACCTTATCGTGGCCAGCCGCAACCGCTTTCTGCCCGGGGAGCAGGTGGTGCGGCTGGGGCGGCGGCTCCACCGCATCGAGGCCGACGGCCTCCGCCTGAACCGGGAGGAGCTGCTGGCCTACACCCACCGCTGCGGCGTGGAGATCACCGCCGCCCAGGCCGAGAGCCTGCTGCGCTCCTGCGAGGGGTGGTTCTCCGCCGTCTACCTGAACCTCCATGCTCTGGCCGAGCGGGGGAGCCTGCTGCAGCCGGGGTCGGACATCTACGCCATGTTCACCGCCGCCATGCTGGAGTCCCTGCCCGAGAAGACCCGGGGCTTCCTCGCTGTGATGGGGCTGGCCGATGAGTTCACGGTGGAGATGGCCCGGGCTGTCACCGCCCTGCCCGACGCGGAGGAGGTGCTGCGGGCCCTCACCCAGCAAAACGCCTTTGTCACCCGCCTGCCGGACGGGGTGAGCTTCCGCTTCCACCACATGATGAAAGAGTGCGCCGAGCGGCTCTTTGCCCAGCTGCCCGCCGCCCGGCAAACGGAGGTCTGGCAGCGGTATGGCCGTTGGTATGCCCAAAAAGCCCAGTACCTCCACGCTTTGCAGGCCTTTGAGCACTGCGGCGACCGCGACGCAGCCCTTGCCGTCATCGAGGCGGACGCGGGGAATCTGCTTGCCTCCCTCAGCCCCGCCGAGCTGCTGCAGCGGCTGGACCGCTGCCCGGTGGAAGCGCTGCAGCGCCACCCGCTGGCCATTCTGGTGCTGATGCGCCGGATGTTCACCTGGCAGCAGATCCCCAAAATGATGGAGCTGAAAGCCCTGCTGGAAGCCGCCGTGGCCCAACACCCCGAGTGGCCCGCCGCCGAGCGGGGCAACCTGCTGGGGGAGTGCGACCTTATCCAGAGCTTCTTGTTCTACAACGACATCACCCAGATGAGCCGCCTCCACCGCAGCGCCAGCCGCCAGATGAGCCGCTCCGCCGTCACCCTGCGCAACAGCGGCAGCTGGACCTTCGGCTCCCCCTCGGTGCTGATGATGTACTACCGCGCCCCCGGGGAGCTGGGCAAAGAACTGGCCGAAATGTACGAGTGTATGCCCCATTACTATAAAATCACCAACGGCCACGGCCGGGGGGCCGAGCTGCTGATGGACGCGGAGGCCGCCTACCTGCAGGGGGCGTGGGAGAAAGCCGCCGTGCTGCTGGAGCGGGCCCGGGCCGACGCCGCCGGGCAGGAGAACATGACCCTCTGCTGCGACTTTTTGGCCCTGCGGCTGGCCCTGTGCGGCAAGGGGAAAGAGGAGTACGATTTTGCCGCCAAGCGCGCCGCCCTGCTGCAAAAGCACGACGGGGTGCAGGTGCATCTGCTGGAGAGCATCGTCGCTTATTTCTACGCTTTGCAGGGCAGGCCGGAGCAGGCCCCGGAGCTGTTCCGGGAGCACAAGCTGGCCGAGGTGAGCTTCTTTGGGCCCTGCCGCCCCATGATGTCCCTCATCGAGCAGCAGGTCTGGCTGGCGCAGGGGGAGTACGTGAAGGTGATTGCCCACAGCGAGGGCCTGCTGCGCCGGTGCGAGGCCATGCACTACGGTCTGGTGGGCCTGCAGACCCGCATCCAGCTGGCGGCGGCGCAGCTGCGCTTCGGCCAGCGGGCCGACGCCCGGGCCGCGCTGGCAGCGGCTTTGCTGGACGCTGTGCAGGACGATTTCTGGGTGCTCTTTGTAGAGCAGTATCCCGCTCTGACCCCCCTGCTGGAAGGGGAGGACTGGGCCGCGAACGAGCCGCGCCTGGGGCCTTTCGTGGCCCGCATCCTGCCCGCAGGCCGGGCCTTTGCCGCCCGGCTGGGCCTGCCTGCCCCCGCCCCCGCGCCGGAGCTGCCCCTGACCGACCGCGACCGGGAGCTGGCCCGTCTGGTGGCCGGGCGGTGCACCAACAAGGAGATCGCTGCCGCCCTCTACCTCTCCGAGGGCACGGTGAAGCAGTACATCAACCAGCTCTACGCAAAGCTGGATATGGGCGGCGACCCCCGCACCCGCCGCGCCCGGCTGGCCGAGTGGTACCAGAAAAACGCCCCCCGGAATTAACCAAAAACTAACCCCGGGTTAATAGCAAAAACCAAAGCTCCACGGTATCCTAAAAGTGAACCGTGGAGCTTTTTTCCTGCAACAAAATTGGGTGAAAAAGGGAGGCTTTTGCAATGAAACGAAGATGGAAGAAATTCCTCGCCGGGGTGCTTTCCGCAGCCCTCGCGCTGAACCTCGCGGCCCCGCTGGCACTGGCGGGCAGCTCGACGATCGGAGCAGCTTGCAGTGTGACAAGTGTGTTTCTGTATCCGGAGTATGTCGGACGGGTCGATGGTGAGAATGTGAGCTGCATTCAGGGTGAGGTATCCTATGACCATGGCCTTTTGACCTTTCACGGAGACGTGACGCTGACCACCGTTGGAGTTGCGGATTTTGGAACGGTCCCGCTGGTCAAAGCCCTCAGTGAAAAAAATCTGAGGCTGGTGGCAAACGGCAAGGTGACGGGCAGGACGAAAGGCAACGGCATTGAGGAAGCAAAAGAGATCGCCGGGGGAGAATACGATCTCACCTATGCCGATCTGGGGAGATATTCGGATACTAAGCCGAAAGGAATTTTGGGCGGAGACACAGGAACAACGATCACAGCCGGGACCACGATCACGCTGAAAGATTTTCATACGGGCATCGCCGGAGGAAACGTCCAGATCGATGGCACCGTGAACATCACAGGAGCACAGTTCCAGGGAGCAACCTACGGCATCGCCAATTCCACTACCATGAACCCTGGCAGCGAGCTGGAGATCCATGCGGATCGGTACATCGGGAAGGACTGTCTTCTGACATACAACGGCGGCCATCTGCTTATGATTGTGGCGGAAAACGGCGACGGCAATAACATCGTCCAGGGGAGACTGAGCATCGGAAATGACGTAAGCAAGTTCTGGTATCGCACCGGCGCGGACGACGCGTATACGGAGATCAACGTGAACGAAAATTTTGAAAACTTTACTGCTGCCATAGGACGGAACCAGGACTATCTGGAACTGACGGATGTGGACCCGGACCAGCCGGAAAGCGAAAACTATGACCTCTGGGTGGCAGGCACGCAGGTCACAAAGAGCAACCAGAGCGATGTGCTGGGTGACGGCACCGTGTCCTATGACCCGGCTGCCCACACCCTGACCCTGAACAATGCGCACCTCACGCTGGGCGAGGATGCGGAGGAAGGCATTTCCAGCTGCATCGATTCCGACTTGACGGATGATATGCTGACCATTACCGGCACCGCCAGCCTTTCCGATGCCGACGGGATCATGACGGTTGGCCCGCTGACGCTGAAAAATGCAGACCTCACCTTTACGGGCAATATCGATGGCGACATTGGTGATGACGCAATCCGGGCAGGCCGCTCTGACGAGGACATCACCATCCAAAACAGCAAGGTGACCATTGCAGGCACGAACGCGGAGGGCAACTTCTTCAACTTTGGCATTCGGTGCGGCAAGCTCACCGTGGCGAACAGCACGCTGGACGTGAAAGTCTACGGCTCGGCCATCGAGGCAGACGAGTTGAAGGCTTCCGGCGCAGGCACCGTCATCACGGCAGAAACGGATTCGCAGAACGAGGAAGATTATGCCATCGAACTGAACAATGAAAACTCTCTGACCATGAACGACGGCCTTGTTCTGGTGGAAGGCGAAGTAAACAAGAGCAGGAAGGCGAAAATTGCCCAGCCGGAGCAGGTCCCCACGGGCTTTAAGGTCCTCTGGGTCGTCCGCCCGGGGGACACCCCGCAGAGGGGAATGCAGTTCCCCGGTGCGATCATCCAGAACGATGACGAACGCCACCTCTTTGCGGGCTGGTTCCTCGAAGACGGCACCCGCTTGGAGGATAGCCCCTACTACATGGGCCCGGGCGTGGACCATGTGGACAACATCGACCGGGACGTGACCTTCTATGGCCGCTGGTGCACCGCCGAGCAGCTGCGCACCCTCACCTTTGAGGGGGGCACCGTGGCCGTGAACAGCGGGCTGAAGATAGGCTACACGGCGGAGGAAAGCCCCGTGAAGCTGGCCCCCGGCTCCCGCGTGACCCTGACGCTGGACGAGAGCAAGGCGGCAGACCACCGCTTTGTCATCGACCCCATCCCGGCGGATTGGACCACCAGCGGCCGCACCGCCACCTTCACCATGCCGGACGCCGACACCACCGTGACGGTGGAGCAGCGCGCCGAGAACCCCGCGAACTATAAGGTCTACTGGGTCGTCCACCCGGGGGACGCCCCGCAGAGGGGAATGCAGATCCCCGGTGCGATCGTCGAGAACGAGGAGGAAGCTCGCCTCTTTGAAGGCTGGTTCCTCGAAGACGGCACCCGCTTGGAGGATAGCCCCTACTACATGGGCCCGGGCGCGGACCATGTGGGCAACCTCGACCGGGACGTGACCTTCTATGGCCATTGGCGCACCGCCGAGAGCGGCGAGGGCAGCCCAGACGGCGGAGACGGCTTCGGCACCCTTCTGGCGGGCGTCGCAGTCGTGGGCGTGGTGGGCGTCGTGGCCTATCAGGTGGGCACGGAGCTCATCCTTGACCAGCTCCTGCCCACAGGGGTGGCCGTGCCCCATACCCGCGCCGAGCTGGCAATGCTCCTCTGGAACACCGCAGGCCGCCCGGCCCCGGCCGCTCTGCCCGCCTTTGCGGACGTAGCCGACCCGGAGCTGGCCCAAGCCGCCCAGTGGGCCATTGAGCAGGGATACCTGAAAGCCCGCGCCGACGGCAGCTTTAAGCCGGACAAGGGCGTCGCCAAGTGGCGCGTCATCCGCGGCTACCGGGCAGTGACCGAACCATGACCGTGCAGGTAAAATAGCCCCACAGCACAAGGCCCCGCAGACTTTGAAAAAGGTCTGCGGGGCCGCTGTTTGTTTATTGCAGCGTCTCCAAGGGGCATCCCCGGCAGAACCGTCCGGGATGCAAAACGGGAACTGGGCGATGCCCTGAAAAGCAAGATCGTGGAAGGCCGCAAAAAGGTCTTTTGGATGGAATGAGCCGTTTGACTGGCAGAAAATTTTGGCTGGCAAGAAAATCATGGTACACCCACAGTTGCCAGTCTGCCAGCTAAATTCGGAAAATGACGATAAAAGGAGAGATTCAATGGAAAATCAGAATTCGAGTTATTCGGTGCAGATTGGTAAAACCACCTTTATTGTGTGCGTGAAGCAGTCCGAAACCGCCAAAAAGCCGATTGAAAAGATGTTCAAGGATATGTGCAGACATGAGGTCACAAGGGACTTCCTTGCGGACAACCTGATGAATTTAGAAAAATTACCGAAAACCTCTTGACGAAGTCCAGCCCGAAGGCACCGGATACCGTGCACGCACTCGTTTTGCGAAGTTCTTCAACTTACCTGAACTGATGGCGATGTTCAAGGAAGCGGCGGATATCAAGACCAGCGACCAGTTGAACCTGCCAGTGCCCCAAGCTAAATTTGAAACCGTAGTGGTCAAGCCTTCGGAAATCCAGCAGGACATGGTGCAGGCGTTGAGCGAACGTGCAGCCGAAGTCCACAGCGGTTCTGTTGACCCTTCTGTGGATAATATGTTGAAAATTACGTCGGATGGCCGCAAAATCGGTCTTGACCAGCGGTTGATGAATTCCGCTCTGCCCGATGACCCCAACAGCAAGCTGAACGCCTGCGTCAACAACGTCCTGCGCATCTGGAACGACACCAAGGAGCAGAAGCTGACCCAGCTGATTTTCTGCGATATGTCTACTCCAAAGGGGGACGGTTCGTTCAACGTCTATGATGATATCCGCTCCAAGCTGCTCAATGCTGGTGTGCCCGAACAGGAGATCGAGTTCATCCACAACGCAGATACAGAGAACAAGAAAGCAGAACTTTTCTCCAAGGTACGCAGCGGACAGGTGCGTGTGTTGCTGGGCAGCACTGCAAAGATGGGAGCTGGCACCAACGTCCAGACGCTGCTCGTAGCGGTGCATCATCTGGATGTAGGCTGGCGTCCGTCTGATATGACCCAGCGTAACGGCAGAATCATCCGCCAAGGCAACCAAAACAAACAAGTCTACGTTTATAATTACGTCACGGAATCGACATTTGACGCCTACCTCTATCAGACCCTTGAGAATAAACAGAAGTTTATCTCGCAGATCATGACGAGCAAATCGCCTATGCGATCTTGCGATGATATTGACGAACAGGCTTTATCTTACGCAGAAATCAAGGCTCTGTGTGCAGGTGACCCTCGCATCCGGGAAAAGATGGACTTGGACGTGCAGGTAGCAAAATTGAAGGTGCTGCGCGGAGACTTCCAGAATCAGAAATATCGTCTGGAGGATAAGCTGCTCAAAACTTTCCCGGAGAAGATCCAGAAACAGAAAGCCCGCATTGCTGCTTTACAACAGGATTCACAGATTGCAGCAGCACACCCGCAGGACAAAGAAAACTTCTACGGCATGACCATCAAGGGCATGGTGTACGATGACAAAAAGGCTGCAGGCGAACGGCTGCTGCTGGCTCGGCAGGAGATGCCTAATGCTGATATGATGCTGCTGGGCACCTACCGTGGCTTTGAACTGAACATTCGATTCGACAGCTTCAAAAATGAGCATCAGGCCGTACTCCGGGCAGAGTTGAGTTACCCGGTGTCGCTGGGCGATGATGCGCGCGGCAATATCACTCGTCTGGACAATGCCATCGACAATTTCGCTGACCGTATTGCAGATGCCGAAAATGCTCTGCAAAACCTTGAACAGCAGAAGCAGGCCGCAGAGGTCGAAGTGGCAAAGCCCTTTGCACAGGAGGAGGAACTGGCCGAAAAGTCTGCTCGCCTTGCCGAACTGAATGCTCTACTGAATATCGACCGTGACCGCAGTTCCTCGCAGGATACTCCCGAAGAATCCAAGGAAACCGAAGCACCCGCAACTCGTCCGTCTGTGCTGGCTGCACTGGGGGAAAAGACCAATCAGCCGGAGCCTGTCAAACCGTTCCGCAGCTATTATGATAAGGATGGTGATGCACGATGAAAGAAAAGCGGGATGAAACCATCATCCTGCGCTTGAGCAAAACAGAAAAGAACCGT
>ENA-UEPV01002386-UEPV01002386.1-human-gut-metagenome-genome-assembly--contig:-NODE-2386-length-10464-cov-4.533070_pt1 | contig 10464 bp, 6 predicted proteins | sample MGYA00242942_ERZ507925 | MGnify/ENA primary metagenome ERZ507925 (study PRJEB26167, sample SAMN06115453) | human gut metagenome | host: Homo sapiens | place: China:Fujian | collected 2015-08-26... | reverse complement strand
GTTGTTCTAACAAATACTCGTATTCTCCTACTTGGGAAAAGTAATCTCCTATCCCCAAACGTAACAGGGGCGCATGAACAGAATATGTACTTAACGCTTCTGCTATCGCACTTCCCAGCCCTCCAATGATACTGTGTTCTTCCACACTCACCACTAATTTCACATCTTTCTTCAAAATATCCGTATCCAAAGGTTTGATTGTATGCATATCCACTACATCTACCGAAATCCCCTTTTCTTCCAATATTTTAGCAGCTTTTAAAGCTCTATCAACCATACTTCCCGTAGCTATGATTTGAATTTGATTTCCTTCTCTGAGACGAATCCCTTTTCCTATCTGATAATTGAATTCCTGTTCATATATCACAGGACAATTCAAACCTCCCGTGAACCGAATATAGACAGGCTTATTTAATGTCCACGAAGCATAAAATGCTTTCAATGCCTGCCCTGCATCCGAAGGAGATATAATTGTCATTCCCGGAATACATCTGATAATTCCCATATCTTCTATAGCATAATGCGTATTACCCATAAAAGTTAGACTAAACCCGGCATTGATCCCTACTATTATGAGCGGAAACTTCATGTAACCGCAATATTGCCGGATTTGTTCGAAAGAACGCATACTGATAAAACAGGCCTGAGCTACTACTACGACCTTGCGATTCTCACTCACCAATCCTGCAGACATACCGATAAGATTCTGTTCTGCAATACCTGTATTAAAAAAATGATCCGGATAAGTATTTTTAAATCTTTCCAAGCCTGCAACCATGGACATATCAGCCGACAATATGAGTAATTCCGGATAATCTTTTACTAATTCCAATGCTCCCACTCCGAATACTGCCCCGCTTTCTCCGAATTTAGATAAAATTCTGGCATTTAATTTATTAATTTCCATAAGTCCTATCAAATTAATGTCTTCAAAGTCTCTTCATATTGTTCACGGGTTAAAACGCAATGATGAGATAATTTATTATTTTCTAAGGTTGCAATTCCTTTTCCTTTAATGGTTTTTGCAATGATCACCTCAGAACGAGAAGCTCGTTGTGTAAGTTTCTTCAATAAAACCTCGCAATCATGACCATCTAGTACATAAGTATCGAGTCCAAAAGAATTGAATTTTTTTTCTAACGAGAACATATTCATCACTTCATAAGTATATCCGTCCAACTGCAAGCCATTACTATCTACAATAAGAGTCAGGTTCGTCAAGTTATAATGAGAAATAGCCATCAACGATTCCCAAATCAATCCTTCATTACATTCACCATCTCCTAGTATTACATAGATCCTGTTGTTAAAACCGGCTCTTTGACATGCTAATGCGACTCCTACAGAAAAAGACAGTCCTAAACTTAAGCTGCCTGCCGAAAACTCAATGCCTTTTTCCAAATTCCGGCTGGGGTGCCCGTAAAAATGTGTACCATTTTTATCAAATGACTCTAATTCCCCATCTGTAATAAAACCGGCTTTCCATAATGCAGTATAGTAAGCTAAAACACAATGTCCTTTACTTACGATCACCCGATCCCGTTCAGGAACAACAGGCAAAGTATTTTTTATGATACAAGAGTACAATACTGCAAAAATCTCCATAGCAGAAAACCCTCCGCCAATATGAGAACCATTTTTACCAGTACTTAACGCCATATCCAAGGCTTTCTTTCTCATCTCTTTTGCCCATTGATTAGCAAGTAAAACTCTTTGATCCATTTTTTCCATAATTACATTCCTCCGTCGATTCGTATAACCTGCCCATTGACATATGATGCCTGATCAGAAGCCAGAAATAATATCACTTTTGCTACTTCTTCCGGAGTCCCTAATCTTCTGATTGACAAATTGTTTATAATATTATCAGCCAATTGCCGATCTATCCCCGACTGTATATCCGTATCTATAAATCCTGGGGCTACTGCATTAACTCTTATGTTATAAACAGATAATTCCCGGGCTAAAACTTTTGTAGATAAAATCATTGCTGCTTTACTTGCTCCGTAACCACAATTTCCAACGGTACTGTCAATACCAGCAATCGAAGCTAAATTAACAATCGCCCCTGCCTTTCTTCTGGACATTAGTTTTACGATATATTGAGTCACTAATAAAGAAGCAAAATAATTGACCTGAAACATCTTTCTTACTTCTTCCAATCTTGTCATCAATAAGGAAGAAAACTTCGCAATACCAGCATTGTTTACCAAAATATCTATCGGCATCTTCAATGCATATACTTCTTTCTCCGCCTTTTGAGAGGTATTCCATTGCAAGGATATGTGCCTGAGCTAAATCATTTACATGGATATAATCTCTTACACAGGTTCCATCCTTTGTGTCATAATCATTTCCAAATACAGATATGTATTCTCTCTTTCCGTTCGGAACCTGCAAAACAAGCGGTATCAAATGTGTTTCTGGATTATGTGCCTCTCCGATTTTTCCATTCGGGTGTGCTCCACAAGCGTTAAAATACCGAAGTGAAACATATCGTAAGTTATGTGCCTTAGATATCCATTTAAACATTTTTTCCATAGATAATTTTGTTTCACCATAACAATTTGTCGGAAGTGTACGATCCGATTCCATAATAGGAATTCGCTCCGGTTCTCCATATGTTGCCGCTGTAGAAGAAAACACTATCTTATCTACGCCATGTGCAACCATACTCTCCAACAGCACTTCTGTACCACAAAGATTATTACTATAATATTTCAATGGTTTTATCATACTTTCGCCCACTTGCGAATTAGCTGCAAAATGAATAACTCCTTCAATATTTTCTTTATCAAATACAGAGTCAATAAAAGCCCGGTTACGAATATCTCCTTCATAAAACTTTGCTTCCGGATGAACCGCTGCTCGAAATCCTGTTTCAAGATTATCTACAACCACCACATCCTTTCCTGCCTCGATCAACTCATAAACAGTATGTGAGCCAATATATCCAGCTCCACCTAATACTAAAATGCTACCCATAACCATTCCTCCTTGTCTTTCTTGAGTATCTTACATCACTTGAATTCCACCATATTTGCGAATTTTAAGTACATCACAAGCACCATCTCCAAACACCTTTTCCATCTCTGTTTTATATAATGTAACAATATCATTTGGTACAAATGCCTGTATTGTTCCGGCAAAGCCACCACCATGCACCCTGTTTGCTCCCTGCACGCCTAAAACCATATCACTGACAGCCAATGCAATAGAAACATTCTGATGTTTCACATCATGGCACACATACACATTCTGCAAATACTTATAAGAAGAATCACCTGACTCTTTAACTAATCTTAAAAATTCTCCAAATCTATTCTCTCTCAATGCTGCCACTTCTTTTTGCACACGCTCATTTTCGCAAACATAGTGAACAGCTCTAAGTGCTGCTCTATCACCGGCCTTTTCCCTGATTCCTGGCAAATTTGCAAGTATTTCTTTTTTTGAAACTTGTCCAAGCACTTCTTTTCCAAGACAGGCTGCTGCTTTTTTCATTTCTTCCGGAATTGCTGCATACTCCGCTGTCAAATCAGCATGGGAGCCTTTCGTATCTGTAATACAAAGACTATATCCCTGAGCATCCAGATCAAACTCAATCCGCTCTACAAAAGGTGCGGTCGGATTCTGAAAATTGATATGTGCCAAGCTGCCTACAGAGCATGCCATCTGATCCATCAAGCCACAAGGTTTTCCAAAATATACATTTTCCGCAAACTGTCCAATCATGGCGATTTCAATCGGCGAAATTTTACCATCATTAAACAGATAGGATAAGATGGTTCCCATCAACGTTTCAAATGCAGCCGAGGAAGATAATCCCGCTCCGATCAGCACATCACTGGTGACAAAAGCCTGAAAGCCTCCTATCTGATACCCATATTCTTTTGTTTTTGCTAATACCCCTCGAATCAGTGCATTTGTTGTTACCGCCTCGTCCTCTCTCCTGTCCAGATCATCCAAATCTATCATAATCAATTCATACCCATCCGATATAACTTTGACGCATGGTTCTTTTAATTTCTGCACAATAGCAATCGCATCATTGTTGATGGACGCCGCCAGCACCTCTCCACATTGATGGTCTGTATGATTTCCACCAATCTCGCTTCTTCCCGGTGCACTAAAGACAGATACCTCACCTTCGCCAAAATGTACCGTATAACTCTCCACTGCTTTTATATAACGATTTCTTTCATACGATATCTTCTTTTCATCTACATAGATATCTTTCAGTTTTGCATCATACAATCCATCTTTTAATTTTTTCACTAAATCCTGTGTCACCACAAAACCCATCTCCTTTTCTTTTCCTTTCGTAACAAAAAGCATTGCCTGTAATTGTCTATTCAATTAAGACAATGCTTTCCTGTTACCAATTTCTGCTCATTACTGCTGGGCGGTTTCTACTGTAATTCCCTTTTCTTTTTTGATCTTTGCATTTGTCTCCTCCACATTCATTCTGGAAAGGATAAACATAATAAGTACATCAAAGATCAGTGGCAGCCAAAAATACATAAACTGCATCATATTCAACGCAGACTGTGGCTGAACAGCATGTGTTCCCACATAACCACTAAGTTCTAAGAGCCATCCTACGACCGCCGTTCCAATACCTCCGCCAATCTTAACGCCAAGTGAAGTACAGGAATACATCGTACCCTCCACATGCTTTCCCCGTGTCAGGTAGGTATACTCGGAACAAGATGCGATCACTGCATTCATGTCTCCCTGCCAAGGTCCCTGTCCTAATGCTGCTAATGCTGTAAATGCCATCATCAAAGGAATACTTCCCATATATCCGGCAACAACAACAAGAGCTCTGCCAATCACGGCAAGGATGTAACCTCTCAAGTTCAGCTTATACATACCATTCCACTTTCCAACCAGTGTTGGTGTAAAGATTAATGCAATGATAAGAGGAATGTTTACCGCCCAGGCAAATTGTCCAAACAGATTTTTGTTTTTCAAAACCCAGGTCATATAATAAATACCGGCACCGATCATTGCACTGTATAACTGCTGCAAAATATAAGTACCACAGATCATCAGATAAAATTTATTCTTTACCAGCAGCTTGAATGCTTGAACCAGCCCATATTTTTCCTCTTCACCTGTTGTGTCTCCTTCATTTAATTCCTCTTCCGGAAGTTCTTTAACAGATAATGTGGAAATAGTATTCACAACTAATCCGATCACTGCATAAATAATTGCAACCATACGCCATGCGGCTGCATCTCCACCACATTTTGCAACAAATCCAACAGTAACTGCTTGAATCAGAAGACTGGTTGAAAAAGCAAAAATGAAACGGTAAGAACCCATCTGCACACGCTCCTTACTGTTCTTGGTAACAAGTGATGTCAGAGCAGAATAAGCAATGTTATTTGCCGTATAAAACACGCCATTCAACAGCGTATACGCAATAAAGAACCACGCATACTGTGCCGTCCTGCCAAGACTTGTTGGAACTGCAAAACAGGCTACCAACGTAATTGCACAACCAATGTAACCATACAGCATCCATGGTCTTGCCTTTCCCATCTTACTATGCGTCTTATCAATCATTGATCCAAAAAAGATGTCTGTAAATCCATCGAGTAATTTGGAAACGGCAATCAGTGTTCCCACTATACCGGATGCCAATCCAATCGTATCTGTCAGATATACCATCACAAATGATGTCAGGAATGCATACACTACATTTCCCGCAATATCACCAGAACCGTATCCTATCTTGTTGTACCATTTTAAGTATTTCTTTTCCTCCATAAGAATCGCTCCTTCACTATTTGTTATTTAGAAACAATTTGCTTTGGCTATCAAGTGTCTTGTATTATCCTTTTACAAACGGAATTAATTCAAACTGAAACTGAAATGCTTCCTCATCAAACCGATATTTATCCATGACATCCGGTCCGCAGCTATTTGAACCAATTCCATTCATTGCATAATCCATACAGAATACGGTGCTATCCGATTCTTTCAATTCATAATTGTGCGATACCCGTTCCAACTCCTCCTGTGTATAAACAGAAGCGTTAAACGAAAATGGATTCTTTGAAACTGCTGCAATTCCACATTGACCATTTGTAATCTCTACATAATCACAGTCATAATGGCTTCCATTCTCCTGTGGACGAATATAATCTTCATGCATCTGAGCCACCTTCGAACGGAACAATCCATGACAGGAAGCCTGGTGTTTATCCCTGTAGCTTTCCTGTGGTCCCATTCCAAAATAAGTAATCTCATCCATTTTCTTATTCAAAAACATCCGAATTCCAAACCTTGGCAGATCCGGGAATTCTTTATCTTTTACTGCCTCTATAACCGCCTCTATTTTCCCGTCTTCATTGATCTTCCATGTCATTTCCACATCCAAAATCTTTTGTACGGTATCAGCTACTACTGCCAGATGCTCCATGATCAGCACACCGTGCTTGTTCTGAAGCACCTCTATACGGTATGCTCTGGTATAGGCAGCATCATAATGTGCCTTTTCCCATTCCAGTTTTATATACATATCGTTATCCGTCGGAGCCCGCCAAATATTCAATTCCATTGGATGGTTAATATAACTTCTTCCGGCAAACTGCATGTCCTCAAACAATCCGGTACGCTTATCTAAAACATAAGTAAAATCCTTTGCCTGTAACACGAGCTGCTTATCGTTTTCCTTAACAGCAATGGTTCCGATTACTTTTTCCTGCTCCAGCCACTTTACAGCCTGTCTGTTTCTATCATCCTCATTTGCAAGCTTCATTTCATCAAAACCTAATTCATACCCCTGTTCAAGCAACGGCATTTCCTTTTTCAACCGGTAAATAAGCTTCAGATAAATCTTACCGGTATTTGGAACCTGCAGCTTCAACTCCACTTCCGCATCGCTATGGGGTGATGCAACAACATTTGCCAGTTTTCCTTTTTCCACAGTCAAGCCATCCTGTGTCATTTCATAGAAAATATCCACATAATCCTTCAAATCATCAAAATCCATATAATTGTGAAGAACCATCTGTCCGTTTTCTTGGTCATAAGATACGATTCTCACCGGACGATAGACATTTTTATATTCCAGCAGTCCCGTATGCGGCGTACGATCCGGATAGACCAGCCCGTCCATACAGAAATTGCCATCATGAATGGTTTCTCCATGATCCCCTCCATAATAATATCTGGTCTTTCCATTTTCTGCCGTTCCATGTGCGATTGCATGATCACACCATTCCCAGACAAACCCGCCACACATCCGGTCATCCTTATGAATCATCTGAAAATAATCTTCAAAATCTCCCGGTCCGTTTCCCATACTATGGCAGTATTCTACCAGCAGAAACGGTTTGCTTCCGTCTTTTTTCAGATAATCCTCTATCTCCTGCAGTGACGGATACATCCGGCTGTAAAGATCCAAATTGTCATAATCATAGGTAATATCATAATTACGGTATCTTGCACTTTCGTACTGCGTGATCCTGTCCGGATCAAACTTCTTTGTCCATGCAAGCGCCTTTTCAAAATTACATCCATACGCACTTTCATTTCCCATAGACCACATTACAATGCTTGGACGGTTTTTGTCTCTCTGTACCATAAGCTGGACACGGTCCACAATTGCCTTTTCCCATGCCGGATCATCTGCAATCTTTTCATTCCAACGGTGAAAACGGTTCTGGTCTGTATCCTCCTTCCGGTACAGCATAAATGGTCCATGTGCCTCAATATCCGCCTCGTCAATCACCATAAATCCATATTCATCGCACATCTGATAAAACTGTGGTGCGTTCGGATAATGGCTGGAACGAATCGCATTAAAGTTATGCTGCTTCATCAGCATCAGATCCTTTTTGATCTGCTGGATACTGATTACAAACCCCGTCTCCGGATCAGAATCATGGCGGTTTACTCCACGAAATTTAATCTTTTCTCCGTTAAAATAAACAACTTTGTCCTTAATTTCAATCGTCCGGAAACCAATCCGATCAACGATCACTTCATCTGGCATTGTCAAAATAACCTGATACAAATAAGGATTCTCCGCATTCCATAAAACCGGATTTAACACGGTCAGTTCTAACACACCATTCTCTGCTGTTTCCCCTCTTGCTACGACTGCTCCATATTTATCTTCTATAGTAACTTTCGTTTCCACTGGTTCTGCAAAATGCATATCCAATTTCACAACAACGCTGTCTTTTTCTACATTTGTCGTAATGTAATAATCTCTGATTGTCGTTTCCGGTCTTTTCAGCAAATAAACATCTCTGAAAATGCCACTCATCCGAAACTTATCCTGATCCTCCAAATACGATCCATCACACCATTTGAGCACCAGAACCGCTAATGTATTTTCCCCTTCATTCAACAAGTCTGTTACATCAAATTCACTGGTAGCGTGAGGCACCTGACTGTATCCGGCATAAGCACCATTTACCCATACATAAAAACAGCTATCGACACCTTCAAAATTCAGAAATGCTTTTGATGCCTTTTCTTCTCTGTGATATTCAAAGTTATGAACATATGCTCCACATGGAATATCCTGTGGCACATATGGTGGATCGAACGGAAACGGGTAACGAATATTCGTGTACTGATGCGTGTCATAACCATCCATCTGCCATACACCCGGAACAGTTACCTGATCAAACCCGGAAACATCATAGCCTTTCTCATAAAATGATTCCGTTACGTCATAAATGCTGTTATAATACTGAAACTTCCACTCTCCGTTTAACAGCTGAAAACGATCCGATCTTTCCCGATGCTCCACTAGATCATTCATACGAACTGATGCCGGAATGTAATATGTCCTTGCCGGCATTGTCTTGTCATGCATAACATTCAAATCTTCATAAAAGCGTGGTACGAGCATTGTGTAATCCTCCTTTAATATATATTTTTTTATTCACCGCATTAGGCAATCAATAAAATACCTTCTGTGTCTCATTATCTTCCGTCCTTGTATTACCTTGAAACCATCATACATTTTTGCAAAGAAAATGTCTATAAACAAAAATGGACAAAATATGCACAAAATGATACACTAAAGTAAATACTGTTTTAGTTCTTCTCAAATATTGACTACTTGTAGTCAGATATTTAGGAAGGGCTAAAACTATATGCGCGTAGCTCTCACCGAAAAACCGTGGATTTTGAGGTGGCATTCACTTTATAACTCCGGTTCACCATTGACTGCTAACAGTCAGATATTTCACTTTCCAAAGGAGGACTCAAAATGTATATAAATTCCGGTTATCACAACCACTCCCTTATCGACTTCAAGGACAAAAGCCGACCACTTATTGTAGGAAGCTGTGGCACCTATCGCCTATCCTCACACCCAAAACTTCCAACTTATCGTCCCAGAGGAAGACTTGACTTTCAAATCATCTATATAGCAGCCGGACGAGCTCATTTTCATTTTGACAACGCAGATGACGATACTGTCGTTACAGCAGGAAACATAGTACTTTACCGCCCCAAGGAATTCCAGAAATATGAATACTATGGCATTGATAAAACAGAAGTTTACTGGGTGCATTTTACCGGAAGTGATGTAAAGATCATTTTAAGAAATTATGGTTTCCCGAATGACCAGCGTATCTTTCATGTAGGAACCTCTTTGGAATATGAGCGTGTTTTCAAACGAATTATTTTAGAATTACAAAGATGTCAGGAGGACTACGAAGAAATGCTGACACTACTGCTACGCCATTTACTGATTATTTTTCACCGGGAGCTTACTCGTAAACATGTACTAAAAAACGAATACCTCGATCATGAAATGGATACTGCAGCGTCCTATTTTAACGAAAACTATAACCGTGATATCAACATCGAAGAATATGCTGTTTCCAGAGGAATGAGTGTCAGTTGGTTTATTCGGAATTTCAAAAAATTCACTGGTACAACACCAATGCAGTTCATCACCTCCATCCGAATCACTAATGCTCAGATGTTATTGGAAACCACAAATTACGCCGTAAATGAAATTGCACACATTGTCGGTTATGATAACCCACTGTATTTTAGCCGACTGTTTCATAAACAAAAAGGTTGTTCGCCATCTGAATATCGAAAACTTTTAAAATGAACCAATAAAAGAGGCTCTTTGAGTGAATGATTCTCATTAGAGTCTCTTTTAATCCTATCATGTTATTTACGGCACTCTACTTTCCCGCCATCTCCATCCACATCTTCTTTTTCTGCAGCACCCGTCCTTCCTCTATCTCCGGGCGGATGAGCAAGTATTTCATAATTCATATCGTCCGGATCGGTACATGAAAAGTCGTGCATTAATTTTCCAACTTCGCCATCCCCCCGATATTTTCCGTTCACATATAGAATATGCGCATCCAACAAACTGCTGTTATGTCTCGCCCTTTTTACTCCTGCTCCCTTATCTGACCTCTGAATTTCACAATCGAACTCTTTACCTGTATTGTCAACTGCATGAAC
>ENA-UEPV01002375-UEPV01002375.1-human-gut-metagenome-genome-assembly--contig:-NODE-2375-length-10506-cov-5.500048_pt1 | contig 10506 bp, 5 predicted proteins | sample MGYA00242942_ERZ507925 | MGnify/ENA primary metagenome ERZ507925 (study PRJEB26167, sample SAMN06115453) | human gut metagenome | host: Homo sapiens | place: China:Fujian | collected 2015-08-26... | reverse complement strand
GATAAAGTTAAAATGATGTCATTACCTGAAATAGGTCTAAAAACGTCGGATACGGATGATTGCTTTAAATTGATAAGCTCAACTCCTGTAACTTCTGTAGTTGATGATTATGAAATGCTGACTGGTAAACGCAGGCATTGCCATAATGAGGCTAATGAATGTACTTATCGGTTTGAAAATGTCAAAGGACTTCGGGTAGATCTTATTTTCCGGGTTTATAATGATGGTATAGCTTTCCGTTATCATCTTCCTAAAACCAAAGAAGAGATTGTGGTTCTTGATGAGTACACTGCATTTGCTTTTACTCCAGGTATCAAGCGTTGGACACAAAAATTTACTGTAGGTTATGAGGGCTTTTATTGGCCAAATACGGACGGCGTTGCAGATAATGAGGGACGTGAGTGGAGTTTTCCAACATTGTTCCAACCTTCGGACAGCGCTTTTGTACTATTAACCGAAGCCAACATATTACGTGATAACACAGGAGCTTATCTTACTAATGCAGCTGATTCTTCTATCTATAAGATAAAATTATCGGATGAACGGTTGATATGCCCATCCGGCTGGTATTCACCTTGGCGTGTCGCTATCATAGGAACATTAGCTGATATTGTCGAATCGACTTTGGTAACTGATGTGAGTGAACCATGTAAAATCCAAGATACCCAATGGATAAAACCTGGATTGGTCTCTTGGATATATTGGGCATATAATCATGGTTCTAAGGATTATCAAATAGTGAAGAAATATATTGATTTTGCCGCAGACTTTGATTTGCCCTATATGTTGATTGATTGGGAATGGGATGCAATGGGGAATGGAGGAAATCTGAATGATGCAATGAACTATTGTAAAGAGAAAAATGTAACTCCTTTGATATGGTATAATTCTTCTACTGCATGGTGTGATCCTACTCCGTTATATCGGTTGAATACCCCGGAAGTGCGTGACAAAGAATTTGAATGGCTAAAAGAAATAGGTATTCAGGGAGTTAAGATAGACTTTTTTGGTGGAGATTCTATAGGTACGATGAATTATTATATTGATTTGCTGGAGGATGCAGCCAGGCATAAATTGTTAGTCAATTTTCATGGGGCAGCTATTCCCAGAGGCTGGCAACGGACATACCCAAACCTGATGAGTGTGGAAGCGGTATATGGGTCCGAATGGTATAATAATAAACCGACATTGACTGATAATGCAGCTTGGCATAATTGTACCTTGCCTTTTACCCGTAATGTGATAGGTCCGATGGACTATACGCCTTGTACATTTACCAATTCACAACATCCACATATCACTACCGATGCGCATGAATTGGCGTTACTTGTTATTTTTGAGTCGGCTCTACAGCATTTGGCAGATCGTCCTGAAGGGTATAGGCAACAACCGGTAGAGGTACAGAACTTTATCAGGTATCTTCCGGTTGCATGGGAGGATACCAGACTGCTGTCCGGTTATCCGGCTGAAAGTGTTGTTATTGCTCGTAAAAGTAAGGATAGTTGGTATATTTCCGGTTTGAATGGTACGGAAAATACAAAATCATTTCGTGTGAATTTGGAGTTTATTAAAGATTCTATTCAGCTTATCCAACTGTTTTCGGATACTACTGATGGGAAACAAATAAAAATTGAAAATTCGGCATTCGATACCAAAGAATTGAATATAGAGTGCCAGCCTCGCGGAGGTTTTGTGGTATGGGTTAAGTTGAGGAAATAGGATAAGGGTAAGTGTTTTTAGCATATAGACAATTGTTTTGATATTGCTATGGAAGTTTTTATTAATGATGATAGATAAGCTTATCCCTTTGAGGAGATAGAATAAAAATAGTTTATGCTGGATTGGTGGAAGGTTAATTAATACTTATTGATAACTAATATAAAGTTAGAGTTTATGAAACGAGAACTTATTTTTACATTCTGTTGTCTGTTGACCACTTTGGTGTGGTCGCAGGAATATCAGCGGACAGAAACAGGCATTAAGGCTTCTATTTTTGGGAAAAAGATAGATGTGGAAGTGCAATGGTTTAATGCTAATAGTCTGCGCGTGTTGAAAATGCCGCATGGGCAATCGGTAGATAAGAAAAGCCGCAAGAGAAAAGAAGCAGAAGAGCAGCGCAGGTTATTGCAAGACCTGAAAAAACGGTTCTTAAAGTTTCTACGTCGGAAGATGGCAATATTGTAATGAAGAGCCGTTTACTGACGGTGAAACTAGACACAAAAACAGGTGTTCTGATTTATGAAACACGTAATGGGATGCCCCTATTGAAGGAATTGGAGAATGTGAAGGCATTCATACCTGTCAATGACGCAGGGCGGGCTACTTATTCTGTTTACCAAAGTTTTAAAACCGATAAGGATGAAGGGCTTTATGGACTTGGACAACTTCAAAACGGACAGATGATGCAACGTGGAATAGAGAAGTATCTGGTGCAAGGCAATACAGAAGACGTAACTCCTGTTTTTCAGTCGACTAAGGGATATGGTGTATTTTGGGATAATTATGCAGGTACGATGTATGTTGACAATGAAGAGGAAACGTCGTTCCGTTCAGATGTAGGCGATTGTATCGATTATTATTTCATGTATGGCGGTTCGGCTGACGGTGTAATTGCACAGATTCGCTTGCTGACCGGTTCTGTTCCTATGATGCCTTTGTGGAGTTATGGATTTATGCAAAGCAAAGAGCGCTATAAGAGCCAGGATGAAGTGGTAAGTGTTGTGAAGAAATACCGTGAATTGGGCATACCGCTTGACTGTATCATTCAGGATTGGCAATATTGGGGAAGTAACTATTTATGGAATGCAATGGAGTTCCTGAATTACGAGTACCGTGATCCGAAAAGGATGATTGATGAAGTCCACGGCTTGAATGCACACATGATGATTTCCATTTGGTCTTCTTTTGGTCCAAAGACTAAACCTTTCAAGGAACTTGAGAAGGAAGGGTTGCTGATGGATATGGCTACATGGCCCGAATCGGGTGTGGAAGGATGGCCGCCTAACTTTGATTATCCTTCTGGCGTGAAGGTTTATGATCCATATCATCCGAAGGCTCGTGATATTTATTGGAATTACTTGAACAAAGGTATCTTTCAGCTTGGCATGGACGGATGGTGGATGGACTCGACAGAACCTGACCACTTTAACCCCAAAGATTCGGATTTCGACCGACAGACTTATTCCGGTTCCTTCCGTAGCGTACGGAACGCTTTTCCGCTCGTAACAGTAGGCGGAGTGTCTGATCATCAGCGTGCTCTGACTCGCGATAAGCGTGTCATTATCTTGACCCGTTCAGGATTCTTGGGGCAACAACGTTATGGCTCAAATGTATGGACGGGCGATGTAGGATCTTCATGGGATATGTTTCGTAGGCAAATTACTGCCGGGTTGAATTTTTCTCTGACGGGAATGCCGCATTGGAATACTGACCTTGGCGGATTCTTTGCCGGTTCTTATAACAATAGCTTGGGAGGTGGAACGGCTACAAAAAATCCTATGTTCCATGAATTGTATGTGCGTTGGGCGCAATTCGGTGTATTTTGTCCAATGATGCGTAGTCACGGGGCTGATGCACCTCGCGAAATTTTCCTCTATGGTAAAGCTGGTGAGCCGGTGTATGATGCATTGGTTGATGCTATAAAACTCCGTTATTCGTTGATGCCTTATATCTATTCTACATCTTGGGAAGTAAGTCATCGTAATTCCACGTTTATGCGGGCACTATTCATGGATTTTCTCAGTGATCCTAAGACATGGAACATGGGCAGTGAGTATATGTTTGGATCATCCTTTTTGGTGGCACCTGTATTACATGCCCAATACACTCCTGAGCAGGCACAGCAAATCTTGAAAGAGAATGAAGGGTGGGGCTGCAAAGCGCAGGAGTCTGATATCCCTCTATTGTCTGTCGATTTTACTCAATCTAAAGAAATGGAACTATATTTGCCTGCCGGTAGCCAATGGTATGATTTTTGGACGAACGAAGTGGCAGAAGGTGGGCAGAAGCTGAAGGTGACGACTGTGTTCAATCGTATTCCGCTTTATGTACGTGCTGGAAGCATCGTGCCGTTAGGTCCCGATGTGCAATACGTGACCGAGAAGAAATGGGACAATCTCAAGGTTTGTGTTTATCCTGGTGCCGATGGTAATTTTGTGCTTTATGAGGATGAAGGCAATAACTATAATTACGAAAACGGTGCTTATACTGAAATTCCGATGACTTGGAATGATGCCAAGCGGACATTGACTATTGATGCACGTCGTGGCTGCTATGAAGGGATGCTGGATGAGCGGAAGTTTACAGTTCGAATGCCGGATGGAAGTGAAAAGACAGTGCTTTATAAAGGGAAAAAAATAAATGTGAAATTTTAGTATGCCACATGATTTTTGAGAACTAGTTTCTTCTAGTAAAGAAAAGCCCTCGAAATTATCCGATTTCGAGGGCTTTTGTCTGTTTCTATACGGAAACTTGTGCGCGTGATAGGACTCGAACCTACACGTCTCACGACACCAGATCCTAAGTCTGGCGCGGCTACCAATTACGCCACACGCGCGAATTGCTTTCGGTAAGCGGGTGCAAAGATAAGGAATATTTCTTAAGTACCAAAGATTTTTAGGAAATTATTCTTTGTGGTTATGTAAATATTCACGTGCAGCCTCAATAATTGTATCCACATTGCGTTGCATATCCTCTGAGGTCATATTGACTTTGATGTCCGGATCTATACCAAATTCTAGATGTTGCATATTCGCATCGTACATTGGACTGGCCGAGAAGCGGACAGACCAGCCATTGGGCAGTTCAGAAGAGAAGGGCAGACCAGAACCGCCACCTGTTTTGTCACCGATGATGGTTACTTTGGGTAGTATTTTCATTCTGTTCACAAAATCATTGGTGGCGCTGAAAGAGCGGCGGTTAGTCAGCACTACCGCTTGTTTTTGCCAGCGTACGCGATCTAGTGACGGTTCCAGCCAAACAGCTTTAGGAGTTGAGAAATCATTGTGTCCCGGTCCGGTTTTATGGGACATATAGCCTACCAACACTTTTTCATTCGTGAAACGTGCGGCTAATTTCTCGGCTGTGGTAAGGTTACCACCGGAATTGTTTCGCACATCAATAATCAATCCATCGCAAATAGCCAGCTTGTTTAGAATCTCGTCCAGATTTCCTTCGCCGATACCTGATTGGAAACTGCCACAATAAATATAGGCTATGTTATCCTCGAATACCTGATACTTCATGCCTGAGGATTGGGCATAGTCCTTACCTAGATAGACACGTTGGATGCTGTCGCTGAAATTGGCCGGATAGCTGTCAAACCATTCACGATATTGGGAGTACTCCAGTTTGGAAGACAGATTTACGTGTCCGTCACGCAACTCGTTCAGCATATCTGCCAGAACTTCGAATAACTGTTCATTATTCATGCCTTTGGATATTCTCTGTTTATACTGGCTGTATATTTCATTCCAGTCCAATCCGTATTCCTGCTTTTTATAGTCAAGGAAACAATACTGGCGGTCGATAGTCTGCCATAATGCTTCGAAGTTGCCTTCGGGGGAGTTGTCGTATTCGTCCTCCGTGATGCACGAAGTAAATAATACAACAGACAATAACAGACTGATAAAAATATAACTATTTCTTTTCATCCTCTATATTAATAAGGGCTGACCCGGCTGGGCATCGCCACTTTGTTCTTACCTTTTAATAAATAAAAGTTTTTCACGAAACCTATCATAAAGGCGTGTGACCATATATGACTTTTCAGATTATTGACTTTCGCCTGCTGGATATCACATAGGTATCCGAAACGCATATTGACCGACCGGATAGGAAAATCCAATGTAACCAGCTGTCGCAAGGAAGGTTGGTTATGCAGGGAAGTGAACAGCACATTCTTGCCGCCATTCTTTAAACTGAATATCTCATAATAAGATTGTCCGTATTCCGGGGAAAACATAATCCCCATGACAGGCAGATTGGCTTGATAACGGGCTATCAGCGGATAGTTACCGATATGAAACCGATAGATGACCATACCCGATGCCGCCAGATTGACATATGCTTTAGCTTGGGCGGGATTATTGGAATTTCGCATGTTATAGATGAACCCGCCGTTCAAGTCCAGCATGGGACCCGCCAGTATCTTCAAGTTTTCTGTCAGCCGGAACTGGTAATGCAGTGCATAATTCCAATTGACCATACCTGCCATTTCATTACTTGTTTCTGCTTTATTCTCTGTCAGGGACAGATTGGCTTGGAACAGACTTTGAACAGACACGTTGCCATTCATCAGTTTGGTCATGCGCATACTTTCACGCAGGATACGAATTTCGGGTCCGGTATATTCCATCGGTGAAAGATAGGTGTCCAATATATTTGTAAAACCGGCACCGTAAAGAGTAGCTCTCATAACGTAGCGGTTTGCTTGTAAGCTGTCTTCCTGCGCCTGCGAAGACAGACCCAAAAACAGGGACAGTAATAACAGGAGAATTTTCTTCATTTTTTAAAACAGTTTCATCTGGCCGGTAATTTCATCAATGATATCTGTTTCACTCTTACCATGATCCGGATCTTCAATTTCAGCAGCTTCTTCATTTTTATCAGTCCCCTCTTCCGCACCGTCCTCTTCTTTGGGAGGTTCGGGAAAACGTAAAGGCTCCAGCTCGTTTATTTGTTCAATGTTGTAAGTACTGATTCGTTTTCCTTTCGCTTTGAAACTCTTAATTCCGATGAATTCGTCCACATCTATTTCCAATGGATCACGGAAACTATCATGTTCTCCGAATATGACTTGTATGCGTGGATAAGCCACACAAGTAAGCAATATAGAACGACTTTCCTTATTCTCGCCCAAATAATTGAGACGGCGTGAAGTGGATTCAAAAGTGAATCGTTTCAGATAAGGATATCCCTGATCGGCATCAAATAAAGCGGCAGACCATATCTTGTTGGCGTCGAACTTCTCAATGATGCGGATTCCCGGATCATAATGATTATTCAAATCGAAGTTACTAGTATAGAATTCTCCATTTTCATGGACTATTAAAATCAATTCGTCACTTTGGAATTCTCCCAGATATTCACCGCGTCCGTCATAGTTCAAGCGGAGTACATCCCGGTCAAACCATACTTTTCTTCCACCCAGGGTAGAGCCGCCACGTTGTTTCAAGGCTATTTTATGTACTTCGTATTTAGACAGGATATTGCCCATGGACTGGCGTCCCTTTATATTGATGTCACTGAAATCTTTTTCATATATGATTTTTTTGATACGCGGATTCGGCTTTAAGGTAATCTTGATAACCTCCGCTTCCCCATTGGGATTGGCTGTAAAGTAAACGATACGTGAGCCGGGCGTACCTTGCGTTACATCATATTCACGGTCGCGGGTGATGGAGGTAATGTTGAATCGTTTGATATAGTGAAACCCTTCTTTTCCATCCCGATAGACCACATTGTATATGGTACGTTTGTCGTTTTTCTTGAAGATATTGACATAGAGAACATTCTTGCCGACAAACATTTTGTCTGTTACGCGAACTACTTTATATTTGCCGTCTTTATAGAAGATAATCACATCGTCTATGTCTGAACAGTTGGCTATAAATTCATCTTTTTTCAAGGTGGTGCCGATAAAGCCTTCTTCGCGGTTGATATAGAGTTTTTCGTTAGCTTCCACTACCTTCGCCGCCTCAATGGTATCGAAGTTACGTAACTCTGTACGGCGGGGGTATTGTTTGCCATATTTATCTTTCAACATCTGATACCAGTCAATGGTATATTCTACGATATGTGCCAGATGATTGTTTATTTCTTCAATCTGTTCCTTGATACGGGCTATGTTTTCATCTGCTTTATCCTTGTTGAACTTCAGAATTCGGGCCATCTTGATATCCAATAACTTCAGAATATCCTCTTTGGTCACTTCACGGATAAATTGCGAATAGAAAGGAGTCAGCCGTTCATCAATGAACTCGCAGGCGGCGTCTGTATTTTCGGATTGCTCGAACTTTACTTCCTTATAAATCCGTTCTTCGATAAAGATTTTTTCCAATGATGCGAAATGAAGGTTTTCAAGCAATTCTCCTTTGTGTATTTCCAACTCTTGACGAAGCAGGGACAACGTGTTGTCTGTGGCTTTTTTAAGGACGGCACTGACTGTAAGGAAGTGGGGTTTCTTTTCATCAATTACACAGCAATTGGGAGATATGCTTACTTCACAATCAGTAAATGCATAGAGCGCGTCCAAGGTTTTGTCCGAGGATACTCCCGGAGCAAGGTGCACTAGGATTTCCACTTTTTCAGAAGTAAGATCTTCCACTTTCCGGATCTTGATTTTTCCCTTTTCACTGGCTTTGACAATAGAGTCGCATACCCCCGGGACAGTCTTTCCGAAAGGCACTTCGGCTATGGACAATGTTTTGTTGTCTATTTTATTGATTTTAGCACGTACTTTCACCATTCCGCCGCGTTCTCCATCGTTGTAGCGTGATACATCAATAGAGCCTCCTGTCTGGAAATCGGGATAGAGTTTGAATTCCTCACCACGCAAATAGGCAATGGAGGCATCACACAGTTCGTTAAAATTGTGTGGCAGGATTTTGGAAGAAAGGCCCACAGCAATACCTTCTACTCCCTGAGCGAGCAAGAGCGGGAATTTGACAGGTAGGGTGATCGGCTCTTTGTTTCGTCCGTCGTATGATGCTTGCCATTCGGTGGTTTTGGGATTGAAAACCACATCCAATGCGAATTTGGACAGACGTGCTTCGATATAACGGGGGGCAGCGGCACCGTCGCCTGTCAGTATGTTACCCCAGTTTCCCTGACAGTCTATCAACAGATCCTTTTGGCCTAGCTGCACCAACGCATCGCCTATGGAAGCATCGCCGTGCGGGTGAAACTGCATGGTATGTCCTACAATGTTTGCAACTTTGTTATATCGGCCGTCATCCAATCTTTTCATAGAGTGGAGGATACGTCTTTGGACAGGTTTCAAACCATCATTGATGTGCGGTACGGCACGTTCCAGTATTACGTAAGAGGCATAGTCCAAAAACCAGTTCTGATACATTCCGCTCAGCTGGTGCTTCACCCCTGTGTTTTTGGTATCGGCAGGTTTATAGTCCAAGTGTCCGTTCTCCGGCGTGGGGATATTTTCTTCGTTTTGTTCCTCTTTATCAATAAAATCGTCGCTCATATATATTTAAATTCCTTAATGTTCTGCTGATATGCACGCAAAAATACGATTTTTATTGAAAAAAATCATTTACTTTGCATATTATTTCGCCCTTATTAAAGGTTGAAAACAGGAAAAAACAACAAAAGTGTAAGAATAAACAGATAAGAAAATGGCACAAGAAGATGTTTTTAAGAAATTAGTATCGCACTGTAAAGAGTATGGTTTTGTATTTCCGTCCAGTGATATCTATGACGGACTGGGCGCTGTATACGATTACGGTCAGATGGGAGTGGAGTTGAAGAATAATATCAAGCAATATTGGTGGCAGAGTATGGTGCTGCTGCACGAGAACATCGTAGGTATTGATTCTGCTATTTTTATGCATCCTACTATTTGGAAGGCTTCCGGACATGTGGACGCATTCAATGATCCTCTGATTGACAACCGCGATTCTAAAAAACGTTATCGTGCCGATGTGCTGATTGAAGACCAGCTTGCCAAATATGACGAGAAGATAAACAAAGAAGTGGCCAAGGCTGCCAAGAGATTTGGTGATGCTTTTGATGAGGCTCAGTTTCGTAGCACCAACGGTCGTGTTCTGGAGCATCAGGCCAAGCGCGACGCTTTACATGAACGGTTCTCAAAAGCTTTGAACGACAATGATTTGGATGAACTTCGTCAGATTATCATTGATGAAGAGATTGTTTGTCCTATTTCGGGAACCAAGAACTGGACTGAAGTACGTCAGTTCAATTTGATGTTCTCTACCGAAATGGGTTCTACTGCCGATGGTGCCATGAAGATTTATCTTCGTCCGGAAACAGCGCAGGGTATTTTTGTCAATTACCTGAATGTACAGAAGACCGGTCGTATGAAGATTCCTTTCGGTATCGCTCAGATTGGTAAGGCTTTCCGCAACGAGATCGTAGCCCGCCAGTTCATTTTCCGTATGCGTGAGTTTGAACAGATGGAGATGCAGTTCTTCGTAAAACCGGGTACTGAGCTGGAGTGGTTCCCCAAATGGAAAGAAACTCGTTTGAAATGGCATAAGGCATTAGGTTTCGGTGATGATCATTACCGTTTCCATGATCACGATAAACTGGCACATTATGCCAATGCAGCTACAGACATTGAATTCCTGATGCCGTTTGGATTCAAGGAAGTGGAAGGTATTCATAGCCGTACGAACTTTGACTTGAGTCAGCACGAGAAGTTCAGTGGCAAGAGCATCAAGTATTTCGATCCGGAATTGAACGAAAGCTATACTCCGTATGTTATTGAAACATCTATCGGTGTGGACCGTATGTTCCTTAGCATTATGA
>ENA-UEPV01002370-UEPV01002370.1-human-gut-metagenome-genome-assembly--contig:-NODE-2370-length-10529-cov-4.071948_pt1 | contig 10529 bp, 6 predicted proteins | sample MGYA00242942_ERZ507925 | MGnify/ENA primary metagenome ERZ507925 (study PRJEB26167, sample SAMN06115453) | human gut metagenome | host: Homo sapiens | place: China:Fujian | collected 2015-08-26... | reverse complement strand
GTTAACTTTTACATTTAAATCGAAAAGACCATGCTTAGCAAAGCTGATTAACATATGGTCAAAAAAACCAATGCCTGTATTAATATCGGATTTACCTGTACCATCAATATTAATTGAAACTTCAATCTGTGTTTCACTTGTATTTCTAACGCATTTACCAATTCTACTCATATTTCTACTCCTTTATATCATCATCTTCTTCAGGCTCTGGCAATGTAACAGCTTCGTTTTCAACTTTTTCTTCTGGTTCAACTATCTTTTTAGGTCTACCTCTGCCTTTTTTTACCTTTGCTTCTTCCATGGCAATTTCTTCTGGTGTTTTTTCTTTTTCTGCTGTGTGGCATTACCGTTCTGGTCTGACGGCTTATCCGGCTGATTCGGAGTATCTGTCTGCCCCGGCTTTTCTGTCTGATCCGGCTTTTGTGTCTGCCCCGGTTCATCTGTCTGATCTGTTATTTTTTCTTATGAAATGGCACAATTTGTCAACCAATTGGATATTGCTGTTAAGGAAGTAAGGAGCGATGTTACTACTACGGCATTGCAACTTCCTTCGACTAGTGGAAATGTGCCCCATTTGACGACGGGAGCAGTGGTCAATCATCAGTTTATGGAACTTTGGCCGTATGGTACGGGAACAAAATATAGTGACCTGTATCGTGATATTTATGATGCTAAATCGCGTTATCCCGATAAACCTGTGTTCGCTAATTTTTATCCTCCGACGGAAATGAATTTATCGACCAGTTGGCCGGTTGAAAACATAGATTATCAATTTGCTACCTGTCTTTCGGCAGGAGGATACCCGTCTGCGCAGGTGGTCGACGGTGTTGCCGGATTTACCGATCCTGTACCGTTTCATGCCGTAAATTATCCGGCAAGCGTACTCGAACGTATCGCCCAGTGGAATAAATTTGTCGCTGCTTATGGTGCTTATTTCTATTATTCGAATCCGGCTTATCTTATTACCGATTATGTCCGGGGAGACTTTACGGTTTCGGGGAGTAATAGTGGAGTGTTCGGGACGTTGAAAAAGCGTTATGATAAAAGGACACGTGAGATAGATGCTTTTGTCGTGGATCTTGTGAACTATGGTAACAGCCTAGATTTACGTTGGGACGAAGTTAATACAGTTCCTTCTTCTACACAGGTTTCGGTTTCATTTACTTTGCCCGATGGTTTTGTCGCAGATAAACTGTATTGCATTACTATCGACGGAAGAAACGAAGTTCCCTATTCCTTGAACGGCAATAAAGTGGAGGTTTCTCTTCCATCGGTGTCGGTATTTGCTTCGTTGGTACTGACTTCGACAAAATCGCAAGAGCTCCCTTCGGAACCGAGCGGGGTAGGAAGTATGCCAGAATTGTTTACATTCGGTTATGATGCGAAAGGTGAGACTTTAAATAAAGATGAGGCTACCTATATCCCTGTTATGCAAGAGGGGAAACCTTATGTAGTAGCCAGCGAGTTCGGCGGGAATGTGGCTGAGTGGTATGAAATCACAGATGCTTATCAGGGAGAATCCGCTATTCGCGTGACTGCCGGTGATATTCGGTTCAATACGACGGACAACGGAGCAATTCGGATTCCTATCGAAAAATTCAACCGGTTCAAACTTGCTGTTCGTTCGAATAATACGACTACCTCATGGTTCGGATTCCGGCTATTGAAACCGTCTGAAACATCGTCTGTGTGGGAATCGAGGGACTTGTATTATCGCATAGGTTATAGTCAGCCTAATATCGCTTATATCACATTGACTCCTGTGAAACCGCAGAACGGAGTATGGGTAGAATATGAGCGGGATATTTTGAGCGATGTGATTGGTCTGTGGGGTGCGGAATGGGCAAATGCGATCGTAACCGATGTGCATTACGGACCGGTAGATAGAAATAGTGCAGACTATGATAACTTGATTTTTATGTCGCCCGATTATAACAGTGGAATCGATAATCAAAAAAAAAACGATAAAATAAAGTGTTGGACTGAAAACGGCAGAATATGCATTGAAGTTTCCGATTTTTATCGGGGGAAAGAGTTCCGTCTACAAATTACCGATTTGTCGGGGCGGGTAATTGGTATGGAAGACTGCATTGTAGATAGTTATCGATTATTATCCGAGACGATACTTTCGATGCCGGGTGCATATTTTATACAGGCCATAGATAAAGAAACTGATGTGACGGTGCTGCAGACCCGTTGCATCGCAAATTAAAATAATGTATAACAATAAAAGTGATTACCATGAGAAAAATTGTCTTTTTATTAACAGCTTTATGCTTATCCATGAGTGCATGGAGTCAGGACGGGTTGGTATATTGGTCGCAAGCCGACGGTTACAAATTCGATTTTGATTTAGATGGAACGGTAGATTTTTCGTTACCGACACAAACGACTGATAAAGCTATTTCGCAAGTATTTGTGTTCGATGCGAATGGCGATGGGTATTTCGACCTTTGTGAGCTCGATTTAAACGATAATCTCATTAATTGGATTTTTTATTATAATGATGGGAATAATAACTTCGTAGACCCTCAAACAGTCATATATGGCATGTCGGAAGGAGATAAAAAATTGGCCGGAGATTTTAATGGTGACGGTATCGGCGATGTGGGTATCCGTCGCGATAATGAGTTTGGCCTTTGGTGGCTGATTACGTTCCAAGCGATGGCTCCTGATGTAAACCAACAGTTCGGAATTAGCGATAAAGACTTATTGGTTGCCGGAGATATGAATGGAGACGGGCAGGACGATATAGTGTGCTATGATAAGGGTTCTTGGTTATGCTCTTTTACTCCGTCAGATACGGAATATAAGACTCCCGATTTTGTCTCAAAAGATGTGCAGGTGACTTTCGGTACATCGTACGATATACCTGTGTTGTGCGACGTGGACGGTGACGGGTATGCCGATATGGGGTTGTGTTCTGTCGATGACGAGGAAGTTAGTTTTAATCTCCATAGTGCGACGAAAACTGCAAATAACGGATATAGCAGCGATAATGGTCGAGGTACTTTCGATAAGGTTGTACTTATGCCTTCGGGTATAAATCCTACTTGTGTATGTGCTGTAAAGAGTAAAGGAACGACCGGCATCGAATCGGAGCATGCCGTGGCAAATGTCAGTGTATATCCTACCTTAGTACGGGCTGGGGATTCTTTTACCGTGAAAGGTAACGATGTGACGAAAGTGAAAATATACGGTATGATGGGACAACTTGTTAAGGAAATCGATACCGACGGTAGCATGTCGACGGTTGTCGTTTCGGTTGATGGTTGGGCTCAGGGAACATATTTTGTTTGTTGCGAAAGTGAAGGTGCCGTTTCTTCGTCTAAATTAATCGTTCAATAAGTGAATTGAGTCTGTATGAAAATCTATTTGAAATATATATTTCTGTTTCTTATTGCCGGGAGTATCTTTTCTTCGTGTAACCAAAAAGATGAGAAGGTGTATTCTTTTTGGGCACTTCAAAATAGGGCGACGGGAGAATATTTGTATGAAGACGACGGCGAATGTAAATTCAGCCGTGAAAAGCAAGGCGATAAGTCTTTGTGGAAAATAGCGGCTGCTGAGGGCGATCATGTTTGTATCGTAAATAAGAAGAGTGGTAGATATTTGTCTCTCGATAATGGGCAGGTCGTTTGTTCTGTGGTCGATCAACCGGTTACCGAATCTGCCGAATGGTACTACGGGAATTTCGATTTTGTTACTCAAACTAATAGCGGCTGGTACACAATTTCGAATCGTTCGGCCGAGTCGAATTTGCATTTGGTGGAAAAAGATGGTACACTTTGCATGCAGGATAACGCAAACAGAAATACCGATTTTTCTGCCCATTGGACTTGGGTGAGAGAAGAGGGTACGCCTTTGCCTTATTCTTTTACTCCCGATGGAGTTACGGATGCTTCTTTTTTGGGAATACGAACGGCTAAGGCTATTTCTCCAACCGAGATACACTCCGATTATCACGGAGAGAAAGTATGGAAATTATCTCAGGATATTTCGTCTTTTCCGAAATTTTCCACTGAAAACAATTTGTTGATAGAGGCTCTGTACAATATGGCATTGGAAGAGATGTTGATGGATGTGCGCAGCGACAGCACATTTAGGGCCGGCGCTCTTTGGCCCGATACATGGACTCGTGATGCCGTGTACAGTATATGGTTCAGCTATGCATGGATTATGCCGGAAGTGTCTCGGAAAACTCTCGATAAGCAGACTCTTCGTAATCCTCGCGAGGCCTTGCAGGACACAGGTAGCGGAGGTTCATGGCCTATATCGACCGACCGTGTGGTGTGGGCACTCGCTGCTTGGGAGTACTATCTGTACACAGGAGATAGTTCGTGGCTCGAAGGTGCTTATGAAGGTTTGAGTTATACGGCTCGAAAGGACATTCATGTAGCATTCGATAAACGCATAGGGCTGTTCAAAGGGGAGACTTGTTCGATGGACTGGCGTACCCATACTTATCCGAATTGGTTTACCAATGTGACGATAGGCAGTTCGTTTTCTTGTGGAACAAATGCGCTGCACATGTTCATGTATGAGTTTTTGTCGAAGGCAGCCGGAATACTTGGTAAACCGGAAAGTGAGAAAACATATTGGGAAAGTTTCAGGAATGTGTTGAAGGATTCGATAAACAAACATTTCTGGAACGAAGACAAAGGTTTATACGAGTGTTACTTGTATCCCGAAATTTCGGGGTATAAGGCTTCGGAACGGGTCGGTGTCATGTCGAACGGACTGTGTGCTGTTTTGGGAGCGAGCACCGATGAGCAAATTCGCCGTATGGTCGGTAATTTCCCGCTATATCCATACGGGGCTGCTGTTCTTTATCCTTCTATTCCCGACGATTTTGCATACCACAATAAAAGTATTTGGCCGGTTTGGCAAACACCGTATATGTATGCGGCTCGTCAGGTGGGCAATATATTGGCAGTGGAACACATGGCGGCTTCTTTAACGAGAGCTTCGGCTCTTTTCCTGACACATAAGGAGAATATGACTTACGACACCGGATATGATCGGGGTACAGCTTTGAACTCGGATAGGCAACTGTGGTCGGTTTCTTCCTATATCAGTTTGGTGTATAGAGTTTTGTTCGGCATGAATTTGACGGAACGAGGAATCGCATTTAATCCTGTCGTACCCGATATAGTGAACGGCTGGCTTTCTTTGTCGGATTTCCGCTATCGCGATGTGACGATAGATATAAAGGTATCTGGAAAGGGAAATCGGGTGAAATCGTTGAAAGTCAATGGCGAGAAACAAGCATTGCCTTTTGTCCTTCCAGCCGATAGTAAGGGGGAATATTCGATCGAGATAGAAATGATGATCGATGAACCGAAAGGCAAAATAAATTTGGTGAAGGCTGGACCCGGGAAATGTTGGTCGCCGGTAGAACCTGTTTTGGTATTGAACGGTTCGACTCTAAGTTGGAAGGAAGAGGAAAATATGAAGTACTACCTTCATTCCAATTTTTCTGAGGTGGATAAACTGGTAACCTCTCCTTACGATTTAATTGGGGCTCCCGATGGATTTTATTCGGTTTATGCTGTCGATGAAAAAGGATTTGCATCGGATATGTCCAATGCGGTTGTTTATTCTACTTGGCAATCGGTTTGTGAAGCGGAGCAGAGCTCTCATTCAGGAACGGTTTCTAATCTTCACAAAGGATTTTCGGGGAGTGGCTTTGTTATCGATTTGTTTGCACGTCCGGCTAATGTGAAGTTTCAGGTACAAGTCCCCGAGGCCGGCGATTATGCCATAGCCCTTCGGGGTGCTAACGGACACGGGCCGCATGGTACATGGTGCGCCATACGTTCGGTGGCAGTGGACGGAAACGACGCCGGTACATTCATTTTGGAAGCAACAGGCGATTGGAAACAATGGTTGGATTCCAATTATATTGTTCTTCGAGGGTTGAATGCCGGAGAACATACGGTGTCGCTTTCTATCGATCCTGAGAAGAAGGGATATGACTTTAATATGTCGCATGGACGGGAAGACGCTAATGATTGCCATATCGACTGTTTAAAGTTGATTCGACTTTAATAAAGTCTTATTGTTTATTTAGGAAAGAGAATATCTTGCTATGCAGGGTATTCTCTTTTTGTTTTTAACGGACTTTGTATGTTCCTGCCAAAAAATCTATTTGTCGGCAGTTTAATCATTGGAAAAATAAGAAAGACTATTTTTAAATTTAAAAAAATAATTCCTATATTTGACTAATAGATTGTTCGAAACTTTATGGCGATAATATAAATTTCAATATGGAAATGAAAAGAATATTTTCGGTCGTCGTCTGTGCTGTGGGAGTTTTTTTCTCCATGACAGCCGAGAGCAAAGACGGATGCTTAAAAAGTTACGTATCGGCGGACAGTTTGCTCCTGTACGAATATTACGAAACGTATGTTATGATTCGGCCTTTGAACTATCTACGGATATTTCCGGAGCAGAAAGCTGTTGCGCCGGACTGGTTTCATTATCGGGATAGGGTGATAGAGCCCCGTGTCTTTGCGCTGAGGAAGCAGATTAGGGAGGAGTATTTGCGAGATTATCCTTTGGAGAGAGGATCCGTACGTGTGTGGCTCGTTTTTTCTCTTCGTACGGGTGAGTTGGAAACTGTGGAGGTAATGTTTAGAAAGGGGATATTAGAAGATGTCGACAGTTTCCCCGCACGGGAGATTATTGCGATGTGCATGAATTCCGATTGGAGTGGAAGCACGTATATAATGGAGCATGAACCGGATAAATATGATAGCATGTACACGGAGTATTTTTTTTCGCTATATTATTAGCGTGAAGAATAGGAGTAAGTCTCGTAATTGCATAAAAAATTGAAGGACGAGTGTGAATAGGTTTTGTGAAAATGTTTTATCTTCACCACCAAATAATGAATTATGGCATCTTATTCCAGAAAATCGACCCGTAATAAAGCTCTTTGGGGATATCTGTTGCTTATTGCCGTTTTGTTGTCATCTTCGTGGTTTGTGTATCATGAGATAAATTTGTTGGTATCGATAAAAGCGGTCGAGGCAGATATGAGGCTGAAACGTCAGGAGATGTCTTCCGCTTTATCGTCTCTGTATAGAGCGGAGACGGTGGGACAATCGCTCGTTTGGGGACAGTTTTCGGATTATCCGGTATATAGGAGAGTGACGAATGATGCCGTAACATGTGTGGATTCGTTACGTCGTATTACATCGGACTCTGTCCAGCTGTCCCGAATCGATAGTATTATCGGTCTGCTGAATCGGAAAAATGCGGTTATACGGCGATTGATGGGAACCACGATCGATGTGGCCGAGGAGCAAAACCGGAAAATAGAGGATATGATGAAACAGCAAGATTCGTTGATCCTTATTCAGAATCGTCAGCAAAGATTGGTTCGACAGAGCGATTCGCTGATAGAGAAACGCCGCCGTAAAAATGTGTTCGGACGAATAGCCGATGCTATTTCGGGGAAAGCACCTACTCGGTTAGATAGCATTCGGATAGAATCGAAACGTATAGGAGCGTTGAGCGATTCGTTGGCTGCCGATTTGAAAGCGATGGAAAGCGGTTATAACGAGATCCGGGAGTTGTCTCAACAGGCTCTCGAACGGGAGCGGTGGCGATTGAGAAACGATAATCAACGGTTGAACGGTCAGATCAATCGTCTGATGAATAGCTTTGAACGAGAGCAACTTATTGTATCGGAGAAGATACAAGAACGAAATGAACAGATTCGTCAGGAGTCTATGAGAGCTTTGGTCGCTGTGGCTTCCGGTGCTATTTTATTGGCGGTTATTTTTGGGGTATTGGTTTGGAAAGGTTGGTTAAGGGACGATCGTTTCCGTAGGGCATTGGAAGAAGCTCGGAGACGAGCCGAAGATTTATTGGAGGCCCGGGAAAAGTTGATGTTGACTATAACGCACGATTTTAAGGCTCCGCTCGGTTCTATTATCGGATATGTGGAATTGATGATGAGGCTGGATAATACCGAACGGCAAAAGTTCTATTTGCAAAACATGAAGGCATCGTCGGATCATTTGCTTTCGCTGGTAAGCGATTTGCTCGATTTTCACCGTTTGGAATCTCATAAATTGGATATAAATCGTATTGCTTTCAGCCCCAAAGTATTATTCGATAAAATAGTATCTGCTATGCAACCTGTGGCGGATAAGAAACAACTGAATCTGATATTGAAAGTTGAGAAATCGGCCGATGCCAATTTTTCGGGCGATCCGTTAAGGATTAAGCAAATTGTCGATAATTTGTTGTCCAATGCTTTGAAGTTTACAGCCCGGGGTACGGTGACGATTCATGTGTTTGTGCGTGTCCGATATCTTGTTTTTTCGGTTAGCGATACGGGACGGGGAATAGCCCGAGATGATTTGGAACATATATTTCAGGCTTTTACACGGCTTTCTTCGGCACAGGGAGTCGAGGGGTTTGGATTGGGGTTGGCTATTACTCGACAGCTCGTCGATTTGATGGGCGGGCGTATAGATGTCCGCAGTGTGGAGGGTGTTGGCAGTACGTTTACCGTGGAAATTCCATTGGAAGAAGTCTCGGAGAAGACCGGTGATACGAAGGCTTTTTCGGGGAAACGTTGCCTATTGCTCGATGACGATAAATTACAATTGACACTTTTTGAGAATCAGTTGAAACAATTGGGTATAGAATCGGTTGCCTGCATGAAGGCCGAGGAGATTTTGGGTTATCTGGAACATGAGCATTTCGATGCTTTGTTTACCGATATGCAGATGCCGGAAATGGACGGAGTGAGTTTTTTGAAATTTTTGAGGGAGTCTCATATCGCTCTGGCGAGAAAGCTTCCGGTTGTAATGGTTACGGCGAGGAGCGATGCAGACCAATTCCTTTCGGAAGGTTTTTCGGGAATTTTACACAAGCCTTTTTCGTTGGCGCAATTATCTTTTTGTTTATCGGGGATTTGGAATGAAGAGGCAACTCCCCGTGAGATAGAAGATGAGGGTGAAAGAGGAGAGGCTCCGTATGATTTTGCGGCTCTTACGGCTTTTGCCGAAGATGATGCGAAGGCTCGCCGGAAAATATTGGAGACATTCTTTCAGGAGATAAATAGCCAGATAGAGGAGTTGAAAGGGGCCGCGGCTCGTCGCGATGGGATTGTGGTATCACGTATTGCTCATAAGTGGCAACCGATTTTCGCCATGTTGAAAATTTCGGATATGTTGCCGGTGTTGTCTCGATTGGAAGAGGAAGGTGCGCATAAGTGGACCGATGAGCTGTCTCGAAATCTTGATAAGTTGTTGGTCTATGCTGAGAAAATACGTACAGGCCTTAAATTGGTATTGGCAAAGGAGGAATAATTATGAAGCATATTCTCATTGTAGAAGACGATACGACATTTGCTGTTATGTTGCAGACGTGGCTTTCCAAGAAAAAATTTTCGGTAGCATCTGTTTCGGGAATTGCAGCAGCGAAAAAAACTCTTATTGAAAGTTCGGTCGATTTGGTGCTTTGCGACTTACGTTTGCCTGATGGAGACGGCATCGATTTGTTGGAATGGGTGAGCAATCGGAATGTAAATGTTCCTTTGATCGTAATGACGAGCTACGCGGCTATCCCGTCGGCTGTTCAGGCGATGAAACTCGGTGCGAGAGATTATATATCTAAGCCGGTGAATCCGGAAGATTTATTGCAAAAGATTAACGAGGTTTTTAATGCGGGTGTCAAGACTGGGAAACAGATTCCTGTGTCTGAATCTGTACCGGAGGAAACAAATTATTTAGAGGGGCAGAGTGAAGCTGCCCGTCAATTGTATACTTATGTGAAGTTAGTGGCTCCGACCTCTATGTCTGTGCTGATCAATGGGGCCAGTGGGACAGGAAAGGAATATGTGGCTAAACGGATACATCAATTAAGTAAACGTTCGGAGAAACCGTTTGTCGCCATCGATTGTGGAGCCATTCCGAAAGAATTGGCTGCTTCTGAATTTTTCGGGCATAAGAAAGGTTCGTTTACGGGAGCGATTGAGGATAAAGTCGGTGCTTTTATAGAAGCAGATGGTGGAACGATCTTTCTTGATGAAATAGGAAATCTGAGTTACGATGTTCAGGTACAGTTGCTACGTGTGTTGCAAGAACGCAGAGTGAAGCCCATCGGGACTACAACGGAAGTAAAAGTCGATGTGAGGTTGATTGCTGCGACAAATGAAGACTTGAAGGCGGCTATAAAATCAGGTGCATTTAGGGAAGATTTGTATCATCGAATCAATGAATTTACGATCTATATGCCGCATTTGTGCGAACGAGGTGAGGATATACCGTTGTTTGCTAATTTCTTTTTGGATCAAGCCAATCGAGAACTCGAAAAGCCTGTTCCCGGATTTTTGCCGGAAGCGATGGAACGGATTTCTCAATATACTTGGCCGGGAAATTTAAGAGAAATGCGTAATACTGTTATGAGGGCGGCTTTACTTGCTCAGGGGAATCCCATACGTGTGGAACATTTGGGCATAGACATGAATATAGACAAGCCGATAAATATTTTACACGATCCGGATA
>ENA-UEPV01002361-UEPV01002361.1-human-gut-metagenome-genome-assembly--contig:-NODE-2361-length-10569-cov-3.250191_pt1 | contig 10569 bp, 4 predicted proteins | sample MGYA00242942_ERZ507925 | MGnify/ENA primary metagenome ERZ507925 (study PRJEB26167, sample SAMN06115453) | human gut metagenome | host: Homo sapiens | place: China:Fujian | collected 2015-08-26... | reverse complement strand
ATAGTAGAGTGATAGATAAAAGTGACATATATCACACAACAAACAGTTGTATATGAATAGTTTATATACGAAGTGTGATAGAGTGATAGAGATTTTGAAAAAATAATAATGATATGAAGCATAAAGTTTGTTTACTCTTCACGTTCCTCTCTCTTTCCGTATCCGGTATTTCCGCAACGAACGGACAAGATTCAATACGCCAAATTCAGCTAAGCGATCTGGAAGTGCAAATCCGATGGGTAAATCCTACTGCCATACGTGCCTATCTGGACGACACAAAAACAGCATTGGGAGGAAAAGCTCCCGCGCTTTACGAAAAACTATCCCGTCTGGAAACACTTCTGCCCGGCGTGCGGCAGGCCTTCTCCGATAAGGTTTCCGGCAACACGGTCGACGAAGTAATTGGCCAAGCTCAAGAAATACTTGCCTTGAAGCGTGAGATCATCCTGGCCAACCCGCTGCTGGACATGGACAAGATCATAGTGGCCCGTTACCGTTTGGGAAACAAGGCCCGTAAGGCGATGGGCCCGTCGATGGGAACTTCGACAGCCAACTACAACTCGCTATTTTCCAACTCGCGTAAAGGCTACGATGCCGAGATCGACCTGCTCACGGGCTTGCGCGGACAAATCGAAAGCAGCCGGATATACAAGCCCGAAGCCGATGTTCCCGTTTCGGACATACAGCTCCACTGGGATGCCGACCGCCTCCTCTTCTCCTCGCTCGACAAGAACCGGAAGTGGCAGATATACGAAATGAACATCGACGGAAGCAACCTTCACCAAAAGATCACCGTTGATGAGCCGGATCTGGAATTCTGCGACGCCAATTACCTGCCGGACGGGAAAGTGGTGGCGACGACCAACATCGGTTACAACGGCGTTCCTTGCGTGCATGGCGACGATGTGGTAGCCAACCTTGTCTCCTTTGACCCCGAGACGCGTGACTTGCGCCGCCTCACCTTCGACCAGGACGGGAACTGGTCGCCTATCGTGATCCCGAACGGACGCATCATGTACACCCGTTGGGAATATACGGACCTGACACACTATTTCTCCCGTATCGTGATGCACATGAACCCCGACGGGACGGAAAACAAAGCGCTCTACGGCAGCGGCTCCTATTTCCCGAACAGTACGTTCGACATGAAACCGCTCTCCAAGCACAGCAGCCGCTTCATCGGCATCATCTCCGGCCATCACGGGACGGCACGTTCAGGGCGGCTCGTCATCTTCGATCCTGCCAAAAGCCGGAAAGAGGAAAAGGGGATGATACAGGAACTGCCGTTCAAAGACCGCCCGATCGTCCCGATCATCAAGGACGAATTGGTGGAAGGCGTCTGGCCTCAGTTCATGAAGCCGTACCCGCTCAGCGAAAAATATTTTTTAGTTGCCTGCAAACCGGCCAAGGATGCACTTTGGGGAATTTACCTGGTCGACGTTTTCGATAACCTGACACTCATTGCCGAGCAGGAAGGGGAAGGTCTGACCGCTCCCATCCCGCTGGTAAAACGCGAAACGCCTCCTGTCATTCCTTCGAAGATCAAGCCGGACAGCAAAGAGGCTACGGTCTTTATCCAGGATATCTACGAAGGAGAAGGTACGCAGGGCGTTCCCCGGGGCACGATCAAGGCACTCCGTATCTTCGCTTATGAGTATGCCTATATCTTAGCTCCTTCCGATCACGATGCACAGGGAATACAGAGTGGATGGGATATCAAACGTATACTCGGAACAGTCCCGGTCGAGGAAGACGGTTCCGCGCTATTCACCATTCCCGCCAACACGCCGATTTCCATCCAGCCGTTGGATAAAGACGGGGCAGCCATCCAATGGATGCGCAGCTGGCTGACAGGGATGCCGGGCGAGATCGTCTCCTGCGTCGGTTGCCATGAAGATCAGAACAGCATACCCATTCCCAAACGCACGATTGCTTCGGCCAAGCAGGCACGCCGGCTGGAAACACCGGAAGGAGGTGTCCGCCCATTCACGTTCCGCCTGGAAGTGCAACCGGTACTGGATCGTAACTGCGTCTCTTGCCACAACGGGAAAAATGCCGAACCGGACTTCCGCAAGGATCAGATGGTCACATATAAGAGAGGTATCTTGACGAAAATCAACAAGCAGTATGACCAGAGCTATCTGAACCTGCACCCATACGTGTACCGCCAGGGACCGGAATCAGACATCTATGTCCTCAAGCCGGCCGAGTTTCACGCGAGCAACAGCGAACTGATCCGCATCCTGCAAGCCGGACACCACGGCGTAGAGGTTCCGGAAGAGGACATGCGGACGCTCTATGCCTGGATCGATCTCAACGCGCCTTATTATGGGGCTTTCACCCAAATAGACCTGAAGCCTCAATCTCCCAAAGGTCAGGTGGAACGCCGTATGGAGCTGGCCGAGAAATACAGCGGTGTACAGGTTGACTGGCAAAAAGAGATTGCCGACTACGCCGACTGGCTGAAAGAAAACAAAAAGGCAGACGGCATTACCGGAGCAACGACCGGCGAAACAGTCGAAATAAAGAAGCCGACCAAACCGGTCCGCCCGGTCAAGGTAAAGGGATTCCCGTTCGACACGCAGACAGCGACTGCCCGGCAAGCCGCCCAAGGCGAAACGACCCGCCGCATCTCCATCACTCCGGATGTGCATATCGACCTGGTATGGATTCCCGCCGGCAGCTTTGTGATGGGTAACAACCGAACTCCCTCCGCTTCGCCAGCATTCAAGGCAAACGTGAAGGAAGGCTTCTGGATGAGCATGACCGAAATCACGAACGAGCAGTTCCGCGCACTTTTCCCGGAACACGACAGCCGGTACATCGGACAGACTTGGAAAGATCATACTACCCCCGGCTATGCAGCCAACCGGCCAAAACAGCCTGTCGTGCGCGTCAGTTGGGACGAAGCGAATGCTTTCTGCCAAAAGATCAGCGAAATATCAGGCAATACAGTTTCTCTGCCTACCGAAACACAATGGGAATGGGCAGCACGCTCGGGAAGCGCAGATGATTTCTGGTTCGGATCGACGGAGAGCGACTTCGGTGCTTTCGAAAACTTGGCAGACAGTACGACTGTCGATCTGGCGGTAACAGGCGTAGATCCGAAACCGATGCGGGCAAACGATCCCATGCGCAAGTTCTGGGATTTCCTACCGAAAATCCTGAACGTAAACGACCACCAACTGATCAGTTGCCCTGTTGCCTCTTACCAGCCCAATCCCTGGGGATTGTACGACATGAACGGGAATGTGGCGGAATGGACAGCCTCCGATTACATTCCTTATCCTTTAAAAGAAAAGGCAAACAAAAAGACTGCCGAGAAGAAAGTTGTACGAGGCGGCTCCTGGCGTGAACGTCCTAAATACTCCACATCGGCCGTCCGCAAAGCCTACCTGCCTTGGCAGCGGCCGATGAACGTCGGCTTTAGGATTATTGTCGAAGATATGTAAAGGCGAAAGCCCTATTCTCGCGCTTGACGCGGGGACAAGGGATTTTGGAACTTTACAAAACTTCAAGAAAGCTGCGTCCATTGCCGGCGCGATTCACACAGATGCGGACAGGGATGCGCTCAGTCATTTCCTGCACATGCGAGATGACTCCGATCTTGCGTCCCTGTGTCCGCAAACTTTCCAAAGCATCCATCGCCACACGAAGCGTCTCGGCATCCAAAGAACCGAAACCTTCGTCAATGAAAAGGCTTTCAACCCGCATCCGGTTGGATGAGAGGGAAGACAGGCCAAGCGCCAGTGCCAACGAAACAAGGAACGATTCGCCCCCTGAAAGGCTATGGACGGTACGCACCTCATCGCACATATCCCGGTCGATCACCTGCAAGGCTAGTGTTTCGGGAACCCGTTCCAGCCGATAGCGCCTTGTCAATTCACGCAGTTGCACATTGGCATAGTTCAACAGTATATCGAGCGTATATCCTTGCGCTATACGACGGAACTTGGCGCCGTCGGCAGAACCGGCCAGTTCGTTCAGCTTCGCCCAACGTTCGCTTTCCGTACGCCGGACATTCAATTCTTCCTGCAGACCGGAAACTTTCGCCTTGTTCTCCGTCTGAGTACGAAGCCGGAAAGCAAGTTCCGTCTTTTCCTGTGTGTACCGGGACAAGATAACTTCGAGTGGCCCTCCACCCGAAGAATCCAAATAATCAGCTGTCCATTTGTCTAAAGCCGCCTTTCTCCGGAGTAGGTCGGCAGAGGCCTCGGTCAGGTCTTTTGCAATCTGGTCGGCAATGCCGCGTATCTGGTCGGCGATGCCGGATTGCTCAGTCTGGGTGGCCGACAGTTTTTTCAAACGCTCTTTCAGTTCTTCCATTCGTCGGATGTACTCCTGTTCTACGCTATCTGCAGATCGGCCATTCAAAAGTTTCTTTCGTTCTGCCTGCAAAGAGGAAAAAGCGGCACGGTTCTTTTCGTGGAGCTGTCCGGATTCTTCGGCTTGCTTTTCGAGAGAAGGAAGGAAGGAGGCGAGAGATTCGCATTCGGCTTTTTGGGCGCTTTCCTGCCGTTCCAGTTGATGGAGTTTCTCGGTATTCTCATGCCACTGACGGGCGAAGTCTGTCAATGTTTTACGGAAAGTTTCCGGATTCTGCAACCAGGCTTTCTGCCACTCACTATTGCCGAACAGCAGGTCGGCAGCCGAAAGGGACTGGGTCAACAGGGTGGATTGCTCTTTTACAATAGCTTCTTCCCTCTCTTGCCGACTGGCAGCGAGTTGTTGCTTACCAGCCATTTCCTTACAGGCGGCCTCGCTATCTGCAAGTTCTTTATGGAGTTGGAGCAACTGCTGTTGCAAACGGGTAAGATGGCGGGTATGAGCGACGTAGGTTTCTTTTTTATTCGATAAATCCTGCAATTGAAGGGTTAGAGCAGAAACAGGAGCGACAGGAACCTGATTTGCAAAAGGATGATGTGTGCTCCCGCAAACCGGACAAGGTTGTCCATCCTGCAACCTGCCACGTAAATCCTTTATGTTACCGGAAGCCTCCAAGCGTGCCTGTTCGATAAGCAATTGTTCCCGTTCCTGGCGAAGTTTCTCGATCTGTTTGTCCAAAGCCGGTGCATCGACAGCTTTCAGTTCCTCTTCCAGATTCCGGTAATCCGCTTCAGCCCGCTTCAACGCCTGCTGTTTGTTTGCACTGGTCTGTTGCAGGTCGGAAAGTTGTTTATTCAACGCCGCCATCTCCTGCCGGAGCGTTTCGATCGAACGGACAGCCGCCTCCATCCCTGAACGGGTGGCCGATGCTGCATCCAAGTGCAACAACAAAGCTGAAAGTTGCTCCGCAATACGTTCCTTCTTTTTATAACGCTCGCGCCAAGCGGTCAGACGGGCAATCTCCTCCGCTCCCTGTCTCCGGCGGAGGACGGCAGCTTGATATTTCTTTTCGGCCTCTTCTTTCCGAAGCATTACATTTTTCAACTGCTGCTCCGAATGTGACAGGTCACGGATGGCTGTATCCAACTGGATATCCAGTTTACGCGCCTGCAAGATCTCCTGTTGAAGGGATTTGAAACGAGCCTCAGACTGTTGCTGTTCCTCCACTCCCTTTTCGTATTCATGGCGAGCGACCGTCAACAATTCCGTTGCGTGCACCAACTTATCGGCCGCCTCTTTTTGTTGTCTTTGGCGGATGGTTATCTGCTGTTCGATAGAACGGACGGCCTCTTGAAGGGCCTGTTGCTCCGCTTTCGCTTTCTCGACTCGCTGCAGCTCCTTTTCCGTTCCGGCAAGGCGAGTGCGCAAGTCGTTTTCTTCCTCATCCGTCAATAGCTCGATACCCTGTATTCGCGTTTGGATCAAGTCGAAGGCTTCTTTCGCCCGCGCATTCCTTTCAAATATCTGGCGAGAAATGGCGGAATAGAGTTCGGTTCCGGTCAACTTCTCCAACAAGGAAGCTTTTTCTCCCTGCTCGGCTTTCAGGAAAGTGGAAAAATCGTTCTGCGCCAGCAATACGGAACGCGTAAACTGTTCGAAAGTCAAGCCAATCAAATCGATAATACGGGCTTGCAAATCGGAACGCGTCCCTTGCTCTTCCTCCTCCTTGTCGAGGTTATACAGAGCCAAACGCGGATTCTGCAACCGTCCGTTTTCCTTGTCGCGTGCCCGCGCCACCGACCAGCGTGTCCGATAGCGGTGTCCGTTCAAGGCCATGAAATCCACTTCTGCAAAACCGGAGGATGTTCCCCGCCGCAGCAAGAAACGAGGATCGCTCTGCGACAATTGTTCATTACTGACATCCTGAAGCTTGACATTATTTTCTTTCGCCTGGTCGGTACGAGGCGTACGGGCGAACAGAGCTAAGCACATCGTATCCAAAAGGGTAGACTTACCTGCTCCCGTAGGCCCGGAAATAGCAAAGATCCCGGCTGAAAGTAACGGCTCCACCGTAAAATCTATTTCAAAATCACCTTCCAACGAGGCCAGGTTACGACCTCGTATCGCTAATATCTTCATAGGGAAACCTCCCGCATTACATCGTTAAACATCTTTTCCAACTCTTCCGGCAAATCTCCCCCGAAACGGTTCGTAAAGGTATGGCGAAGCATATCCAGCGGAGCGATCTTTTGTAAATCCGTATAAGAGAAAGGACGAGAATCTTCCTCTCCCTCCTTTTTCGGATAAGAAGGGATGATGGAAGTCAGGCGTACAGCCTTATCCGCCAGTGCCTCCTCCACCCGATGCCGAAATCCCGGATCTGGCTCCGTCAGCAGTACCTGCACCTCCAGATAAGGCCATAGGCTGCGATCGGCTCCCTCTTCCGCCAACGGTAGGTTGGAAAGCGACAAAAGGACTTCGGCAGGCGACGCCGGTTCCGCCGGAATCCGATGCAGGGCGGTTCGGAGTGGGATGGGCACTGCTTCGAGATCCGACAGGCATCCGTTTTCGAGGGTAAAGGCAACAACCTGATGGTGATAATGCTGTTCGGAGAAAGACATCGGAAGCGGGCTGCCGGCATAGCGTACAGACTCGCGTCCCCCTACCCGTTGCGCCTTGTGGATGTGACCGAGGGCCGTATAGGCCAAGTCCTCGTTAAAGGCTTCTACCGATATAGAGTCAAGTCCTCCCATGATAGTCCGTTCGCTCCGATCGTCTTCCGACAGTTCAGCACCAGTCGCATGCAAGTGTCCCATCGCAAGCAGGGCCTCGCCCGGTTGCCTTTGGCTGTCGGCATAGTCATAGAGCTGGCGATACATTCGGGTAACGCCCTCCACATAGGTATCTTTCCCTTCTTTCGAAGCGGGATAATCTCCCTGACGAAGATAGGGAACAGCCAGACAGATCGCTTCCCGTTTTCCTTCCTTATTATATAAAGGAATCAGAAGCGAATCGAAATCGATCTTGCACAGGTCGGTTCGCGGGACAGCCCCTACAATTGACGTATTCAGTTCTTCCAACAGGGGTATCGGCGCCTCCAGACGGGCTGCCGAATCATGATTACCTGCGATAATCACGATCTGCAATTGTGGGTTACGCCGGTTCGCTTCCCGCAAAAAACGGAAAAAACGGCGTTGGGCGGCTGCCGACGGATTGGCAACATCGAAAACATCGCCTGCTATCAGCAAGACATCAGTCTGCCGTAGCGTCAATATATCGATCAACCACGAAAGAAATGCCTCATGTTCCTCATCACGGTCATACCCGAAAAAGGTTTGCCCAAGATGCCAGTCGGCAGTATGGATTATTTTCAATGACATGTTTTTCCAGATTTAACAAATATGAATCTGATCTTATTTTGGGGATAAAGGTAATGAAACAAACGAACAAAGACAATAAGGGGAGCCTGTGTCAAGCGCGGGAACGAGAGAAATAGATGACGAATCAAATTATTGTCCTATCTTTGTGCCGTCAATAAACAGGGGAACTTTATGAATTGGTTACAAGAGGCCTTTTTAGAGCCTACGATGGTGCAGGCAGTCATCATTATTTCACTGGTCTCTGCACTTGGATTGTATTTAGGACGGATCAAGATATTCGGGATCTCACTGGGTATCACATTTGTATTCTTTGCCGGTATCTTTGCCGGGCATTTAGGGATCGTCGTGAATAAGGATATGCTGTATTTTGCTCAAAGTTTCGGCTTGATCCTTTTCGTCTATGCATTAGGGTTGCAGGTTGGTCCCGGTTTCTTCTCTTCGCTGAAGAAGGGAGGGGTAGCTATGAACATGATGGGGTTAGGCGTTATCCTGCTCGGACTCATTATGACAGTCAGTCTGCACTGGGTAACAGGAGTTTCCCTTTCCAATATGGTCGGTTTGCTTTGCGGGGCCGTTACCAACACGCCTGCTTTGGGAGCCGCCCAACAGGCTTTGTTGCAGATAGATCCGGCCAATACCAAAGGGGTGACGGACATGGCTTTGGCGTGTGCCGTCGCTTATCCGCTCGGCGTAGTGGGCGTGATCTTGGCGATTATTATCCTGAGAGCCTTGTTTGCCGACAAGAAACAGAAAGACTTAAAGGAACAACGCGACACGACTACCTATGTCGCCGAATTTCATGTAAGCAATCCGGCTATCTACGAAAAGAGCATCAAGGACGTAATGAAGCTGACGGACAAGCATTTCGTTATTTCACGTGTATGGAGAAACGGTAAAGTAAGCATTCCGACTTCGGACACCTTACTTCACGAGCATGACCACCTTTTGATCATCTCCGTTAAATCGGATGTCGAAAATATTAAAGTCCTTTTCGGCGAGCAGGAGAATGTAGATTGGAACAAGGCGGATATCGACTGGAATGCCATTGACAGCCAACTGATCTCGCGCCGCATCGCGGTGACACGCAACCGGGTGAACGGTGTGAAATTAGGCTCTCTCCGCCTTCGCAACCTCTACGGTATCAATATTACGCGTGTGAACCGTGCCGGTATAGACCTGCTGGCCTCTCCCGACCTGCGCCTGCAAATCGGTGACCGGTTGACTATCGTGGGAGAAGCGAATTCGGTAAACACAGTCGGAAAGATTTTAGGGGATGAGATCAAGCGGTTAAACAATCCGAACCTCTTGGCTGTCTTCATTGGTATATCGCTGGGGATGCTGTTAGGAGCATTGCCGATCACGTTACCAGGGATGAGTACGCCAGTCAAATTAGGGATCGCCGGAGGCCCGATCATCGTCGGAATCCTGATGGGCGCATTCGGCCCTCGTTTCCACCTGACAACCTACACGACAATGAGTGCCAACCTGATGCTTCGTCAACTGGGGATCATTATTTATTTAGCGGGATTGGGGATCGATTCGGGTGTACATTTCTTCGAAACGGTTTTTCGGGCAGAAGGATTGCTTTGGATCGGGCTTGGATTTCTGCTGACGATCGTGCCGGTGCTGATCGTCGGTTTCATAGCTTCGCAATTTTTCAAACTCGATTATGCGCACAACGTGGGTATGCTCTGCGGGAGCATGGCAAACCCGATGGCACGGAGTTATGCCAAGACGACTGTCGATGGCGACGAACCCTCCGTTTCTTATGCCACCGTCTATCCGCTTTCAATGTTTATCCGCGTGATTTCAGCACAATTGGTGCTGATGTTATTCACCTGATCGATCAGGCTTTGGAACACTTAACCAGCACCTTTTCTCCATCCACCAAGGTAGTTGCAAAGAGATAGACATGGCCTCCGTCGGTGATCTTCGTCCGCTTACGCAGTTCTTCTACGGAGAGAGGAAAATTACGCACGGTTATATTTGCTTGGGGGATTGTCTTTGATAGTCCTTTACAGAGTTTTCCGGTAAAAGACAGCACTTCATCCACTCGGAATCTGCGACCGGGAAAGTCGGAAACTAAATGGTCCGATGTATATAGATGGCTGTTCACCTGCAACTTCTTCACTCCCGTCCGGACGGCAATCTGCTTAAATGCGCCGGCTTTTAAAACCGAGGCATTCGGTTCATACAAATATGTACCTACCTGACCGGCAGGAACCAATACGGCGCTACGTTCCTCTTCTAATGTAAAAGAGAAAGATTGCATTCCATCCAGTCCGAAATTGATGCACCGGACTAACGGTTCTCTGCCATCCGCCTCTCGTTCCACCACAAAAAGCAGTTCCTTGCATTCGTTCCTAACCGAAAGGACATGCACGGATGTCGTCCCCGGCAACAACTCCAAAGTCATTTGTATATCTGCCATCGGCGAAAGCTTTGCAATGACATGCGGGGAACGTTTCAGAAGCGCCGGCAACAGTCCGGGCAGGTTAGGTTCACAATCCTGCAAAGCAAAAACCCGCTTGTTGGATTCTCCTCGGCGTGCAGGATCGATATAGAAAGCATCGACCTCCGGAAGGGTATCAACAACTTGGGCGGCATCAGCATTTATGATCGTTATATTGTTGGCCTCCAAGACAGAAAAATTATGTTTCGCGGCTTCACAATAAACAGGAAAACGTTCTATATAAGTCAAATGTTTCGCCTTGCGGGAAAGAAAATAGCTATCGATTCCCAGTCCTCCCGTCAGGTCGCAAATGGTCCAACTTTCACCAATCAGTTCCTGTTTATAAGCTGCTGTCTGTTCAGATGAACACTGTTCCGCCGCAATCTTAGCTGGAAAAACCAATTGTCCGTT
>ENA-UEPV01002360-UEPV01002360.1-human-gut-metagenome-genome-assembly--contig:-NODE-2360-length-10569-cov-4.101887_pt1 | contig 10569 bp, 3 predicted proteins | sample MGYA00242942_ERZ507925 | MGnify/ENA primary metagenome ERZ507925 (study PRJEB26167, sample SAMN06115453) | human gut metagenome | host: Homo sapiens | place: China:Fujian | collected 2015-08-26... | reverse complement strand
TCAGTTCGTTAATGATATCCACTACTTTGGAATTCCGGATGTCAGCGACATTTTCTTTAAATGTTATTCCCATGACCGCACACGAGTTCACCGTAAAATATCCCGTTGACGGCATCATTCTTGACGGATATTACTCCTCCAAGGACAGCAGCAGCTTTACGGACTATATGACCAACGGCTCTGGCATCGGATACGATAACTGGCTTATGGATAACGGCGCATATGTGTTCAGCCTGGTATCGGACGCAGTGCGGCGCACATCTAACTCCGTCCCCGTAGGCATTTCCATAAACGATGTCTGGGCAAACTACACTACAAACGACGAGGGCAGCGAGACCTCCGTAAGCTTTGAAGCCCTTACCGACGGCTATGCCGATACGCTGGGCTACATAAACAGCGGCTATGCGGATTTCATCATCGTCAAGGCAGACGGCTCCCTCAGCAGTCAGTCTATGCCCTTTGAAGAGGTGGCAGGCTGGTGGGACAGGCAGGCGCAGAGCGCAGGCGTTCCCATGATGATAGACCACATCAACGAAAAAATATGCACCGACAGCACAGGCTGGGGCTCTCCCGATGAGCTGGTAAAGCAGGTCATCAAGGCAGATGACTACAGCTCCTACATCGGCAGCATTTTCAACTCCCTTTCAGCGCTGGACGCAAATACTGAGGAATCCACCTCGGTGCTGGTTAAGCACTACAATGACCAGATAGACCGTGAGGGACTTAACAACGAGCTGGAAATGACCCTCCCCCTTGCCACGACCTTCAAAACGGAAGAGCCTACCGTTATTTTCGCAGGCTCCTTTGACCCCAACTTCACCATCTATTTTCAGGGCAAGCCCATTGAGCTGAACGAAGCGGGGCGCTTCTATTTCAATATGGACCTTGATGTGGGTCTCAACACTTTTACATTCAAAAACAAGGGCAAAACTATCACGTACAAAATAACAAGAACCGTAAATGTCCTTAAAAGCGCAGAGCCCAGCGGCGGCGAGATGCGCATTGAGGAGCAGTCGGCAGTAAATCTCAGCGTAATTGCTTACAAAGGCTCCGATGTATCGGCGGAGATAAACGGCAGATCCGTCACCCTCAGTCCCGTGGAGGGTCAGACAGATGAGCTTGACCCCAACTCCAACTACACAAAATATGTTGGCACATATATTGCTCCCGCAGGCATAAAGGGCCAGGATATCGACCTTGGAAACGTGACCTTCTACGGCACATACCACACCAAAACAGGCGACTTCAACGAGAGCCGCACAGGCTGCCACATTATCGTAAACGCCCTTGCGGAAATACTCAACGACTACAGCGGCAATCTTTTGCAGGTGAAAAACGACAACACCATGGTGTACGACAGCAAGACCACCGGCACCGACCCCACCCCCGATATGGCACGTCTCCCTGCGGGCACATTGGATTATCAGGTAAAGACCGTCACCTACTCAGGCACGGAATATTACCTCACAAATTCGGGCAAGCGCATAAAGGTGAGCGACGTGAACGTGCTGGATAACTCGCCCTTAGGCTCAAATCCCGTAAGCGTGGTAAGCGCCGCAAAGGACGGCACGGACACGGTGCTGAAGCTCCACACCAACACAAAAATTCCTTTTGCCATGTCCTTCAATAACCTTAACTGCACAAGCGGCGGCAACGGAAATTACTACATATCCTCATTTAATTCGGACGCTCTTACCATTACCTTTGACTATATCACATCAGTTTCCGCAAGCGATATCACGTTCCCTGAAAGCTCCGTTTTCACCTACGGCAAGTGGGGCACATACGAATCGGGTGAGCTTACCAAGACTACCCTTACCCTGAGCTTCAGGCAGGCGGGAATTTTCGGCGGAGTTACATCATATTACGATGACAGCAATAACCTTACATTCCGCTTCAACGGCTACAGAAATTCCCTTGATGGCGCAACCATCGTGGTAGATCCCGGCCATGGCTACACAGGAGCCGATACCTTTGACCCCGGTGCCGTGGGACACATCAAGGAGCAGGAAGCAAACCTCGCCATCGCAAAGCTGGTAGAGGAAAAGCTGAAAGCTGCTGGTGCAAATGTCATAAGACTAAAGACCGAGAGCGAAACATATGTTACCGCCCAGCGAGCTTCCTACGCAAGGCAGTATAACCCCGACCTTTTCCTTGCTATCCACTGCAACTCCGCAGGAGAGGACGCAAAGGGCGCAGAGGCATATTATTTCACCCCATTCTCCCAGCCGCTGGCGGACAGCATCTCAAAGCGTGTGGGAGCATATCTGGGCAGCAGCGTCCACGGAACAGGCAGCCTTGACAGGGGAGAGAACTACAACTATTTCTTCGTCACCCAGCAGCAGGATTTTCCGTCAGTGCTCATCGAATGCGGCTTTGTGACAAACTATACCGAAGCAATGGCACTGGCAAATCCCACTCATCAGAACGGCATTGCCTCCGCCATAGTACAGGGCGCTTCCGATTTCCTTGCACGGTGCGATTATTCCTGCTACGGAGAGGGCAGCGGAAGCTTCACCAACAGCGGCTCTTACGACAGCACCCCGACCGAAAGCAGCACTTCCGAAAACACTGCGGAAGAAGTTCCCTCAGAAACAACGCCGTCCGAAACGCCCGAAGAGACTGCCTCAAATATCGGCTTTGAGTATAATCCATTCTCAGACCCTTATAACAGCTATTATTGAACAAAAGCTCCTCTGCAAACTGCGGAGGAGCTTTTTTATGCAATGATATTACTAAATAAAATGAGGGACTGCAGCCAATGCCGCAGTCCCTCATTTTATTATAAGTTATAAGTCAATTTACTCAGCAGTCACATAAACAATGTCGGAAGATGTTACGTCAGTGAACTGACCGTCAACATATGCCTTAACAGCAAAGCCGTACTTCTTGCCTGATGTAAGATTTCTTACATACATGCCAAGCTCAGTTCTTTCACCTGCATATGTCCACTTGCCGTCAGCGAAGTAATATACACGGTACTTTTCAGCACCATTCACAGCAGACCAGTTGAGACCAACGGTTCCCTTTCCTGAAGTGAATGTCTTGGTGATGACAGGTTTAATGTTAGATACAGTCACATAAACAATGTCGGAAGATGTAACGTCTGTCCACTTGCCGTTTACCAGAGCCTTAACGGCAAAGCCGTACTTCTTGCCCTTAGTAAGACCCTTTACGAGCATATGCTCCTCAGTTCTTTCGCCTGCAAGTGCCCACTTGCCGTCAGTATAGTAATATACACGATACTTTTCAGCAGCATAGACCTTAGACCAGTTGATGCCTATAACGCCCTCTTCGTCGTATGTCTCGATGATCCTGGGCTTAACGTCAAGAGTGGTTGCATAAACAATGTCGGAAGCGGTTACGTCAGTCCATTCGCCGTTGAGCAGAGCCTTAACGGCAAAGCCGTATTTCTTGCCGGGTGTAAGGTTTCTTACATACATACCGGTCTCGGTTCTTTCGCCTGCAAGTGTCCACTTGCCGTCAGCGAAGTAATATACACGGTACTTTTCAGCGCCTCTTACCTCGGACCAGTTAACGCCTACAGTTTTTGCGGCAGGTGTTACCTTGGTTATCTCGGGCTTAGCGTAGTCATATATTACCTTGTATTTTGCGTTGAATATAAGAGTATTGACACTGTCCTCGGATAATTCATATCCATCAGGCACCCGGAGGATAAGCTCTGCATAGCCGCTGTCGATCTCTGCACGGCGTTCTATGCCTATTGAGTAGTCGCAGTCGGCATTTTCAACAGTGTAAGCATTGTCGATGTATTCCATAGCCTTTTGGAAGCGTGTATCAGCATCATCAGTCTCCTTTACCTCAATAACGGGGCTAAGTGTCATGCCGTCCTTGAGAGCAAGTGTAGCGCTTGAAACGCCGATGACCTTTGCATTGAAGCTAAGTGTTTCTATGCAGCCCGGCTTTGTGAGGTAGTAGTAATTGCTGCCGTCTTCGGGAAGTATCAGATTTACCTCTCCCTGTACTTGCTCGCCATCCATGGCAGTTGGCGTAATCCTAACACTGCAGCCTTCAAAGCCGTTGATAATGCTGAATGCGTTTTTCATATAGTTAACTAAAGCTTCAGTTACAGCCATGTTGTCGCTCAGATCAGCTGCGGGGATCCTTAATTCGGGAGTAAGCGTTGCGTCAGCTTTGAGGGCAAGGGTCGTATCTACTTCGATTTTCCATGTGGGAGTGAATGTCAGTGAATAATTGTATCCATCCTCAGCATAATTATCGGGGTGAAGCACTACCTTTGCCGTCATGCTTGCAGGGAGACCGTTGTCGCTGTACTCGGTGGTGTATTCAATGTCGTCGAGATCATAGTCAGTGCACATTTCTTTGTCTGAAGCGGGAGCAGGTGCAATCGTTATGTTTTTCTTAATATATTCCTTAAGAATAGCTTCACGGTCTTTGTTTGTGTCGCTGATGTCAGTGGAGAATACAGGCGTAACCGACTCCTTTGAGATCAAGCTTACCGGTGCGGGCTTCTTTTCAGTAAATATTATGGTCTTTGACTCAGCTGTATGTTCTTTTGATTTGAAGCAGTAGTCGTCATTTGTCAGACTTATGGTTATAAGGAACATAGCCTGTCCATCGTCTGCGGCGTAAGGCTGAATGTTAACGATATAATCGTCCTCGCTGAGTTCCTCCGCACCTGTTACAGTGAACATTTCCTTTACACGCTCTGCACCAAGAGCAATTCTTGCATTAAGGTCATCATCGGGCATTACATAAACCACATTGTCGGTAACGTCTGTTGGTTCGAGCTTAAGTTCAACAGCTTTTCTTTCCCGGTATGTAATATTGAACTCAAGGCGTGTAGTTTTTTCTGAGGACAGTACCTCATTATTTCCGTTTTTCATCAAAGAAACAGCGATCGTTGACCCATTGGCGTCGGAACTAACGACCTTGACTTCTACTGAAGTATCCGGCTCCATATCAATGCAGCGTAAGGCATAGTTTTTGGCAAGCCCGAGTCTTGTGAGCACGTCATCATCAGGATTTACCTTGATAACAGCTTCGGTCGAAGCACCATCTGCAAGCTTCAGCTCACGGTCGGAAACGGTGTATTCAGTGCCGTCGTCTGTATCTATAAAGGTGAAATTCTGTGTGCCCAGATGTAATGTCTTTGCTTCTCTGTTGCCGATAACATATCTGCGGTCGGTAATATTGAAGGTTGCATCTGCGGTCCTGTTAAAGATGTCAATGTCATTATCGCCGAAACTGAGCTCATATGGATATTTGTCAATGATCTCACCGGTGGTTATGTCACGGATATCGACAGCCTTTACAGCTTCCTTAACAGCCGCTATCTTTTCCGCATCTGTGGAAGTTTTGCTGATATTTACCTTGATGTCAGTATCTATGAAAGTAGGGACGATATAAACATTGAAATCTACCAGCACATTGAAGTTATTGCCTGTATATACCGTGCCGGCAACATCGCCCTCGTCAAGGTCATAAAAGTCAGCATATTTTCCCTTGAAGCCAAGTGTCAGCAGCATAGAATCACCTGCACCCGTTGTGACGATATAATAGCCGCTGTCGCCGTCTTTGCCGCAGAAAGGTATCGCTATTTTCTTGCCGCTTCCATCGGTAAAGGAAACTGCGCCATCAGCCATTTTCTCTTCTATAGCTGCCATCATGCCGTCACGGTTGAAGGTGTTTAAATTTAATTTGAGCTTGCCGCCGTTCCAGTGAGCGGAGATCGTCTGCTTTTCAACATACTCAACGGGAACTGTTATCTCAGTGGTGGAAAGAGGCTTGTTGTAGTCCTCTGTTCTTGCGATACATATTTCGTCCTTCTGGCTGTCAGCTACCTCGATAACGGCTGTAGCCGTGCTGTCATTGTTTAAGGTCAAGGATTTTACGGTGTAATCAACATCTATAGCTTCGCCTGTGTAGGTAGTAAAGCTAAGGTTATCGAAATAGTCCTTTATATACTCATTTGCTTTCTCAGGATCCTTGGGAACAGTAAGAGTGTCAAGCACGGGGTGGGCATCACGCTTGACATAAACTCTCAGCCTTTTTACAGAATCACTGCTGAGGCAGGTCGAGTTTTCTATCGGGCTAAAAGAGACAAGCATACTATTGCCGGAGAAAAGTGCGCCTAAAGCGAATCCTCTTGTATCAAGATAATAATCCGTAAAGTCATATTCCTTTGCATTGTTTTTGACAGTGTTATTATAGTATTTAAAGTCCGGATCAGTTTCATCACTGTCTGTTTTTTCATACTTTGTAACATAAAGATAATAAGCACTACCAATTTTTTCTGCATTGGGGAAGGAAATTGTTATCTCGTCCAGAACATTAACAGTGATGTAAGCCTTGGGACCCTGCTCGCCGCCGATAATTCCCCGGGCATATATCTTAGCGCTTCCGGGAGCCACGGGAGTAACAGCGCCTGTGCTTTCATCAACCGTTGCTATTTCGGGGTTATCTGAGTAATACTTTACGGAAGATGCGTCAGTGCCTGTGGGAGAAACTTCAAGATACCGGCTCAGATCAAGCTTTTCGCTTGCATTTTCGGATACGGAAACGCTTTCCTTACTGAAGCTGTAGCTTTCCATAGCTGCCTTTACATATACAGTTGCGGAAATGCCTGCATTGTCGGAAGCGGAAAGCTCATAAGCCTCTTCGCCCTTTTCGGTGAGAACAAATGTAACGGTTACCTTTTGTAAGCCTGTCTTCTCATCGTATGTCATATCGCCTGTAATGATGTCGAAATCGTCGCTTGCGGGAGCATAAACTGTCTCGCCCTCAGGCTCTTCAACATTGGTCTTTTTGTAGCTTGTGTTGCCGTAAAGAAGCTCTGTGGGCATATTGCTGTAGTCCATGTTTTCGGTGGTAAAGGTGAGAGCACTCTTTATCGCCTCGGACAGGCTTTCCCCGTTAGATGTGTCAATGGGGTTGTCCGCAGTGAATTTGCCGTCAAGCAGAGGCTTCAGGATTATCTTCTTCACATCATATCTGATGGGCAGGTTCATCATGAAGCCGTAATTTTCAACAGAGGGGTCATAGGTCGAGGCGGTCGGGTTAGTGTCGTTGTAGCCCTTGGGGAATATCCAGTTTGCGGCCTCGGGATAATACCCCTTGATGCCATATGCGTGAACATAATCCCTTGTGGCAAGGATCTCACTGTAGGTTTTGTCATATCTGTTCAGGGTGTGTGCCCTGCTGCTTGTTATGTAGGTGTCACCGTTGTAAATGCCGAATTTGTTGCTGAGTATGGCTGCGCTGCCTGCTCTTTCGTTGGCTCTCTTGTAAAGAGATTCGGTGTCCCTCTTGAAAACGGGGACTACCAGCTCCTCGGGAGCGTCCTTGAATATGGGGGATTCCACATCAAATGGGATTGTTGCAGAAGTATTTTCTGTATCAAAGCAGTAGGAGAGAGCGCCTTCTTCTGTAGGCACTATACTGACATCAACGGAATAAGGGTCAGTGTCGGATATCTTGGCATCTAAGGTGTAGTACATGCCGTGCATAGGCACAGGGAAGTCGTCTTCGCTGCCCTTTACTATCTCAGAGCCAACGGTAATATCGCTCTGATACTTGCTGTTAAAGCCTACCTGTACAAGTTCGTTTTCGTCGATAACAGTGCCGATGTTATCAGCTGTAGTGCCGAAAGGTATAGATATGCTGTTCGTATATATTTTGGGTATCAGATACGCTGCTGCGGAAGTAAAAGTAAAGCTCTGTGAATACGCAACGTCGCCTACAGTTGCATTTACGGTTATCACAGCAGTGCCCCAGCAGTCAACGTCATAAGCGTACTTGCTCACACCGTTTACCTCTTCCAGCTTTATAAGACCATAAAGCTTGCTGGTGGCATCGGATTCATTGTAGGTCACGCTTGTTATTTTAAAGTCCTCAGCACCGTTGGAGTTAACATAGAATACCAGCTTCTGGCTGCCGACTGCCTCAGGACCCAGAGCATAGTAATGCTCAAGAGGCACAGCAGAATCAGCAGAGCCTGTGATAATAAAGGGGCAGTCGCTGACAGGATCGCTGAGCAGATCGTAAGCATTGGTCTCCATGCCGATAGTGCTTATAGAGTTAAGGGTTATGTCGTCATCTGTAATGAAAGAGATCTCGTCCGCCCATACAGGGGGGACAGATGAAAATGTGACAGCCAGTGCCATTATCGCAGCAAGCTGTCTTTTAAAATCCTGCTTTTTCAAAAATATTTCTCCTTTCAAAATAAATGCCATAAAATATTCTGAAATTACACACATCACACACTTGAAGTATAACATAATTTCACCGAAAATGCAATAGATTTTACCAAAAAAATTAAAACTTTCTCCATGCTTATTACACTTTTGCGCATTAACACATCTAATTGACAAAATGAGACCTGTATTCAAAAAGTGCGTGTTTTTGCCCGATTTTGTACCAAAATGCAGAGAACTTTTTTAAGAAATGATGTTTGCAAATTATAAAATCACTTGACAATCTATAAGCACCGTGATATAATTTTAGTAATGAGATGCAGGCGTTTACCTTTCATCTAACCTCTTTTGTATATCTCCGAACCTCTTTTTGACTTACCTAAAAAGTCCCATTCTTACAGCCGCATTCGGGAACGGACAGCCCCGAATATCGGTGGGACACTGCCCTCTGCATCTCATTTTTATTTGATAAAAAGCCCTCGGGCATAATCTGCATACCTCCACCAAACGGCGCATTGAAGCCGTTCGACGGCAATATACAAACGAAAAAGCGGCTCGGATATCCGAACCGCTTTTGCCTTGTAAGCACAAAAAAACACCGCTCAGAATCTGAACGGTGTTTGGTGCGAGAGATGGGACTTGAACCCACACGTCAAAGACACACGCACCTCAAACGTGCCTGTCTGCCTATTCCAGCACTCTCGCATATTTCCTGACCTGTTTAATCAGTCAGCTTTTATATTATAGCACAGACTTTTGTACTTGTCAAGCACTTTTTTAGATTTTTTGCATTTTCCCTCTGCCATTTGCATTTTTTCTCATTATATGATACAATAAATATAATGAAAAATCTCTTATTAAGGCTCAAAAAGGAGGCATGCCCATGTTTGAAAACTATCTCGATATGCTTATACCGTCGGCTGATGCCGCTTTTATGGTCAAGACTATCCTAAGGCTTGGCGTGGCGACCCTGCTGGGCAGCTTCATAGGCAACGAGCGTGAGCACATCAACCGTCCTGCGGGCATACGCACCCATGTGCTTGTCTGCATCGGCGCTGCCCTTATGACTATCACGTCGGAATATGTGTGCCGAAAATACATGGGCGTGATGAACGTTGACCCAACACGTCTCGGCGCGCAGGTGGTCAGCGGCATAGGCTTCCTGGGCGCAGGTACTATAATCAAAGAGGGCTTCAGCGTCAAGGGACTTACCACTGCCGCAAGCCTGTGGGCTGTATCCTGCGTGGGACTTACCTGCGGCACGGGCTTCTACGGGGCAGCTGTTATTGCGACGCTGCTCATATACTTCGCCCTCCAGTTCATAAAAAGGGCGGTCATGAAGCACAGCGAGACCCGTGTGATATGCCTGATGGTGAGCAGTGCGGACGTGGCTGCAAAGGAAGCCGAGACACTGTTCAGCAAGCTTTCCCTTGCCATAGTTTCATCGGAGATATCCGTGGCTGACGAGGGTCATCTGGAGCTGAAATATGCGGTCATCGTGAAAAAATCGGAGGAGCTTTTCGATTACGCCATCAACAAGCTGAAAATGACCGACGGGATAATGAATGTACACGTTGAATAATCCCATAACAACGGAAAATAATAAGGAAGGACTGTTCAGATGCGCATAGATAAATTTGCTGCCGAGCAGACAGGCATATCCCGCAGCGATGCAAAGGAGCTTATAAAACGCAGGAAAATAACCGTTAACGGAGCGCCCGTTACCTCGGCGGATATGCACGTTGACCCCGAAAAGGACGAAATAATTATCGGCGGAAAGCCCATATTATACAGGCAGTATATGTACATTATGCTTAATAAGCCTGCGGGAGTTGTGTGCGCCACCAGGGACGAGCTTTCCGAAACCGTGCTGGAGCTTATCCCCCCTGAGCTGCGCCGAAAGGGGCTTTTCCCTGCGGGACGGCTGGACAAGGACACCGAAGGCTTTGTTTTCATAACCGACGACGGTGCCCTTGCGCACAAGATGCTCTCGCCCAGGAGCCACGTTGAAAAGGAATACGAGGTCACTCTGGAACGCCCTGCGGAAGAGAGCTACAAGGAGCTTTTTGCCTCGGGAATGACCATTGACGGCGGCGAAAAGTGCATGCCTGCGCAGCTTTTCTTCACCGATGACGACCATGTGGTGCGGCTTATCCTCCACGAGGGAAAGTTCCACCAGGTCAAGCGCATGATGGAGGCTGCGGGCAACAAAGTCACCTTCCTCAGGCGCACAAGGATAGGGGGCATAGAGCTTGACCCCACACTGCCTCTCGGAGGGTGCAGGGAAATTTTGCACAAAGAAGCCCTGAAACTTTATGCAAAATAGTAGCACGATTTCAACACATTTTTCCGAAAAAGTTTATTTTCGTCAAACTAAATAAATAACTTTTTG
>ENA-UEPV01002358-UEPV01002358.1-human-gut-metagenome-genome-assembly--contig:-NODE-2358-length-10574-cov-4.101839_pt1 | contig 10574 bp, 10 predicted proteins | sample MGYA00242942_ERZ507925 | MGnify/ENA primary metagenome ERZ507925 (study PRJEB26167, sample SAMN06115453) | human gut metagenome | host: Homo sapiens | place: China:Fujian | collected 2015-08-26... | reverse complement strand
TTCAACATCAGGACACCATACATGGCATCAAAACAAGTTTCAAGTTCAGGCACATCTTTATCGGCTCCTTTTGAGCGAAAAAAATAGTGTTTGTGATGGAGTTGCCCGAAGCTGCTAAGAGTATATACCAACTTTCCAATGCTAATAAACCACAAAATAGGGAAATAGTTTTATTTTCCCTAATATTACAGGAACTTACATAAGTAACATCTATTAGTAGCAAAGATGATAAAAATAAGGGAATGACACCTCTGGTGTTTAAATGCAAATCTGCATGAGCGGTCAGCCCCATATATGCAATGAGTAAAATAGAATTTATAAAAAGCAGTAGCTTTAATATTGTTTGCTTCATGTTTTGCCTCCTTTCTATTTCCTCATTAAATTATACCATCTCTCTGTGAACAAATAAAGTGTACGAAATCGCCGAGCTATAAAACTCGACGATTTCATATAGCTTTTTACCTCTTTAGAACTGTTTTACAGCAAGCATGGACAGTCATACAGTAATATATCATATAAATTATAAATGTCAGCAGAATAGCTATAAACGTAGGAATATACAGAATAAGGCTTTCTTTCAGAATGTTCTGCATAAGGGCTGTCCTGTATACTAATGTTGCAAAGACACAGTCTATCAACCCAAATAAAAACGGAATACTAAAAAAAGATATCGTCTGCTTCTTTATTATTATTTTCACCTTTCTGTCTGTGTATCCCATTTTTCTTAAGATTTCATAATCAGCCTTCGAATCGCTTATGGCAGAAAGATTATTAAAATATAGTATGCTTCCAGTTGCGATAAAAAACAAGATTACAAGAAATCCAAGCAGTAAGAAGGTTGAACTGCTTAGGGAAAATATCTCATGTATCCTATGCGAGTTTCCCTGTAGATAAGGACTATCATTTAAATATTCGGATAAATCAAGAAACAGAGCTTCATTATCTTTGATTGACTGCCCATTTATACTTAGGACTTTCGTTTCGGGGGTAAATTCTTCTGCTATGGCATCATATAAGTTGTCACTAACAATCAAAGTACCAATGCTATTTGCAAATGAAATGGGATTATCTAAAGTAGTTGCGATGACTGTTACAGAAATTTCTTCATTACCTATAAGCAAAGGATAAACATTACCCGTTTCATCATTGTCTGAAGCTGGCTGGTATTTTACTAAAATACACTCACTATCGTGTATCTCGCCAATTTGTTCCAAAGCCCCTTTTTTCCCTTGTGCTTCTAAGAGAGCTATATAGTTTGAATAAGAGATACATTCAAACCCTGCATTTCGCAGAATTTTTTCGTTATCTGAATCACCTTTAGAGCTTCCTACACTATATTCCAAAGGAACTTGTTCGGAAGTAGATGTAACTTTATAAATATTGGTTTGCAGGAATGAAACATCATTTTGTGATGAATGCTCATTTACAATTTGTTTGATTGCATCTATTTCGCTTTCATTTTCAATTCTACATTCAATTTCTGACGGCGCCATACGTGACACAGCAGCTATTGGATAGTATAGAGATAAAGCCATAACGCTGGAGACGGTAAGCGTCGCTGCCGATAACAGTGTAAGCATGATTAATGTCTTAGAGTTTGAACGCATACGGTATATGAAATTCGGGGAAGTAATTATTTTTGTTTCTGTATAAAACTTGCGTTTGTTGTTTTTGCTTATTTGTACTACAAAAGGAAGAAAGGATGAAATAAAAAGTATCGTTCCCACAACTACAAGTACAAGTGTCAGCATGGCAATAGGGGTATAACCAATCGCAAACCAAACAGATTTATCTCCTCTGAGGATATCCAATGCAAGAACATACCCAAAAATAATACAGCAGAAGCCAATGATGGCGGGAACAGCATGGAATTCCATTTTTTGTTCAGCACTTTTTTCAAATCTAACTAATCCCATAAGAGATGTCTTGAAAAGAAACCTGCTGTTAGACAGCATCAATACAATCACAATAGCAAAAATGAAGCAGGCTGTTTTTGAAATGGCATTGACATTGAAAAAAGGTATTTCTGAATTATTGATAGATAAATCCAGTAACTTAGTTATACCAAAAACAATGCCTTTATGAAAAACACTACCGAGAAGTATTCCTACTATAAACGCTCCGAAGCAAACCAGTAAATTCTCTGTTGTCAGCAATGACAACACTGTAGTTTTTCTATATCCTAATAATGCGTAAACACCAAGTTCTTTTGTTCGACGACGTAAAAAGAAACGGTTGGAATATGACATATAAAAAACGACAAAAGTCATTAGGAATACAGAAATTACATTACACATTGTTTCAACTCGCCCGTTACCAGATATCTTTTCAAGCATAACTGTATTCATTGAGAATGAAGTAAATGCAAAAAAGACCGTAATTACAAATGATACAGAAAGCAGGTAAAGGGCGTAAAATGAAAAATTTTTTTTAAGATTTTTAAGTGCCATTGATAAATTATTCATAAATTTTGCCCCCCTTATCTTTCTGTATCTAATTTGGCTACTTCCTGTGCAATGGTTTCATAGAATGTTCGTCTATCAGCATCCTGTTTAAGAAGTTCGCGTATAATGCTTCCGTCTTTGAAAATCAGAATACGGTTAGCAAAACTTGCAGCGTATGCATCATGTGTGACCATTAGTATAGTGGTATGCAATTCTTCATTTGCTTCTTTCAAAGTTTTTAATAACTCGGTAGCAGAGTTTGAGTCCAATGCTCCTGTCGGTTCATCAGCAAATAAAATACTTGGCTGTTTTACAATAGCTCTTGCAGCCGATGCCCGTTGCCTCTGCCCGCCAGACAGCTCGTTTGGATATTTGTCTAACTGAGATGCAATGCCAAAACGTTCTGCTAAACTCCGCACCATTTTTTCGATTTTTTTATGCGGAAGCTTTTGTAAAGTGAGTGGAACAGAGATGTTTTCTCGGATGGTAAGGCTGTCAAGTAAAAAGTATTCCTGAAAAATAAATCCAAGATTATCCCTGCGGAAATCCGCTGCACCTGTGTCGCTCAGTTGTTTTAAATTAACACCATTAATTACAATGCTGCCACTTGTAGGGGTATCAATAGTGGAAAGAACATTAAGCAATGTAGTCTTTCCAGAGCCAGAAGCACCCATAATAGCGATAAATTCACTTTCTGCTACATTGAAAGATACTTTATTTAGGCTTGGACGTTGCCCTTTGGCATAAATTTTTGTTACCTCATTTGCTTTTAATAATGTTGCCATATTTTAATCTCCTTTTCGTTTGATGGTTTCATTGTACTTTTTCTGGTCAAAAAGCGAATGAGTAAATCAGGCAATTTTTTTGCGTGATTTACTCATTCAAAATCAAGGGCATTGTGGTAAGGTAATAAATATTGGAAAGCAATTTTTTTAATCGTATTGTATGTTGGTGTGATAAAGGAGATAAAATCTATGATTTATGATGAATGGGTGTTTCACGATGTGGAACATATTTATTTGCAACTTATAAAAAAAATAAGGTGTGCGATTTATAGTGGACAACTTTCAGCAGGCGAAAAAATCCCATCTGTTCGAGAAATGGCAAAGATACTGCATATCAATCCGAATACTGTTATGAGGGCTTATAAGATTGTGAGTAATGATAAATTGATTGTGTCATACCGAAACGGTCAATATTCTGTAACCACAGATGAACAGTACATAGCAAAGAAGCGAGAGGATACTGCAAAGGTACTTTGTTGTTCTTACTTCGATAATATGTTTGCGTTAGGATTTTCCAAAGATGAAGCAATAAGATTTATTCAAGACTATTCTAAGAGATTGAAACTACGGACTAATTTACAGTAGTAGAATGAAAAGGACAGAGAACACCATGAAAAAACGATTATCTAAAAAAACTTTGATTTCTGTATGCACGTTGATTGCTGCTTTGATTATCTGGACTATCTGGAGCAATACAGCTTTGACGTTGAGTACGGTGACTGTTTCAAGCAATCGTATCCCTTCTGCATTTAATGGTTTTCGGATAGCTCAAATATCCGACCTGCACAATGCAGTGTTCGGAGAAGACAATGCAGAACTGTTACAAATACTGTCAGAATGTGAGCCAAACATAATAGTAATAACGGGTGATTTAGTTGATGCTGAACATACGGACATTGATGTTGCCCTTGATTTTGCAAAAGAAGCTGTTCAAATTGCAGATACATATTATGTAACAGGCAATCAAGAAGCCAGTTTGTCACAGTATGATGAGCTTAAAGCAGAACTTGAAAATACTGGTGTAGTTGTCCTTGAAGATAAAGCAATGCAGGTAGAATATAATGGAGATGACATTACGCTTATCGGACTTTCCGACCCAAGCTTTACGCTTAAAGGGGATATGTTTGGAGAAGTTCCTGCTATGGTTGATACGAAATTACGGGGACTAATCGGAGATAAAGACAATTACACTATTTTGCTTTCACATCGCCCAGAATTGTTTGAAGCCTATGTAAATTGTGGTGTCGATTTAGTTTTAAGCGGTCACGCACATGGTGGTCAGTTTCGTTTACCGCTTATTGGCGGTTTGGTTGCTCCAAATCAAGGCTTGTTTCCAAAATATGATGCAGGCTTATATACGAAAGGTGACACAAATATGATTGTTTGCAGAGGACTTGGCAATAGTATTATCCCTATTCGATTTAATAACCGTCCAGAAATCGTGTTATTGGAGCTTATCGCAGAATGATAGTAAGTAAATGTATTTAATTTTGAAAGGTAGGTTGTAACTTGAAGCAGACAGAATGGCTATTATGTCCTCTTTGCGGAAACAAAACCCGAAACAAAATCAGAGAGGACACAGTTTTGAAAAACTATCCTCTTTACTGCCCAAAATGTAAACAGGAAACATTGATTGATGTAAAGGATTTACAAATAACCGTCATCAAAGAGCCAGACGCATAAGATGCAGAGCCGATGAACAAGTGAGTAATTGCAGTTTGTCGGCTCTGTTTTTATATAACCATAGGTAGGACAAGCTCGCCGAATAAAAAAAACGGTGCTTTGGTGGGCGGCTTTGTCACGCCCAGACTAAATTTTACTGCCCTCTAAACCCGTTTTCGAGTTTGGAGGGATTTTTATGTGTTGGTCAAGCACGACCATCACGTTGCTTATCAGAAGCAGCAGTTATTTACATAGTGTCACGTAGAAGTGAGGATAACTTATTAAAAAAAGCCTTGCTTGCTCGTGGCACTTTTCTACTTTTCGAGTAGAAGTCACATATCTATATCATAGAGATAATTATGCGTGTTGCCGTAGAGGTCTTAGTACCTTTGCGGCTTTTTGTTTGTCGTTTTTTGTCGCAACACAGGATAAACCTGATTCTGGCATTGGGTGCCGTAGCCCACCTCAATCTGAATTTCTCAAAAAAATTCAGATTGGAGGTACACATTATGGCTTACAACAAAGCCAGAGAAGAAAAGAAATGGCGGCTCTGGAAAGAAGCCGAGGAAAAACAGTTACGGAGCTTGGGGGTTAATGAGGACGATATAGAAAAGCTCCGTGTTCACGATTGGGCGATTTTTAATTCAGACAGACGGTATTATCAGCGAGTGCAGGAAACAGGTACATATCTTGATGAGCTTGCTGAAGATACTACACAGCCCGAAGTCAAAACGGTTGAAGATTTTCTGGACAGTATCGAAAATCAGCACCTCTATCAAGTTTTGATTAAGGTGGACAGGCTTACATTGCAGATTGCTTTGATGAAGATACAAGGATATTCAACTCGTGAAATTGCGGTGTATCTGGATATTACTGAAAAAGCTGTTTACAGAAGAATGGATAGGCTCAAAGAAAAATTAAAAAAGTTTTTTGAGTAGAGGGGAAAATTGAATATTCCCACGGGCTACAGGGTGAGAGGACAAAAACCTCTTACCCTGTTTTCCTTTGTGTGGCGAAAACGGGATAGCTCCTTGACAACCGAATACCCATTCGCCAAATACTTTCTCTTTGTGATTGTGATGAGCATAAGCGTGTGCAGCGGTACGCCACGACCTGCCAAGCGGCAGTGAGCGATTGAAAGGTGGTGAGCCTATCTTTACCGACTCAAAATATCGGGCAGTTCCCGATTTCGCCATAACCCACAAAGAGGATAATGATACTCCCGTCCAGTCACAGTCCGAGCGTGAAAAAACCGTCGCAGGCAATGAGGGCGGCTCTGTCAGACCGACAGTTGGGGTGGAACTCCCGTGGCGTCAGTTCGCTGCTGACCGTTTGGCGACTTCCCATAGCATTTCGGGGTGTCGAGGACACGATGAAATGCTTCTATCATATCAGCCAAACGAAAGGCGGTCATAAGAATAGAGTTATTGTTAAGATACTTCCGACCTTAAATACTTCCTTGCGTTTGGCTGCCTACATAGGCAGGAAGCACCTGTCTAAATCATATTGGGAGGTCAAACACAATGGAAAGAATTATTAAGCGTGGCGATATTTACTATGCGGAGCTTAATCCCGTTATCGGCTCAGAACAAGGCGGCACAAGACCTGTACTTATCATTTCCAATGATATAGGAAACAAGCACAGCCCGACGGTAATCATTGCAGCAATTACGAGCCGAGTACACACAAAAGCAAAGTTGCCCACACATACCGCAGTAAGTAATTATGAAGGGCTTGACAAGGATTCTGTTATTCTGCTTGAGCAGATACGGACGATTGATAAGCAGAGGTTAAAACAGTATATGGGAATGATGCCCGATAACATAATGGCAAGAGTTAACAAGGCTCTTGCCATTAGTGTTGCACTTAAAAAAATATGAAAAAATGTGTAAAGCAGGTATGCGGGATAGATTTGCACATTGGTAAAAATGCGGCTGTATTTCTATAATTTAGAGTACAGCCGCTTGTTTTATAGCGGAGGTACTCATTATGGGAAATGAAAACTATATCCAAAATCCAGAATTGCAAAATGAACAGATGAAAGATGAAAACGAAGTATTTAATTCATTTATCAATGTTATGGTGCAGATAGTTGAAAAATACGGAAAGACAGTTTTGCAAGAATTGGATTGTGCTGCGTAAGCTACGCAGCCTTACATATCACATTTCCCTATAAAATTATGGAGGTGGTACGATGAACAGAGAAGGAAAGAAATGTGTCCTGTATCCGAGAGTAAGTACCGAAATGCAGGTAGACGGATATAGCCTTGAAGGACAAAAAAACGGATTAAAACGATTTGCTGACCGAGAAGAAATGGAAATTGTCGGTATCTATGAGGATGCGGGTAAATCAGGAAAATCTATTGAAGGACGCCCTGCATTTAAGAAAATGCTTTCCGATATAAAAAACGGATTGGAGATAGACTATATTCTGGTTTATAAACTTTCCCGTTTCGGAAGAAATGCAGCGGATATTCTAAATTCATTAGAGTTTGTACAATCTTATGGAATAAATCTTATTTGTATTGAAGAAGGAATTGACTCGTCACAGACAAGTGGAAAACTTTTAATCTCTGTTTTGTCTGCGGTTGCAGAAATAGAAAGAGAAAATATCATTGAACAGACAATGAATGGACGGAGAGAAAAAGCACGACAAGGTGGGTGGAATGGTGGATTTGCACCATACGGATATTATCTGAAAGACAATCAGCTCTTGATAGAAGAAACGGAAGCTGAAGCAATCAGAATTATATTTGATAAATTTGCTAATTCTGATATAGGACTTGGCGGAGTAGCAAAATATCTTAATCTTCAAGGTATAAAGAAGATACCCCGTCAGAATGGCACATTGGAAACTTGGAGCAGTCATTTTATACGGTTGATATTAGACAATCCTGTTTATTGTGGAAAGATTGCTTATGGCAGAAGAACACGAGAAAAGGTAAAAGGTACAAAAAATGAATATAAGCAGGTTCATGCAGAGGATTACATTCTGGAAGATGGACAACATGAAGGAATTATCAGCGAGGAATTGTGGCAAAAGGTTCACGCAAAGCGTATGGCAACAGGAATTAAACAGCCATCCAAAATCGGTAAGGATAGGTCACACCTTTTGACGGGGATATTAAAGTGTCCCCTTTGTGGAAGTTCAATGTATACGAACAAACACGCTTGGACAAATAAAGACGGCACATACAAAGAGGTTTACTATTATATTTGTGGTAGAAATAAGCAGGAGCGAGGACATCATTGTGATTATAAAGCATCGCTAAGAAAAACAGATATTGAGCCACTTGTAATTGAAGCTGTTAAGGAATTGGTAAGCGATAAGTATTTTGCAAAAGAGATTGAAAAGCGTATTGGCGTACAGAACGATACAACAGCTATTGATAAGGAACTTGCCAATTACGAGAGTAAGCTGAAAGAAGTAGATTTGAATAAAGCCCGTCTGGAACGAGAGATTGATAATCTGCCTATTGATGCTCGTTTCAGAGAAAGGAAAATCCACGACATGACTTTAAGACTTGATGCCTTGTATGATACGATTGTAGAGTTGGAAGAACGGATTGAAGATGCAAAGCTGAGAAAAAGTTCTATCGAAATGGAAACAATCACTCTGGACAATATTTACAAGCTTATGCTGAATTTCGGAAAGCTCTATGATATAATAAGTGACGAGGAAAAGAAAAGCCTTATTACTTATCTTATAAAAGAAATTCAGATATATCCAAATGGGGAGTCAGAGCAGCCTTTGAAGTCGATAGAGTTTAATTTCCCAATATATCGGGATGGTCAAGAGGTAAGGCGGCTCTTGTGGGAAAAAGGTAATACCGTTGAGTCTATGGCGCTTTTGGAGTTTGCATAGACATCCTGCTCAGGCGTTCTCTATCTGAATGTTAATATTTTTCGGATTTCATTGCAGAACCTTCTCTGAATGTCCGCAAAAATGTTTCGGCTGCTTTGCTGAACACGGTATACCGTTTCCATACCAGCGCATGGCGAAGTTCCGGGGCCGGGGAAAGCGGGCGAAAGCACAGCACGGCATCCAGCTGCTTCGGCAAGTGGTCATCCGTGGTCAGCAGATACCCACAGCCCGCTCTGCAGAAAAGCCGCCGGATTACCATTTACGACGTTGTAAGTTGCTGCAATATGCAGCTGCTCGATCTCGATCTGCGCCCAATGTGCAATCTCCTGCTGCAAACCAATGCGCTGGTGCAGGATGAGTGGGATGCCGAGAAGATCTTCCCGCTCCACACCCGCTTTTCCGGCCAGCACGCTGGACTCCGGCAGAAGAAGCCCCCAATGGGCGCTATCCGGCAAGGACAAATACTCATATTTTGTGGTATCCACCGGCGTGAGCAGCACCGCAAGATCCAGACTGCCGTGGTCCAATCGCTCGGTTTTGCTGATAGTCAAGTCATGAAAGAGAAGAAATCGTCCCACGCGCAGCACAGCAGCCCTCGTTTCTTAGCTTCAAAAATGCAAAACACATTATGTCAAAAACGCAAAATAAAAAATATCAAAAATACACAATTCATATTGACAATGCCTTCGCGGTATTCTGTACTTTGAAAAACAGCTTGTGAGGGAGTGCGTGCATGCCGGAATATTTACCCCGTATTGTTGACCGCGAGCTGGAGCTTCGTTTGCAGGCCAGCGGCGCGACGCTGATCGTCGGTCCGAAGTGGTGCGGAAAAACCACGACCGGTGAACAAAAAGCAAAGAGTATTCTAAAGATGCAGGACCCTGATAAAAAGGACGGTTATCTGGCTACGGCTGCGGCCAAACCATCGCTCTTGCTGAAGGGTGAAAATCCCCGGCTGATCGACGAATGGCAAATTGCGCCGGTGCTCTGGGATGCCGTCCGAACGGCTGTTGACCAGCGTCAGGAAGATGGCCTGTTTATCTTGACAGGTTCAACTTCTGTTGATGACAAAAACATCATGCACACCGGAACCGGGCGGATCGCCAGAATGAAAATGTATCCCATGAGTTTGTATGAATCCGGGGAATCCAATGGCCAGATCTCACTACGCGCCTTGTTTCAGGATGCTTTGCTCGATATTGACGGCGTTTCCAGCCAGCTTTCGATTGAGCAGCTCATTTTTGCTGCCTGCCGCGGTGGGTGGCCGGCCACCCTGCGGCGAAAGAATCCGGAAGCGCAGCTTCTGACTGCACGCGATTATATCAGCAATATCTGCGAGTCCGACATTTCTACTGTCGATGGTGTCCAGCGCAATCCGACGTGGACGCGCTTGATCCTGCGTTCGTATGCCAGAAACATTTCAACCCTTGCAAAAAAGTCCAATATTCTGAAAGATGTCACCGCAAATGCAGACAGCATGACCATGCCCACCTTGGATTCCTATTTGAACGCACTGAAAAAGCTGTTTGTTATTGAGGATGTTGAAGCATGGTGCCCAGCGATTCGCTCGGCAACGACGATCCGCTCCGGAAAAAAGCGTGAGTTTACCGACCCATCCATCGCTGTTGCCGCAATGGGTCTTACGCCGGAGTATCTGGAGCAGGACCTGAAAACGTTCGGTTTCATTTTTGAGTGTCTCTGCATTCGGGACTTGAAGGTCTACTCGTCTGCCCTCGGCGGCAAGGTTTCTTATTACCACGACCGTTCCGATCTGGAAGCGGACTGTGTGCTTCACCTGTCCGATGGTCGGTATGCTCT
>ENA-UEPV01002348-UEPV01002348.1-human-gut-metagenome-genome-assembly--contig:-NODE-2348-length-10617-cov-28.169355_pt1 | contig 10617 bp, 6 predicted proteins | sample MGYA00242942_ERZ507925 | MGnify/ENA primary metagenome ERZ507925 (study PRJEB26167, sample SAMN06115453) | human gut metagenome | host: Homo sapiens | place: China:Fujian | collected 2015-08-26... | reverse complement strand
GGCTTCGAAAAGCTTTGATTTTAGCATTGAACGACTCCGCTGAAGCATTTGTCAATCGTTCTTCAAAATAATTTATGATGGTCGTACTATGGTTTGAAAAGGTATCAAGTACCTTGTTGAACTCCATATAGTCAAACTTTTCCACTTCATTGTACCATCTTGCGAGATTTAGCCTTGCTTCATCGGGACCTGACTTCTTGTTGAAGATGTCTGTCAGTTTCATGCTAAGGCTGTATCCTTCCAGAAGCTTGGGGAATTTATCAAAGAGAATGGCAGCCCTGGTCTTTTGCTGTTCATTCCATTTGCTCCAGTGTTTCAGTATAATATGCTTGCTTCTGCTTACTATCTGTGGCAGGGTTTCTCCGTTCTCCATTCTTTCAGGCTCCCATTTCCCTATTCTCTCCCTTTCCGCCTTACTCTTTGCTTCTTTCTTCTTTTGACGGTGCTCCCTGATAGCCTGATTTTCCGCATCAAGTACTTTCCACCGATAGCGTATTCTTAACTGGTCTACAGCTTCAGACATGAGCTGCTGTACATGAAAACGGTCATTGATCAGCTTTGCGGCAGGAAACACCTTTCTGACCGTCAGCATCATGGCTGAAGATAAATCTGTAGTGACAGTCTTGACAGACAGCCGTTTCCGGTGCGGAAGCCTGCGCAAGATTCCGCTTACCGCATCTGTGGCCACTCCACGAACCATTGCAACTAAAGCCCCCTTACGGCCTTTAGCTGCTTTATTGGTCAGAATCGTATAAACATCTCCATTGCTCAGGCAAGTTTCATCCAAAGAAAGGTTTTCTCCAATGTTTTCAGGATAAAGGAGGTAGTCATGCGCATGTTCGAGTTGGTCCCAGTTCCGGTAATCACTGATTTTCTCCTTGTATTGTTTACGAAGAGTCTGTCCTTTTACGCCATAACGTTCCGCAAGCACACAGATGCTCACAGGAGTAGATTCAATCTCCTTCTTTTAAAAAAGAAACGAACTCAGAATTGAGCCGTGTACCGTCAAATTCGGATAAATCCCAGTCATAGCTGAAGATTTCATTGGAAGACTTGTCAAGCCATTTACGTTTACGAACATGGAGATAAGTGGCGCGACCACGAATAGGATAGTCTTGGATTGTACGGTACTCACCAAAACCATAGGATATGATATCCGGGTTGGTCTTATCTTCTTTTAGCTGAACTTTTTTTTCATCAAGATAAATATCAAAACGGTCAGCACTCTTGTCGAAATTGACAATATCAAAGTTGTCTATAAGCACATCCGGAAGGATGGCACGAAGGAGTCGTTCGGGTTTCATAAAACAAAGGTAAGCAAAGGTAGCTAATTTTAAAACTTAACAACCAGAAATTTCCGCTGAGCCATATTTAAGTATGAGGAAAATGTAGACATAAAAAAAGGAGCAACGCCTTGCTCCAACCTTTGTTAACCTTAAATCTAATACTATGAAAAACACGTTGCAAAGGTACGTGTTTTAGTGAATTTTGCAAATAAAACAACTAAAAAAATATGTTTTCTAACACGTTTTAATACTTTTGTCCTATTTGTTAAGGATGAGGACTTTTTTTATTTACTTGTATTTTGTCTTTTTTACATATAAAACCGTATATTTGTTGCCACTTTTGCAAAAGGATAAAAACGAATGGTTTCAGTAGATAATTTGAAAGTAGAGTTTGGAGTAACGCCTCTGTTTGAGGATGTGTCATACGTTATCAATAAGAGAGATCGTATTGCGCTGGTCGGGAAGAATGGGGCCGGTAAGTCTACTATGCTTAAGATATTGGCAGGAATACAGGCGCCTACTTCAGGTAGTGTTTCTGTTCCGCGTGATGTGACGATAGGCTATCTGCCTCAAGTCATGATTCTGAGTGATAAACATACTGTGATGGAAGAGGCGGAGATGGCTTTTGAACATATCTTTGACTTGCAGGCTAGTATTGAGAGAATGAATCAGGAGTTGGCGGATAGAACAGATTATGATTCAGAAAACTATCATAAACTGATTGAGAAATTCACACATGACAATGAACGCTTTCTGATGATGGGAGGTACCAATTATACGGCTGAGATAGAACGTACATTGATGGGGTTGGGATTTAGCCGGGAGGATTTTAACCGTCCTACATCTGAGTTCAGTGGTGGATGGCGTATGCGTATAGAGTTGGCCAAGTTGCTGTTGCGACGGCCCGATGTGTTGCTGTTGGACGAGCCTACCAATCATCTGGATATAGAAAGCATTCAATGGTTGGAAAACTTTTTGAAGACAAGTGCGGGGGCCGTTGTATTGGTGAGTCACGACCGCGCATTTATTAATAATGTGACCAATCGTACGATTGAAATATCTTGCGGGCATATCTATGATTATAAAGTGGCTTACGATGAGTTTGTGGTATTGCGCAAAGAACGTCGTGAGCAGCAATTGCGTGCATACGAGAACCAGCAGAAGCAAATTCAGGATACGGAAGATTTCATAGAGCGTTTCCGTTATAAGGCTACCAAGGCTGTACAGGTGCAGAGCCGCATCAAGCAATTGGAAAAAATAGTTCCTATTGAAATTGATGATGAAGATAATTCAGCCTTACGGTTGAAGTTTCCGCCTGCCATGCGTTCCGGCAATTATCCGGTCATTTGTGACGGGGTGAAGAAAGTATACGGCAGTCATCTTGTTTTCCACGATGTGACTTTGACTATTAATCGAGGTGAGAAGGTGGCTTTTGTCGGAAAGAATGGGGAAGGTAAGTCCACTTTGGTGAAATGTATAATGGACGAAATCCCATACGAAGGTAAACTGACCATCGGGCACAACGTACAGATTGGTTATTTTGCTCAGAATCAGGCTCAGATGTTGGATGAAAATCTGAGTGTCTTTGATACGATTGATTATGTGGCAAAAGGGGATATTCGTTTGAAGATTCGTGATATTCTGGGAGCATTCATGTTTGGAGGTGAGGCTTCTGATAAAAAAGTAAAGGTACTGTCGGGTGGGGAGCGGAGTCGTCTTGCCATGATAAAACTTTTGTTAGAACCGGTGAATTTCCTTATTTTGGACGAACCTACCAACCATCTGGATATGCGCTCAAAGGATGTATTGAAAGAAGCTATCAAGGAATTTGATGGAACGGTGATTGTTGTTTCTCATGACCGTGAGTTCTTGGATGGACTGGTGACCAAAGTTTATGAATTCGGAGGTGGAGTAGTAAAAGAACACATTGGCGGCATTTATGATTTTTTACAGAAAAAGAAAATAGAGAGTCTGAATGAGTTGCAGCTTTCGGCTTCTCCTACTGTGTCTGCCACTAAAAAGGAAGAACCCGAAACGGTTAGTGAGAACAAATTATCTTATGAGGCGCAAAAGGAATTGAATAAGAAAATTCGCAAATTGGAGAAACGAATTGCGGATTGTGAACAGAAAATAGAAAAGCTGGAAACTGAGATTGGCGAGGTGGAAGCTGATATGGCTACTCCCGAAGGTGCATCGGATATGGCTTTGTATGAAAAGCATCAGAAACTGAAAAAGGACTTGGATCAGACGGTAGAAGAATGGGAGGCCGTTTCTATGGAATTAGAAGAGATGCAGGGAAGTTAATATGTATCATATATATAGAACAAATGAAAGCAAAACATTATTTACCAATGGCTGTATTGGCTCTGGCAGTAGCTGCCGGATGCGACAGTAAAAAGGAAGCCGTCATGACTTCGGGTATAGACTTGACAAATTTGGACACTACGGCTGTTCAAGGAGCTGATTTTTATCAGTATGCTTGTGGCGGATGGATGAAGAAACACCCTCTGACCAATGAATATTCCCGTTTTGGCTCATTCGATATGCTTGCTGAAAATAATCGGGAACAACTGAAAGGATTGATTGTGGAAATTGCTGCCGGACAGAATGCGCAAGGTACAATAGGTCAGAAAATAGGGGATATCTATAATCTGGCTATGGATAGTGTGAAACTGAATGCGGATGGAGTAACTCCTATTCAAGCTGATTTGGAAAAGATTGCTTCAGTGAAGGATAAATCGGAAATAGTTCCTTTGATGGCGGAACTGGCTCATAGCGGTGTATTCCCTTATTTCAGTTTCTATGTGGGTGCCGATATCATGGACAGCAAGAGCAATTTGTTTCAATTGTATCAAGGGGGTATCAGTCTGGGTGAAAAAGAATATTATCTGGACAATGATGATGTGACTGTCAATATCCGTAATAAGTATAAGGAACATATTGTAAAGATGTTCCAATTGGCTGGTTTTGATGAGGCTGCCGCTAAAAAGAAAATGGAGGCTGTAATGGATATCGAAACCCGTATTGCGAAAGCTTCTTTCAGTGCGGTGGAACAGCGTAACCCTGCGGCCAATTATCATAAAATGTCTTTGGATGAATTAAAGAAAGAGATTCCGGGCATTGACTGGGATGCTTTCTTGAATGGTATAGGCGTGAAAGGGGTGACTGAACTGAGTGTTTCTCAAGTGGAGCCGATTAAAGAGGTTGAGAAAATTATCAATAGCTTGCCGGTTGAAAATCAGATCGCTTATATGCAATGGAATCTGATAGACAGGGCTGCCGGTTACTTGAGTGATGATTTGGTAGCACAAAACTTTGATTTTTATGGAAAAACACTATCCGGTAAACAGGCTAACCAACCTCGTTGGAAGCGTGCTGTAAGTACTGTAAATGGAGTACTGGGTGAAGCGGTAGGTCAGATGTATGTGGAGAAATATTTTCCGGCAGCCGCAAAAGAACGTATGGTGCAGTTGGTAAAGAATCTGCAGACCGCATTGGGAGAACGTATTCGGAATTTGGAATGGATGGGTGATAGCACAAAGATTAAAGCTATTGAGAAGTTGAATTCTTTTTATGTAAAGGTAGGCTATCCTGATAAGTGGAGGGATTATACCGGTTTGAATATTGAAAAAGATTCTTATTGGGCCAATGTGAAGCGTGCTACAGAATTCGAACTGGATTATATGTTGTCCAAGGCAGGCAAGCCGGTTGACAGAGATGAATGGGGAATGACTCCGCAGACTGTCAATGCATATTATAATCCGACCACGAATGAGATTTGTTTTCCGGCGGGTATTCTTCAATATCCGTTTTTTGATATGAATGCTGATGATGCATTTAATTATGGAGCTATTGGCGTGGTTATCGGTCATGAAATGACTCATGGATTCGATGATCAGGGACGTCAGTTTGATAAGGATGGTAATTTGAAAGATTGGTGGACAGCCGAAGATGCCAAACGTTTTGAAGAACGTGCTCAGGTAATGGTGAATTTCTTTGATAGCATCCAGGTTTTGCCGGGACTCAATGCCAACGGTTCTTTGACTTTAGGTGAGAATATAGCCGATCATGGTGGTTTGCAGGTTTCTTTCCAGGCGTTCAAGAATGCGACAAAAGATGCTCCCCTGCCGGTAAAAGACGGATTTACTCCGGAACAGCGCTTCTTCTTGTCATACGCCGGAGTGTGGGCTGGCAATATCCGCGACGAGCAGATTCGTTTGCAAACCAAGTCTGATCCACATTCATTGGGCAGATGGCGTGTGAACGGAGCACTCCCTCAAATAGGTGCATGGTATGATGCTTTTGGCATTAAAGAGGGGGATCCTATGTATTTGGCTCCTGAAAAACGTGTCTCTATTTGGTAAGCTTTGTATGTAAAAGATAATAAGAAAGCATGGTAATTGCTGAGAATTCGGCATTTACCATGCTTTCTTTTTGGAATTTACATGATAAACACCTATTTTTGTGCTCGATGAAACGGAGACGATACATAGCATGGGTATTGATGTTGGTCAGCATTATCATGTTGACAGCATCTGTTCTGCCTCATCATCATCACCGGGAAATTCTTTGTTTGCAGCATGATATGACTTTGTGCGGCTGTCAATGTTCCGTGCAGCATCAGCAGCATAATAATAGTTCTGATGAGAATCATACATGTAATGCCGGATGTGTGACCAAGTTTAAAAGTGTAACTCCGGATCGGGCCCAAGACAGTGTTTCTCCTGATTATTCGTTTTGTTTGCTGTTATATACGGTGACGGATGTATTGGCGCTTTCATTGCGGTTGACAGAACACAACACATTACCTTATAATTACTATTTAGAAAAACTGCATTCTACGTGTCTTCCCCACGTAAAGGGGTTGCGTGCTCCTCCTTGCGATGTTCTTGCTTAACAGATAGAAAGTTTATCTTTTTATCCGCAACTTTGTTGCATTTTCTTTACGCTAATTTTGTATTTAATAAAAAAGTAAGAACAAATTATATCATCATGAAGAAACTTATCTTTATGGGAGTCTTGGGATTATTTCTTTTAGGCTCTTGCAACAGTAAATCGGAACATGACCATGAGGGGCATAGTCATGAAACGGAAAAAGCACATAATCATGATCATGAAGGCCATGATCACGAGCATGAGGAACACGATCATGCGAGTGAAAACCACGAAGGACATAACCACGAGGCAGAGATGGCAGCCGGACATTCCGATGAGATAATCCTGGCTCCGGAAAAAGCGAAAGCAGCTGGAGTAGAATCGGAAATAATCCAGCCTAAATCATTCCGTCAGGTAATAACGACCAGCGGACAGGTACAGGCGGCACAAGGTGATGAAAGCGTAGTAGTTGCCAATGTAGCCGGTGTGGTTTCTTTCCGCCATCCGGTAACGGACGGTATGAGTGTGAGCAAGGGGGCTCCCATTCTGAATATCTCTGCTGAGAATATGCCGGACGGAGACCCTGTAAAACGTACCCGTATCGCATATGAAACCGCCAAAAAAGAATATGAACGTGCCGCCAAGTTGGTAAAAAGTCAGATAATATCGCAGAAAGATTTCAATGCCATTAAGGAGAGTTATGAAAATGCATTATTGGCATACGAGGCTATTTCAAAGAACCAGACCAAGACAGGTGTGTCCGTCACAGCTCCTTTAGGTGGTTATATCAAGAATTGTCTGGTGCAGGAAGGTGACTATGTGTCGGTAGGCCAGCCTTTGGTGAGTATCACTCAGAACCGTCGTCTGTTCCTTCGTGCAGATGTTTCCGAGAAATATTATGGTTATCTGCATAGCATCCAGTCGGCAAACTTCAAGACTCCATACGATAATAAGGTATATGAGCTGGGTGAGTTGAAAGGGCGTTTGCTTTCTTATGGTAAAGCATCCGGTGGTACTTCTTTTTATGTGCCTGTAACTTTCGAATTTGATAATCGGGGAGATGTGATTCCCGGTTCGTATGTGGAGGTGTATCTGCTCTCGTCGGAAATGCCCGATGTGTTGGCCTTGCCTGTTACGGCACTGACCGAAGAACAAGGCTTGTACTTTGTTTATCTGCAACTGGATGAGGAAGGATATAAGAAACAGGAGGTAACTTTGGGAGCGAGCAACGGAAAGAAAGTGCAGATTCTGACCGGTTTGAAAGCCGGTGACCGTGTGGTAACAAAGGGAGCTTATCAGGTGAAATTAGCGTCGGCCAGCAATGCGATTCCGGCTCATAGTCATGAACATTAATCAGCCGTCCTATGCTAAATAAGATTATACATTTTTCCCTTCAGAACCGTATATTGGTTCTGGTGGCGTCGGTTTTGCTGCTTATCGGCGGTACTTACACGGCTTTTCATACGGAAGTCGATGTGTTCCCCGATTTGAATGCGCCGACTGTAGTGATTATGACCGAAGCGAATGGTATGGCCGCCGAAGAGGTGGAACAATTGGTAACCTTTCCTGTAGAAACTGCCGTGAACGGTGCGACCCATGTGCGCCGGGTGCGTTCATCTTCCACCAATGGCTTTTCCGTTGTGTGGGTGGAATTTGAATGGGATACCGATATCTATCTGGCCCGTCAGATTGTCAGTGAGAAATTGTCCTTGGTCAGCGAGGAGTTGCCCGAGAATGTAGGTAAACCTACCATGGGACCTCAGTCTTCTATTTTAGGTGAGTTGCTGATTATCGGTCTGACTTCGGATACTACTTCCATGCTCGATCTCCGTACACTGGCAGACTGGACTATCCGTCCGCGCCTGCTCTCTACGGGAGGTGTGGCACAGGTTGCCGTGCTGGGAGGTGATATCAAGGAATATCAGGTATTGCTTGACCCTGCCCGCATGAAACATTACAATGTTACGTTGGCAGAGGTGATGAACGTTACCCGTAACATGAATCAGAATGCCAATGGCGGAGTGATTTATGAATATGGAAACGAATATATTGTTCGCGGGGTGCTTTCCAGCCATGATGTGGCTCAGTTGTCACGTTCCGTCATCAAGACGGTGGAAGGGGTGCCCGTTACATTGGAGGATATTGCCGATGTGAAGATTGGTTCGCAGGAACCCAAACTGGGTACTGCTTCGGAAAGAGGAAAACCTGCCGTACTGCTGACCGTTACCAAACAACCCAAGACCGGGACTATTGAACTGACAGAGCAGTTGGAAGCCGCATTGAAGGATTTGCAGAAGAATCTTCCGGCTGATGTACACGTTTCTACAGATATTTTCCGTCAGAGCCGTTTTATTGAAAGCTCTATCGGCAATGTGAAGGATTCGTTGTATGAAGGTGCTGTTTTTGTGGTGATTGTTCTCTTCCTGTTCCTTGCCAATGTACGTACCACGGTTATTTCATTGGTAACCCTTCCGTTGTCATTGATTGTTTCTATATTGACTCTTCACTATATGGGACTCACCATCAATACCATGAGTTTGGGTGGTATGGTCATTGCCATTGGTTCGTTGGTGGATGATGCCATTGTGGATGTGGAAAATGTATGGAAGCACTTGCGTGAGAATCGCTTGTTGCCCGAAGGGGAACGTAAGAGCGTGATTGAAGTCGTGTTCAATGCTTCGAAGGAAGTGCGTATGCCTATCTTGAACTCTACCTTGATTATTGTAGTCAGCTTTGTTCCTTTGTTTTTCCTGACAGGAATGGAAGGGCGTATGCTGGTTCCGTTGGGCATTGCCTTTATTGTGGCGTTGTTTGCTTCTACGGTAGTGGCTTTGACACTGACTCCGGTACTGTGCAGCTATCTGTTAGGTAATAATAAAAGCAAAGGATTGCCCAAAGAGGCATTTGTGGCCGTATGGATGAAAAAGCATTACCGCAATGCCTTGTTATGGTCCTTGAATCATAAATCCGCAGTATTGGGTTTTACGGGTGGACTGTTTGCGGTGGCATTGGTTATGTTTTTTACATTAGGACGCAGTTTCCTGCCATCTTTCAATGAAGGTTCGTTCACCATTAATATCAGTTCATTGCCGGGAATCTCTTTGGCAGAATCGGATAAAATGGGACACCGTGCAGAAGAGTTGCTGATGTCTATTCCCGAAATACAGACTGTAGCCCGTAAAACGGGACGTGCCGAACTGGATGAGCATGCATTAGGGGTTAACGTGAGTGAAATTGAGGCCCCGTTTGAATTGAAAGACCGTTCCCGCCAGGAACTGGTAGCCGATGTGCGTGCCAAGTTATCTACCATTACCGGTGCGAATATCGAAATAGGCCAACCTATCAGCCACCGTATCGATGCCATGCTTTCGGGTACCAAGGCCAACATTGCCATCAAACTGTTTGGTAATGATTTGAACAAGATGTTTGCCATCGGTAATCAGATAAAGGATGCCATCAGCAGTGTGGAGGGTATTGCCGACTTGAATGTGGAACAACAAATCGAACGTCCGCAGCTCAAGATTGTTCCCAAACGCGAGATGCTTGCCAAATTCGGTATTTCTTTACCGGAGTTTGCCGAGTTTGTATCAGTGAACATGGCGGGTGAGGTCGTTTCACAGGTATATGAAGAAGGCAAAGCGTTTAATCTTATTGTCCGTACCAAGGACGAGGTGCGTGATGAGATGGAGAAGGTGCGCAACCTGATGATTGATACCGGTGACGGTCAGAAAATCCCTGTCAACTATGTAGCCGATGTGGTTTCTGCCATGGGACCGAATACCATCAGCCGTGAGAACGTGAAGCGTAAGATTGTGATTTCGGCCAATACCAGCGGTCGTGATTTGCGCAGCGTGGTGAATGATATACAGGAACGGATTGATGCGCAAATCAAGCTTCCCGAAGGATATCATGTGGAATATGGCGGTCAGTTTGAAAGCGAGCAGGCGGCCAGCCGTACGCTGATGCTCACTTCGTTTATGAGTATCGTGGTTATCTTCCTGTTGCTTTATACCCAGTTTAAGAATGCAGCCCAAAGTGGAGTCATTTTGTTGAATTTGCCTTTGGCGTTGATTGGTGGGGTATTTGCATTGATGATAACAACGGGTGAGATAAGCATTCCGGCTATTATCGGCTTTATCTCGTTGTTTGGCATTGCTACCCGTAATGGTATGTTGTTGATAAGTCATTACAATATGTTGCGCGAAGAAGGTATGGATTTGAAAGAAAGCATTCTTCACGGTTCGTTAGACCGTTTGAACCCTATCCTGATGACTGCGTTGTCTTCCGCGCTGGCTTTGATACCTTTGGCATTCCGTGGCGATTTGCCGGGTAATGAAATACAAAGCCCGATGGCGAAAGTTATTCTTGGAGGTCTTTTGACATCGACTTTCCTGAACGCTTTCATTATTCCGATTGTTTATGAACTGATGAACCGAAAGAAGAAATAATAGAAATA
>ENA-UEPV01002347-UEPV01002347.1-human-gut-metagenome-genome-assembly--contig:-NODE-2347-length-10619-cov-8.191899_pt1 | contig 10619 bp, 7 predicted proteins | sample MGYA00242942_ERZ507925 | MGnify/ENA primary metagenome ERZ507925 (study PRJEB26167, sample SAMN06115453) | human gut metagenome | host: Homo sapiens | place: China:Fujian | collected 2015-08-26... | reverse complement strand
TTCAAGAAGAAGACGAAGAAGATGATGAGGAGGAAGAGGTATTTGAAATTGCTCCAAGTAAAAAGAAAAAAGATGTTGGATACGAAGGGGCACTTGTAGGAAATCCGCTGCTTATCAATCATTTTGGAGATCTTCTGTATGGAAAACGGACCAATAATATTTTCCGTTTCTCTATCGATATGGATATGACCGCGTTCTATCCGTCAACCGTAGGTGCGATGAATATTTATCCGGCATGTTTAATCTTCAAAGTAATCTTACTGGTAGATCAGTACGACGTCCGTGGAGGAGAGATTCCGTTTAATGGGATCACAGATGTCCAGATCGTGAAAGAAAATGACAATAGCTTCGTTGGAGATGTTGCAAAAGAGGCACTCGATAATTTTATTACGGGAAATCTATTAGCATTTGCTCATAAATGGATGAATTTCCCAACCGTAGACGAAGTGTATCAAAGATTAAAGGAGAAATAATGAAATGGCAAAGAAAAAAGAATTACTGATGCGAGATATCTTAATGAAAATGGAGAAATTTTTAAAAGATGCTTACATCATTCATGGAAAATGCTTTATTGATGGAGAGGATTCGAAACGAACTGGTATTGGTTGGATATGTGGGGTACTAAATGATGATGCGACTACCGTTATGCGAAATGCATATCCAGTTGATGTCATCAATATCATCAACGTTCGAAATGCAAAAGATCGTCCAGAAGAATTCATTAAAGAAGTGGAATCTCCAGATGCTGAAAAAATCGAATCCGAATGCACCAACTTGTACGAGCATGTACGCGCTTGCTCTACTTGGACTCCATTCTCTTTAAGTGATGAGGATGTTAGCAATATTTTCGATAAGGCAGAACGAATTAACTATGAGTTTATACCAGGGCATCCAGTTCAAATCAGTAAAAGCTTATTTCCAACGATAACCGCAAAAACGGTAAATACCGTAGAATATATGGCAGAATTCATAGAGGATATTGATTTTCCAGAAAATACAATTGGTCGTGTTATCGTTAAACTTCCTGGAGATTTTTACACAGCATTCATCGAGTACATGTTTATGGTTTAAATACTATTAGAGATACTACAATAAGATAGCAATGGATCCTCCATTGCTCAGGAATAATGACAATGTATTTCCATCCGAGTTTACGATGAGAACTCTTTCTGATCAAACGATTGACTCTTTAATTGAATAGGTTGAAACAGACCAAAGAGGTATAACCACCTCGTCTAAGACAAAACGGTTAATAGAGTAGGTATGAGAATCGTTCTCATACCTACTCATTTTTTTATCCGTAAATTAATGAATCCTAATTGATATAATATCTTCATGAATCTGAATAATAATATAGGTAACCCTTACATACAGATTCGCACAATTGAATAGCATTGAAAGAGATGCAAACAGGTCAGATTGATCATCCTGCTCAGGGGAGAAAAATGTATGATCCGGGTAAGGGGCTCGTTAAGAAAGGCTCACCATGGCTAAATTATTTAATATGGATACTAAGAAACTGATCAGCAACACCAATAAAGTATTAAACACAAGTGCCGTTATCGGCATTGAAGTTATGGCCGGCACAGCTGGAGGCGTGACCGGTGCAATTGTTGGCGGGATTATGGAAGGTACCATTAATACTCTGGTACCAAACACCCCCGCTCCAGTAAAAACAGCCATTGCGGTAGGCAGTACCGCTTTGGGACTGTGTTCTGGAGTCGCTACAGCTGCCATTATCAATGGCAAGCTCCTGGAGGAGTACGCGGATGCGTTGGAAACCAGAGACGCGTCTCTGGCACTTATCAACGCTTATCAGGAATAGGAGGTGAAGAAAATGAAAATGACTTGGGAAGGACAGGATGTAGATGTGTTCTGGAGTGTCAATACTCCAGGACTCTACTACATCATAGACATGAAGAAACTTTCTCAGGAGCAGTTCGAGGAGCTGAAATTTGCAGACGCTCTGAAAGACTGCCCCATTCCGGACGCTATAAATATTATGCGGGCGTCCAAAAAGTTTAAAACGTGTTGGTTCGGTTTCACCATCATGGAAGAAGATCTTCCAAAAGTGAAACCAGTTGACACAAAAAAGAAATCTTCTCTTAGAGAGGTAGAACCACTAACTACCTCTCTGGGTGATCTCTTGAAAGAGATTTCCCTTACATAGAGAAAAGGAAAAAGAACCGGTGCTATAAAAGCAACCGGTTCTTTTTTTATTAATACGCATCGTGTATTAGGATAGAGAAACAAAAATGGATATATACCATGTAACCTATATCACACATTTTGAGGATTTTTTTCTTAATGAAAAGAAAAGACTTAAATGTAAGATGTACACACACTACATCTTACCTAATTGTTTGGTGAAAGTTCCCCCTAAAAACATTCGAATAACGTGACCTGGAAAGGGGGAAATTCGTTTTGGCTAGAAATTCCAAAAACGATTCCACGACGGACGATAAAAATACCCAGGGAAAAACCGGTTTTGGTGCTGGTCTAAGTCGAGGACTACTGGATGGACGTCGTGTAAAAAATGTCATTAAACAAATTGACAATTTAGTTGGGCAATCCAACTTAACCTTATATGGATCTGATCGTACTTCCGATATCGATCAGCTCGACTCTACGTTCCATGATATCATGAAGGTGGAAATCGACAAAATCACCAATAGCGATAACATGGATACGACTTCTTTTTTGTCCAAGTTGTATTCCAATGATCGTATTGAGAATGCACAAGTATCTCGTTTCGTAGATTCTATGAACGGGTTTAGTGGAGGCTTTTCATCGGATGGAACAGCCTCAGCCATGAATAGTTATCTGGAAGGGGTCTATCGAAACCGTCTGATGCAGCAATCTGATCTACATCAGGTATCCTCCCAGTTAATTGAATTGCAGGAAGCCATTTTAATTACCCGAGATGCGATTATCTCTCCCGATACAGTTGAGGGACGTATGAATCGTGTCTTAACTTTTGAGGGGTGTGGAGAAGAAGATGACTGGGTTCCTGTAGTGGAGCAAATGGAAAAGAAGTTTAAGCTCTTAGAAAAGATCAAAAACTTTATCGTTCCATTTTCATTGGAATATGGGGAATTCTATGCGTATATTATCCCATACTCAAAATTATTCTCTGACTTTATGAGAAATAAGCAGAATATCATAAACGGAGCAGGTGGGGTAAAATCTTTTGGAGAAGCGACTACCTTATACGAATCCGTTCTTGGAGAAGAACCTTCTGCGATTAAAACGAAAACACCAAAGAAAATTAAAAATGCCTGGATGGACAGAGCATTCCAACACTATATGGAAAGTACGAGTATATCTACAGGTGACTTTAAGAAAAATAGCGATGGAAGCTTTAGTTCTACGGATAAAAAACTTCGAGAATCTTTTGAATCCGATATGTGCGACATCTTGGAGCGTATCGAGATCAACAACGATCCTATTGCACTCCCATTCTTAGAAGAGGGTGTCGATTCGATTGGTGCTTTTGCGGATAAGTATTATGCGGAAAACGGAAAAGGATCATTCACAGAATCAGTCATGCAAGAAGCGGATAATGGGAAAAAATCCGGAAACAAGATTCGGGTCAATCATAAAGGGGAACACCTCATCAAAGTAAACCTGAAACATCCGAAAAACAAAGACAAAGGATTGGATCCATTTAATGCAATCCAGCAAACTGGAAGCGTGGATGGTGCATATGCACCAAAAGAAGAAAAAGACGAGTTTGCAGATTTAAAAGATGTTTACATTCAACTTTTTGATCCAACAAAAATCATTCCAGTAGAGATTATGAATGAAACCATTGGATACTATGCCGTATATACAGAAGAAACGACACAGTTAACCGGACTGGTTTCTTCCAACCTGGCATATCAGGGTCTTATGAGCTATAACTCCTCTGTGACTTTTGTGGATGATATCTGTGAACGAATTGTGCGGTCCTTTGATAAGCCGTTCTTAGAGAACAATTTGAAATTCAAACGAATGATCGTCAATGCGATCAATTATTTCAACATCACACAGAATCGTATCAAATTCCAGTATATTCCAGCGGAATATATTCAGGAATTTAAGATTGATGAGGATATTGATGGTCATGGTCAGTCCATGGTAAAGAAGTCTTTGTTCTATGCAAAGATGTACCAAATACTTCTCATGTTTAAGATCTTATCAATCGTTATGAATAGTAACGATACAAAGGTGAACTACGTTAAGCAAAGTGGTTTACGTAAAGACGTTGCGAATAAGATTGAGGAAATCATTCGAAGAAAGCAGTCTCGTAACATCAACATGTACGACCTTTACAATTATTCTACCCTTATCAATAAAATTGGTGCTGGTAGTGAGGAATATATTCCAGCCGGACGTTCTGGGGAACGACCAATCGAGACCGAAATCTTAGCTGGTCAAGACGTGCAGTTAAACTCTGATCTTTTGGAGATGCTTAAAAACGCCTACATCTTAGGAACAGGTGTTCCGGCAGCTATTGTAAACTACTTAAACGAACCCGAGTTTGCTAAGATCGCGGAACAAAACAACAGCAAATGGATGGGACGTGTAGTAAATTATCAGCTTGACTTCAATCCAAGTATCACGGATATGTATAAAAAGATTATGAGATGGGGTACAAATATCCCAGACGATATTATCGATAAGTTTAACTTTACGTTACAGACACCAAAGACATCCACACAAGCAGCGAAGAGTGACGCGATTCAAGCATTTGATTCCACGTTACAGTTTATTCTTCGAATCTGTCTTGGTGATGGATTTGATCCGCAAGATCCAGATACCAAAAATATCATCAAAAATCTTACCGTTTCTCTTGCAGAGGAGCAGTTGCCGCAGTTGAAGATACAGCATGTTTTAGAGTTGTATGAAGAAGCGAAATTGAAAGCAACTCAGGATAAACTAGAGCCAAATCCTGCAAATGACGATAATGGAGAAGATTTTGACATTGGAGATTTGGAAAAAGAGATACAATAAGAAAATCAAGGTACCAAGGAGAATATCCTTGGTACCTTGTATTATTTCGATCTTACAGATTTGTAAGATCAGTATCCTGCATTGGAGCCATGGTATCTTCTCCAGCACCAGGTTCTAATTTACCTGTGGAAATTTCATAGTGTTTGCTTTCTGTAAGAGTTGAACTCTTGATTCCACTGAAGAAGTTCAGGGAGTTTGCAAGCACTTTGTATTTATCCAGAAGAGTCTGACCAAGTTTATTGATCTGTATAGACTCATATTTTGTACAACGGAATTCAACATTGTACTCAACCAGTTCATGAGAACCAGATGTATAGTTGAACTGTTCGTTACGTACGTTAGATGGGAAGCAGTTTGCAAATAAGCAAGCATACTCGACCTGAGTACCAGTAACGTCAGTAGATACATAAACAAACTCAGCGGTCTGGTTGGACTGGAGTGCTTCCAGGCCAGCTGTAGTATCTGTTTTTACTGTTCCGTTATAATGTGTAAGACCTGTTAAAAGGTCAGTTGTACCATTTACCCATGTATGAACAACCTCTCGAATCGGAGATCCGGAGAATTCATAGCAGTTTACAGTAAATGTCTGAGTTCCATCTGTAGCTACAGATGGAATAGAGAAACTTTTACCAGCATAACCACCAGTATAGTCATTGAAGTTAACTTCAATGTCTCCAATACCCTGAACAGCTGTGTTTCCATATTCCAGGATATGTTTGAATTTCGCCATCTTAGTGGGGATATACTGATCTACCCATGTTGGTACACGAACCATAAACAGACGTCCATAACCAGTACGAAGTGGATCGTAATTCTGAAGGACCTCGTTTGTGACGTTCAGACCACCAACGAACAATGCATACTTGGTTAAATTATCATTGCTGTGATGTTTGATATTACTCTGTATAGTTTTTCCATCAGCCATCGTTCACACCTCCTTATCAGTCTGCATCAGAGCTGTAATCTCTGCGGTTGATATCAATTTCAACAGTTGCACGTTTGAAGAGGCCTCTAAATACGATAGATACATAGCAATGCAGAATAGAATGCTCATGCTCCCATTTATTGGATTTGAACTCAATCTCAATTTTCTCTACGTATCGATTATTCCAATTACGGAAACGATCCTCTTCATACTCTTTGAAGCGACGACGAACGTCTGCTTCATTGAAGTTGTAGAGTTTTGCGTTGATATCATACTCAATCATACGTTTTGCCTGATAGAGCAGATGAACGTTGGACTCTTCCAGGAGATCAGAATTCTCCGGCTGAGAAGTATTCTGAGTAGCTCGCTGGTATACATTATCTTCAATGGTCTCGAAGTAGTTAAAACGATTCTCGTTTAATTTCTGCTTCAGACCTACTTCATAATCTTCTACGGTCGGTTCCAGAGTGTTTCTCATATGACCAGAAAGCTGGCAATAATCTTTAACAAACGGAATAGACACACCGTTATTGATTACATGCTTCCAGAACTGATTAGCCAAGAAATATGTAATGGTAACGGTAATACGTTTCTTTGTGATCGGATCTCTGGTTACATACTGATGTACATTCTTGGAGATCAGACGGCTAGAGAATCTAGCGTAGTCTTTCATCATCGCTTCAATCTCGTTTGTCCCAAAGGAAGAACGGATTCCAGTATCCAGATACAGCAGACCATCTTTTCTTGCAAGAGCAAGCTCAGCCATCTTACATTTTGTAGCGAATGGATAGTTTGCATCAAACAGAGCATCTGCACCGATACGTTTTGCAGTCAGGATACGTTTGTCGTTGGTTCCATCCCATGCTTTGTTGTAAGCATCCGCAAACTCCTCTTCCTGTGTCCAAACGTGACTTTCCATCTGATTAAGGCTGTTCATTACCTGTGTTGTACGAGGTGCATCAAAGTAACCCTCTGTACCACCGTACAGGCGAACGCCACGAACATCGTCGAAAGAAACGATATCAGTCTGTGTGTAGTCATTTGCATCGTAATCAGCTGCATCTGTATCTACATCGTCAGTTAATTTCTGAACAAATTTCAGGAACGGCTGTTCTGTAACTGTGCTACCAACAGCAAGACCAAAGATCGGATCAAATCCATCCAGTTCCGGAAGATACTCATCACTACAAGCATCAACCAGTTCCTCGAGTTCGCGAATTTCTGCAACAACTGCTAATTTCTCCTGCGGAATAGTTTCCTGACCAAGAAGCATACCAGAGGTAATACCATTCTCAGTCATTTTCTTTTCCATTTCTGCCTGGAGATCTTCATGCTGCTTCTTACAGAAATCGATATACGCATCATATACAGTTTCAATGCCATCTTCATCAACATCAACATCAACCGGAGCAACACCTTCCTCAGTGTCTTCCAAAACGTCGTTGATGAGAGTTGCAGCATCGTATTTTACAGATGTTACAAGAGATCCCATGTACTCAGCTTCTTTGATAAGTCCTTTATCAGAAGTTAAGATCTCAAACATCATAGTCTTGATTCCGTATTCTTTTTCATAGGATACAGAGTTGGCAATACGTACAGAGAAAGTGTTTCCTCCTTTTCCTCGTCCATTAGAAGAGAGGATGAAAACGCCAGGAACCTGGGTATATCCTTCACCATCTTTGTAAACACCGCCAGTTGCTTCTCCATCCAGTTTTCCACGAACTTTTTCCAGATCTGCTTTGCTGATGATCTGGTCTGCGAGTTTTGTATTCTTCGCCGGATCTACAAAACGGGAAGTATATTTGATACGGAATTTACGTTTTCCAACTGCTACATCTTCACCATCGGCTTTGTAGTAGAGGGAAACAATTGCATGCGCGCGAGTAGCATTCTCGGGCATACATCTCATGCACCATACCTTAGTACCACCTTCTCCAAGGAGTACATATGGAGTAAGATTAGGCTGGCCATATTTTTTGAAATTCGGAGTGCCGAACGTTTTCACAAACGCTTGCTGTGTTCTCTTTAATACCCAACGGTTATCGATTCCACGATCTGATGCAAACGCATAGATAAAACCGACACCTGGATCAGAGGCCACAGTACTTGGGGTATCCTCGGTTACTTCTGTATAGTCTGTAATATAAGATTCTACATACGGGAAGCTATATTCCGGGACAATCTGTGTAACTGCAGGCATAGTTAATCCTCCTTTACAGTTTATTCATAAATTTATTTTCTTTGCTATTGAAGTTTCCTTCTGACTTAATAACTTTATATATTTGTTTTACTCATTTCTGGCGCAGTGGGACGTGTCGAAATGAGAAACTTACATTTTAATGAGCTGTTCCAAAGGAGATTCCGGTTCTGGAAGATGCTCTTTGGTTCGTTTTAACGAAGACGTTACCATGGAATCAAAATCCTCAAAGGTAAGAGCTGCAAATGTAGAACTGAACTGACAGATCTGTCTCATGTTTACCATAGCAAAATCATATTCTGTCGCAGTTGGATCTTCGTTTAAACGCTGTGCAAATATACGAGTCGGTGCTTTTCCATCCCGGTACTGAATTGACAGCAGAAGTTCACGGTTGGATGCGGGTACACCAAGACCTCCATTATTCATCTTTAAGTTCTTATTCCATACGGTATTCGCTGCAGAATAAGATAAGGTTGGAGGTAATTTACCACCTAAAATCAGCTCAATGTAACCCTGAATACTAAGGGAATTTTGGACAATGTAATCATTGAAGATCTCATGTCCTTTAAAGTACTTGAGAACTTTTACTGGAGCTTCTGGAAGACCCGGGAGACTCATATTTACGATATCAGAATCGTATACAAAGAAATTCATACGTTCTCCAAGTTTCAACGTACGAATCTCCTTTAATTTTCCATTTTCGAACAAGCCAATTGGTAAGCATGCAATGGAGTTAATGGTATCCCCATTATCCACTGCAATCTTTCCACCCTTGTCAAAATAAGACATTGGAATATAGATTTCCAAATAAGGAACGTTGCAAATGATATGACCTTTCTTATCATCTGCAAAGACGGTTTTATAATCCATGGGGTTCTCCTTTCTCTTTCTATAGACAAAGAAAGATGGTATAAGGCAGGGATGCTGCCTTATACCAATGTTTTTAAAGGGAAATTAGGACTTACTCTTTCCAGCGAGATAATCTTCTACATTCATAGTCCCCTCGGTATCCATCTTTTCTTTTAACAAATCGACAGATTTTTCAGATTTTACAGGCACATCTGTTTCAACAAGTGCCTCTTCAGATTGGTTATTCTCCTCCATCGCTTCTCGATATGTTGTATATGGTGCTTTGAAAGATGGATTACAAATCAGCTGCTCAGTCATACCCTCTTTCTTAAATAACGTGATCATATCCTCTGTTACACGTTTTAGATAAATTTCACGATATCTGAAAATTCCCTTACACTCGTAGAAAATAGTATCGTCTAAAATAGTTCCGTTAGGTTTGATCACCCAAATATTATCTGGAGCAACTTCGATATAGTTGATTCGTTCTGAACTTATGATCGGCTTATCGTTTACAAGTAAATAGTCAAAGGTACGTCCATTGGAATCATTCACATCGTAGAGACGATAAATTTCATGACCGTCCTGCTCTTTATATTCATGCAAATTATCACTGTATCGATCTAATCGCTCATTAAGGAATGGAACCTTATCTGGATCATTTGGTACAGAGAGCATGTGAAGTTCCGCGTAGTTCAAAACATCAACATGTTCTTCTTTTGCAAAAAACTGATCGATTTTATCTACAAATTCCATATCACAGATCTGTAAATAGAACTTTGGAATACGATCCCCATATGTAATATGAAGCTTGCGGATATATTCTCTAAGCTGATCAATGCTGTCCCAATAGTGAATCTTAGTAGCTTTTTTAACCTCATCAACCCACATGAACTTTTTATCACGCATCCATGATGGAAGCTTGTCAAACAAAGATCCTATAAGATCGTGATACTCAGCAACATCATTTATAGTTGGCGTGATAATAACAAATGAAAGGTATTGCTCCGGGTAAAACAGGAACTTCCAAAGAAGAAGCACTGCTGAAGTAGTAGTTTTTCCAGTATATCTTGAGAAACATTCCCAAGTATTTGGATACTCTATGGTGTTCTCGTCTGTAGAACCTCGTCCATTCGTTTCCGCATCAATCATTAAGAACTCACCCATATTAATACTCATTCCAAGGGCATACTTCCAAAAATACCAGAAGTTCTGTTTCATCTCTTTTAAAGCAGCTTCCTGTTCTTTCTGAGAAAGGTCTGCCCCGTAAAGATCAATCGTATGGACATCTGGATTGTAGAGTTCGAACATCTCATGCTTCTTAGCGGTTCCGCTCTCAATCAGTCGTTCATGCAACTTCTGATAAGATTGAGCAGCTGAGGTCTGAGAATATTTATAGTCAAAGAAATAATTATGTCCATCAATTACATCAATGGGATTACGGTACTTATCTTTTAAAAAAGTAGGAGCGATTTTTGTCACCCCGTCCTCTTCCGATACTTCAGCGTCACCATGGAGTTCTTTTTCCTTTGTATTCTTTGCTACCATTTCCTCCATTGCATGATTGAAATAGGTGTGAAGTTCTCGTAAGGGCATCTCTGCTGCATTGTCCGGAACTGGCAGGTCAAATTTCTGTAAAGAAGCAAGAATCTC
>ENA-UEPV01002342-UEPV01002342.1-human-gut-metagenome-genome-assembly--contig:-NODE-2342-length-10637-cov-17.594413_pt1 | contig 10637 bp, 12 predicted proteins | sample MGYA00242942_ERZ507925 | MGnify/ENA primary metagenome ERZ507925 (study PRJEB26167, sample SAMN06115453) | human gut metagenome | host: Homo sapiens | place: China:Fujian | collected 2015-08-26... | reverse complement strand
TAAACAATAAAAGTACTATCAAGCAGGCAGACATATTTTATAAACAATAAATATTAACTTAAAAAAAGGAGGTAAAAATGGTACCTACAAAAATGAACCAGAATTGGTTACCAAGTATTTTTAATGATTTCTTTAACAATGAGTGGATGATGAAAGCAAATGCAACAGCCCCCGCTATTAATGTAATTGAAAATGAAAAGGATTATAAAATCCAATTGGCAGCTCCGGGAATGACAAAAAATGACTTCACCGTTAATGTGGATGAAAACAACAATCTAGTAATCTGCATGGAAAAGAAGGAAGAGAAGAATGAGGAGAAAAAAGACAAAAAATACCTACGTCGTGAATTCTCTTATTCCAAATTCCAACAAAGTATCATACTGCCGGACAATGTTGAAAAAAATAAGATTACAGCCAAAGTAGAACATGGGATTCTATCTATAGATATTCCCAAAACAGTGGACAAGGAAGTTCAGAAGACAACCAGAACTATTGACATCAAATAAGATATCTTAGCTAAACTTTGCCCAAGGCATTCCTTATATTTAGGGATGCCTTGATATAAACCTTTGAACCTCAAACCACTATAATGAAAATATTCAATTTTGATGAAGCATTAATAGCTCTGCAAAGTGATCTGCTAGGTTTTGCATATAAATTGACAGCTGACAAACACGATGCTGAGGATTTATTGCAGGAAACAATGTTGAAAGCTCTGGATAATAAGGATAAATTTGATACTGAAACAAATTTTAAAGGCTGGATGTATATCATTATGCGTAACGCTTTTATAAATAACTACCGGATAAAAAAAAGCCAAGGAGACTTATATATATTATCCGAACCCGACTATCATTTCCTGCTAAGAGATGACTCTTTTGCTTTCATAGACAATAGTCACGATGCCAAGGAGATAAGGGCAGCCCTTAAAACACTACCTAAAGAACATTACAACGCTTTTATGTTGTATATATCCGGATTCAAATATCGGGAAATAGCTCAAGAAACAGGAGTGTCGCTAGGTACAATAAAAAGCCGTATCTTTCATAATAGAAAAAAATTAAAGCAGTTACTTTCTGATTTTGTCTAATAATTGTATAAAATGAATTATGAATAACAAGTATATTGGAATCCTGACTTCCGGAGGGGATGCGTCAGGAATGAATGCAGCGATCCGCGCCGTAACCCGTACCGCCATCTTCAACGGCTTTAAAATAAAGGGAATTTATAGGGGATACGAAGGACTGATTGCCGGTGAAGTAAAGGAACTCACAACAGAAGACGTGAGCAGTATTATTCAAAGGGGAGGTACTATACTGAAAACAGCGCGTTCCGAAGCTTTTACCACTCCGGAAGGACGTAAGAAAGCCTATGAAGTTATACAAAAAGAAAATATCAGTGCACTGATTATTATCGGTGGAGACGGTTCCCTGACGGGAGCCCGTATCTTTGCCGAAGAGTATAACGTGACATGTATAGGACTACCCGGTACGATTGACAATGATTTATATGGTACTGATTTCACCATAGGATACGACACGGCATTAAATACAATTGTTGAATGTGTGGATAAAATAAGAGACACCGCAACCTCACACGACCGCATTTTCTTTGTCGAGGTGATGGGACGTGATGCGGGCTTCCTGGCCCAGAACAGTGCGATTGCTTCAGGGGCTGAAGCAGCCATTATTCCGGAGGACAAAACGGATGTGGACCAGTTGGAGATATTTATCGGACGTGGATTCAGAAAAACAAAAAACAGCAGTATCGTCATTGTGACCGAAAGTCCCCAAAATAAAAATGGAGGTGCCATGTACTATGCCGACCGGGTAAAAAAGGAATATCCTGAATATGATGTAAGAGTTTCCATTCTGGGACATCTGCAACGCGGTGGGGCTCCAAGTGCCAACGACCGTATACTGGCAAGCCGATTAGGAGAAGCAGCCATCCAGGCTCTGATGGAAGACCAACAGAATGTGATGATAGGCATACGGAACAATGAAATTGTCTATGTTCCTTTTGCACAAGCAATCAAAAATGACAAGCCTATTGACAAAAGCCTGATTCGGGTACTTAACGAGCTGTCCATATAAAGTTATTAATTCACCACTGCTTGGAAAGACACTCCGGAAGGCAGACATACCGGACTGTATCATCATCGGGAAACTACAAAGTTTTATCCGGTATGGATAATGCCCTATTATAAAATAAACAAGGAAATATAAACTATTTAATGTACAATGTTATGGAATATCCAAGTTATAATGTAAACACTCCTCAATGGAGGGAAATTACAGTCGGTTCACATCTTCCCATGGAATTGGGAAAACTTGCGGAAATAGCACGTAATCTATGGTGGACATGGAATGATGACGCCAAAAGTATGTATTGCGACCTAGATCCGGAGCTTTGGGAAGAAACGGAGCAAAATCCGATATTGTTCCTGGAGCGGATGAATTATGAGAAGCTGGTAACACTGGCACATGATGAGTTTTTTATCCGCAAGATGAATACCGTCTATACTGCTTTCAAGGAATACATTAATGTAGTTCCGGACCATAAACGTCCGTCAGTAGCTTATTTCAGTATGGAATACGGCTTAGACAAGGTCCTCAAAATATATTCCGGTGGTCTTGGAATACTTGCGGGCGATTACCTGAAAGAGGCATCAGACAGCAACGTTGATCTTTGTGCCGTAGGACTGTTGTACCGTTATGGCTACTTTGACCAGTCTCTTTCCATGGACGGGCAGCAGATTGCCAATTATGAAGCACAGAATTTCGGACAGCTCCCAATCGAAAAAGTGATGCAACCAGATGGAAAACAGCTGGTAATCCACATTCCCTACGCCGACAGCTTTATTGTACATGCCAATGTCTGGAGAGTCAATGTAGGAAGAATCCCCCTTTATCTACTGGACACGGACAATGAACTCAATAGCGAGTTTGACCGTCCAATTACCCACCATCTGTATGGCGGGGACTGGGAGAACCGGCTGAAACAGGAGATTTTACTCGGTATAGGCGGCATGATGACACTGAAAGCTTTGGGTATAGAAAAAGACGTATATCACTGCAATGAAGGCCATGCCGCATTAATCAACATTCAGCGGTTATGTGATTATATAGCCGGTGGTCTGGATTTCGGCCAAGCGATGGAATTAGTAAGCGCTTCGTCCCTTTATAACGTGCATACACCTGTACCCGCCGGCCATGATTATTTTGACGAGGGACTTTTCAACAAATACATGAAAGGGTATCCCGACAAACTGGGCATAACCTGGAATAACCTGATGGATCTCGGACGCCATAATCCGGGAGACAAAGGAGAACGTTTCTGTATGTCTGTATTCGCCTGTAAAACCAGCCAGGAAGTAAACGGAGTCAGCCTGTTGCATAAAACTGTGTCACAGGAAATGTTCGCTCCTATCTGGAAAGGCTACTTCCCGGAAGAGAATCATGTGGGCTATGTGACTAATGGCGTACATTTTCCTACTTGGTGCGCCACCGAATGGGAAAAGCTTTTCAAAGACAATTTTGATGAGAGCTTTATTCATGACCAGTCCAATCAAAAAATCTGGGAAGCTGTCTACGACATTCCGGACGAAGAAATATGGAATACCGGCCTGAAACTAAAAACCAAACTGATAGATTATATCAAAAGAAAATGCAGCAAAGACTGGCGTAGAAGCCAGATCGATCCGTCATTAACCATTTCCATTTTTGAGAAGTTTAACCCGAATGCCCTTCTGATTGGTTTCGGACGACGTTTTGCTACATATAAAAGGGCGCATCTTTTGTTTACCGATATCGACCGCCTGGCTAAAATAGTAGGCCGATAAGTTCCGGGATGAGCAAAAGAAAAAACACCCCAAGAAGAATACGAATAATAATTGCGAACGATATCCCAATAACCTAAATAAGTATCTGCATTCACAGTAACAAACTTCGCAACTGTCTTATACATAGCCGAAGAAGCAGGTACAGAATTCTTAGGATAATTAATAATAGGACTATTAGCAACACGAAGCCACGACATCAAACTATTCGGAAGTGCAGCTCGGTGATTGAACGGCATAACCTGTTCGAAAAATGCAGCAGCACCGGAACGCGGATACATAAAAGAAGTATACGGAGAAACTCCGCCATTATCTACACAACCGGGAATAAAGTTATACGTCAAATTATTCATATCGAACTTAGACGAATTAACACGCATTTCCGGATGATACAATTGCAAAGGAACCCAAAACCGATGCAACCGAAGTACATAAGGATTAAACGATGGAACTCCTAAAGGATTCGAACGGACGTCGATACCTTGATGCAAAGTAACTCGATCACGAGCATTGACAAACTGAATACGCACCGGATAAATAATACCCGGCGTAACAGAAAACGCCTTATTTTCAGGCATATCATACCGAGAATAACCATTCACGGAATGAGAAATAAAAGGCTGCTTACCCATAAGCTATCTTATTAAAAAAAGGATTAGAAGAATTAACACCAAAACAATCTATCCAAAAATCAATAACATCAGATGTTACCGAAATAAACCGCGGCCGCTCCTTAACCTTACTCAAAAACTCACGAAGCTTCACAAGGCGCGAAAAACCTCCTTTAACGACACGGGAAAAGTCGGAAGGACGAAGGACCCTTTCAGCAACTTCGCGAAGAAACCCAAGAGCCAAAGAACTACCGAAAGAGTTAGCATAGGTCCAAGCAGTAGAAATTTTACGAAACAATAACGCATCTTGAGAAAGATATTTATCGTAGTAGCGAGGGATACGGTAACGATAAACAGAACCGGTCTTATAATCCGTGTAAGACCAAAGACCAGTAGTAACACCGGGAGCTTTAAAATCACCCAAATAATCGCCAACACCAGGCGAAATAAATTTACGACGATATCTACTGTTTTGAAGAAAATCATAAAGATTAGTTTTTAATTTACCTACTGTAATAGGAAGAGACTGCGCAAAAACAGCAGAACGCTCATCCATATAAACAGACTTACCGACATACTTCACAACATACCGAAGACGCTTATCCGAAATAGACGAAATCCAAACAAAACCTAAATCCTTAACGGCTTCACGAATAGCATTATAAGAATAAGAAATATCCCAAAGAACGCCATGAAAATGGAGACGAGGCTCATTACCTTGCTCCGGATGAATTCCGAATTCTTGAAAAACAGCATGTTTAATGGAATTACCAAAACGTCGACGAATACGTTCGAACCACAAGCGAATAAAAAAAGAAGGATTCAACAATGCACGCTCGTAATACTCCGGTGCAATCGTAATCGTAACAAATACAGAGTTATGATGCAAACTCTTATGATACTTAGTTTCTCGCTCTAAACGAACATACCAATCATTACGCTGCTGCCGTAAACACTCCTCACAACGACCACAAGGAACCATAAGACGCTGAGTAAAATAATCCCAAGGCCGATTCATCAACAAAACCTTCCTATCAGTCAAACCAATAGTTCGAGAACTATAAGCTCGATTCCTTATCCAAATGGGAGACTGACACATCCTTTATATCAAAATAAATACCGGGATACTTTTCAGACAAAAAACGAAGATAATCAGATGCTCGTTGATAAGTCCGAAAACGAGAAATTACAGTAAAACGCTTGCCTACACGCTTCCTCACAAAGAAAGGCGCATAGGCAAGCTCGAAACGATTATAGTAATCCAAACGCATCAAAGCACTTTTCCTCCTAAAGGACGTACTACAATTCTCTTACCTCCGTTACCTTTAGTCTTCTTCTTCCTGCTCATACTTGAAAAAACTACATTCATCAACCTTGACCAAAAGCAAACCTTGAACCTGAGAGGCAGGCGGCAAAAGTTTCATATCATAAAACCGAGTGCCGGAAAACAAAGCCTCAATGAAAAGATGAAGCTTCTTGTCAGACAAATAATAACATCCTTTAGGCAAGAAAACAGGGCTGGTGTCCAAATACTTAGAAAGCTTAGAAGATTCAAAGTCCAAACAATAAACCGGATCATAGTTTTTAAAAGTGCCATCCGGCTCATCCTTACCAAAAGAAACCAAATAACCTCCATTCGCAAGAGGATAATTTGAAATCACCACCGAAATAATCGAATCTGATTCAGAAACAGAAGACTGATGAGCCTCTCCACACATAACATCTGATTGCATAACAAAATAAGGTTTAAAATTCAACAGCAAATATAAACAAAAAAAATAAAACTCCAAAAATTTTAATGACGCCACTGTCTACTAGTAGTAGTAGTATGCTTAGTCCAACCTCCACCAACAGGAGCAGGAACTAAGTCCTCTGTAACATCATCAAATCTTTGCACAGGAGGAGCCGTAGAAAGAACCTTTGCTCCTGCAACATGTCCAGCAGCAGAAATAGCTCCACTGACAGCAGTATTAACAATACTATAGCCAAAACGATTCTTCTCAGAACGAAGCTCCCAACGATTAGTATACATATCATATTGAAAATCCTGCAAATTGAGTTTCATATATTCTTTGCGAATTTCCTTGCCGGTCATCTTGACCGTACGCTCGACCTTTCCTTTTTCATCGATAATAGGAACCTCAACCACCGTATTCCAATTCACATCAAACCAGTTCTCTAAATCATCGGCAGTCAATTCATTCACACGTGCTAACTGCTCCTGATTAGAAGAAGAAGACTTCAAATAAAGTGCCCGAGCAGTCAACAACTGCAATTCTGCTTCAATTTGTTCATCAATATAACCGGTCCGAGTCTTAAGCTGATAATATTCTTCCTTAGCCTTACCAAGGTCAGCCTTAACCATCTCGAGATTATAACCAAAAGCAGCATCTTTCAATTCGTTATCGATAGAATAGGACAAAGTTATCGCAGTGTTCAAACTTGCACGCGAAGTAGATTCAGTAATTCCAGCTTCAGCTAATCCTGCCTGCGCTTTCATCAGACGTTCACGCAAATCTTTATCCAAAGTCTGGGACTTATACCAATCAGCTTCAGCATCATTAAGAGCAGCAGCCGAACGCTCACGCTCTTGCTGAGCATCTTTCAACTGAATATCCGCATACGCAGAAGGATTACCACTAAGAGCTGTAAGACCACCACCGGAACCAGAAGCCACTGGACCATGTCCAGACGGAGCTCCGCCACTGGAAGTAGGAATAGTAGCAGAAACACCGACTCCGGACTGACCAAGAACAGCAGCAGGATTCAAACCAGCAGCCATATTACGCGCAAGAACAGCAGAAGGGTCATTATACGCATTCTGATAATCGAACATCTGCTTGTCATGAGCCAACTGAAATTCCGCAGACTTCGTCATCTGCTCTAAAGCATACTGCTGCTGCAATGCCATTTCTTTCTGCTTATACTTCCAATTACGACGAGCAGAAATACCACCAAACAAAGCATCAGCAATACCACCACCAATAGAAGAACCAGCAGAAGAAGCTGCATTCATGCCAAGCGACTCACCCATCTGTGCAGCAAAAGAGGCAGCAGGCATATTAAGGAAGCTTTAAATTAGACCGAACATCGACTTCAACTGTATCGCAATGAACTCCGGAAGAGCGAAAAAAGACCTTCCGAGTACACGAAGCAGCAAAATAAACAGATAATGCCGTAAGAAAGGAAATCAACATCGTCCAAAAACTTTTCTTACGATAAAACGGTACCTTTTCCATAACAAAACAATAATAAGAAACCATAAGAAAATACGCTATCGAAACCGCAATTCGATATCCGAATTCGATGTTAAAAGCAAACATCAAAATCGGTCCGCGCACATATCATATATCATCGAGTAAAGGGATATGTATTTTTCTTTTAAAAAATAATAAGTTTATACGGGCAGTACGCCGACTCCGTCGACATAAAGTACTGATTATCAAGGTGCTAAACGCTACCTGCGGTGCGAGGTAGAAAAGTGGACAAGGGCTTGAAGGGAATACCAAAATACTCCCTTCAAGAACCCTAAACCCTATTAATCCTTTTTCTCGAGCTCGGCGGTCGAAGACGAACGCTGCCGCTCAAGAAAATCATCGATTACACCCTGTCCACTCTCCAAACCATCGAATTTATCAATCCGTGAAAACGAATTCGGGTCAAAATCCAACGGAGGATCAAAATCTTCACCTTTCCGAAAATCAGAATCCGACACTTGAACATCAGGACGACCCGGTAAAACATCTACAGAACCGGAACCATTCAAAACCGACATAATCCGCTCACCGCGAGACTTATATTCCGGAAGGTCATCAATCATATATTCCAACATATCAACGATTAGTTAAACGAGTTGCAAAAGACTTATTCACAAGATTCTTAACAACTACTTTGTACGACATATTAACAAAAAAATTATCCTCCATATCCGATGCAAAAGGATTATTAACAGTATTCAGATTAGTAAAAAGCATAGAAGGAGAAATCTCATTCATATTCGACGACAAACCTATAGAATAAAAATCTCGCTGCTGAACCCAATAAGACTGCAACGGAGTAGAAGCCTTAGGAGTCAGAATAAACTGCAAAGAACCTAACACCTCATCATAAGAAGACCGGAATTCATTATAACAAGGCTCCTTCGCTACTGCTATACTCTGAGATGCAGAACCTGCCTTCCAACCATAACCAATTCGCCAAAAAGGAACATCTTGATAACCGATATCGTTATAAATCGGATTAAAATAATCCGGACCACGATATTCCAAATAATCGGGACGTATACCTGTCCAAAAATAAACAGGTCGAATGGTCAGCATATCAAAGATATAACCGGGCTCCTTAAAATAATAAGTTTGTTCACGACCAAGCACAGTATTAAACGCAATAGAACCGCCCATCTGACCAAGAGCCGCAGCTTCGCCACCTGCAAAACCCGACTGTCCTGCTTGATTCATAACGACCTGGCTATTAACCATAACAGAAGAACTAAAAAGAAGCTTCGGACGATCCACATGTTCAATCTTAGAAGCAAAGAACGTATAAAGCCAATCAGAATAACGAGAACCGGAAGCACCGATAAGGTCTTTATACTCCTGCAAACGTGTCGCAACAGCAAGCTGCGGAATAGTCTTTATACCTGTAAAATCATGAATATGAGCGGAAGCACCGTAAACGCCAGCAACCCGATAAACGGAGGAAGCAGAAGCGGAATATAAAATTTTTTATTGACGAGTTCGTTGACGTCCTCTTTGAACGTGAGTATTTTTTCGCCGCGGCGAAGGCGCAGATCGTTTTCGTAGGCGCCCTTGACGTTAGCTGCCCAAAGCAAAACGAATAAGATACAGACGACGAGAGAAACGACGCCGTACAGTAGAATAAGAAAGCTGTTATCGCCCGCGACTTTTTCGAATACCTGCGTTTCCTCGTTCCAGATTTCGCCCGATACGCGCGTGCCGAGATTGCCCGAAAATAATTTGGCTACGTACTTTCCGCCGAAAAAAATCATGAACAGCACGAACGCCGTTTCGGCGGCGAGATAAAAAATCCCTTTGATGATCTGCCCGCGCGCAATCTGCCCCGAACCCATAAACACCGCCGAGGCTTTCGTTGCCGCAGAACCTTCACCGATTGCCGTAAATAAGCCCGCGCGACGTTTGTTCGCCGAGCCGACGTTTTTTATTTTGTTTTTACGTTTTTCTTCAGCGATTTGCATTTCGTACTCCTTACAGAAAAAGGCGCGCCGCAAACGGCGGGTTTCGCGTTCGCGGACGCACTCCTTTTTGTTTTTGCGGTTTTTACGCCGACCGTTCGTTTAATCCGTCGTTTTTTCGATGGCTTTCACGTAGGCGGCGAGCTCGGTTTCGAGCCTGAATTCGCTGCCCGTGGTGGCTGCGGTAATCATCGCGTTGCCCAACCCCTGCATAGGCAACCAGAGCGTGGACGGTACGTTCTTCTGCGTTTTTGAATATTTCAGCTGATTGGCGATCGCCGTTGCGCAGGCGTCGCTTTGCACGTCGTTTTCTTCGCGCGCCTCTTTATTTGTGGGAACGAAGCCGCGATCTTTAAAACGACGCACCTGATTTTCTTTATTCGTGTAATACTCGGCAAATTCGAGAGCTGCGGATTTGTTTTTGGAATACTGCCCCACGCCCATCAGTTTATACCCGGCGAACGCCGTGAGCTGCTTCTGCGTTTCGCCGCTTTCGCCGCGCGCGTAGGTGTACGAAGGAAGTTTCGCCACGCCGAAATTTTCGCCGAGATAACCGGAAAACGTCTTTTTGTTCCAGATGCCGGAAGTGGCGGCGATGACGCTGCCGTCGGAAAAGCCTGCGGCGATCGTGGAATCGTTGGCATCGGGAAAGACTTTCGGATTCGAAGCCGTTTCGTATAACGCCTTCGTTACCTTTTTGCCGACGTCGCCGCCGAAATCGGTGGAGATTTTCGTTTCCGCAAAAGAATCGTTATAGGTTACTTCATAGCCGAGCCCGGCGCCGAAATAGAAAGACGTGTTGTACCAGCCGTCGTTCAGCGGCATGGCGAATTTTTTGGACGAAGAACATTTTGCGAGAATACCGTCGAGCGTTTCCACATCGGTTTCGCTGAAATACGCCTTATTAATTTCTTCTATTCTGTTTTGTATATTTTCGCGTGTAGTTTTCACTTTTCCTCCTTCTGCACACTGGCTT
>ENA-UEPV01002340-UEPV01002340.1-human-gut-metagenome-genome-assembly--contig:-NODE-2340-length-10640-cov-4.709363_pt1 | contig 10640 bp, 14 predicted proteins | sample MGYA00242942_ERZ507925 | MGnify/ENA primary metagenome ERZ507925 (study PRJEB26167, sample SAMN06115453) | human gut metagenome | host: Homo sapiens | place: China:Fujian | collected 2015-08-26... | reverse complement strand
CAAATGGGTACACATGGATGGAGCATTGTTGGCGGATTATTATGCCATTCTTATTGAGAAGAACGGCAAAGTTCCGGTTTTTAGGGCGGCAGATGTCAAAAAGTACAGCGATTTACTTGATGATGTGATGGCTAAACAGAATGGCAAAGATATAACAAGCGAATAACAAGGTTCTTTTCAATGCTTTCATTCTATTTCCCTCCCATTAAATACGGTTCTTTTACCATATCACAGCAAAAAACTAAAAGCAAGGTGGTGATTTTATGGCAGCGGACGGTTCGGTAGTTTTCAGCGTGGATCTGGACGACAAAGACGCTCAAAAAGAACTGAATAAACTGGTTAAAAAAATCGACACGCTTAACGATAAAATTTACCAGAAACAGGAAGCCAAAATGCCGCTGGCAAAGCAGTCGGCAGAAATCGCGGCAAATCTCGATGCGGCAAAAGCGACGCTTGATTCAATGCACAGCGGCAAAGAGTTTTTTACGGCGGATTCCATCAAGGCACAGGAAAGCACTGTGAAATCTTTGCAAAAAGAGTATGACGCCGTTACAGCTAAAGTTGAGAAGATGGACGCTTCAATTCAGTCCGATACGGCAAATCTCGATAAGATGAAGACAAAAGTGGGGGAGCTTTCCGAAAAAATCTCCAGCACAAAAAACGGTGTTTTCGGGATGGGTGAGGCGACTAAAAAAGCCGACGAATACATGTCCCGCTTCGTTAACCGAGTAAAGAAGCTCGCTCTCAGGGCGTTTGTGTTTACTCTTATTACAAGGGCATTATCTGTTGTGCGTGATTATGTCTGGAAAGTCATCCAAATAAATGACGAAGCCGCAGAAGCTATTGGACGCTTAAAGGGCGCGTTGCTCACTTTGGCACAACCGCTATTAAGTGTAATTGTTCCCTCCTTTACAGCGCTTGTGAACATCCTTACAAAGGTTATCAGCGTTATTGTAAACATTGTATCGATGCTTTTTGGAACAACGGCAAAAAAATCAGAAGCGGCGGCAAAAGGACTTTATAAAGAAGCAGATGCTATCGGTAGCGTCGGTTCGGCGGCAAAAGAAGCAAAAGGGAATCTTGCTAGTTTTGACGAGATCAACACGATTTCCACATCAAGCAGTGGAGGCGGCGCTGCGTCTGCGCTTGCAGATCGGCTTTCTCCCGTGTTTGAACAGTTTACGACCGACGAGTACAAAGCAAAGATCGACGAGCTTACGGCATACCTTAGCGGCGCGCTTTTAGCTCTTGGCGCAATTCTGTGTTTTTCCGGCGCAAATATCCCCCTCGGAATCGCACTTATGGCGGCGGGCGCGATTGGGCTTGTTACACTTATTAAAGAAAACTGGAACGCAATGTCTGACCGCCTTAGAGCTGCACTGACAAATGTGCTTTCGGTGCTGGGCCTTTTTGCCCTCGCCATTGGTGCAATTTTGTGTTTATCTGGCGCAAACATCCCCCTCGGCATTGGGCTTATGCTGGCAGGCGCGGCTATGCTGGGAACGGCAGTCGCCTTGAACTGGAATGCAGTAAACGACAAAACAAAAAATACATTGTCGGCCTTAATGATGGCGCTCGGAATGACCTTGCTTGCCATCGGCGCAGTGCTTTGCTTTTCGGGAGCAAACTTACCTCTCGGTATTGGGTTAATGATTGCGGGTGCAGCATCTATTGCGGCGTCGGTCGCCATGAACTGGAACACAGCCCCCGAAAAGACAAAAGCCGCAATCAAATCTCTTATGGGTTCGATTGGCGTCTCGCTTATCGCTATCGGTGCGGTTCTGTGTTTCTCCGGCGCAAATCTTCCACTTGGCATTGGGATGATGATTGCTGGCGGCGCGGCTATTGCCGCTGCATCTGATCTGGATTGGAGTGCACTTCTTACCAAGCTTAAAGAAATGTGGCAGAACATTAAACAGTGGTGGAATACCAGCGTTTCGAAGTTTTTTACTGCTGATTACTGGAAAGCGTTAGGTCGAAGGATTATTGACGGCCTTTTGTCCGGTTTAAAATCCGCATGGGAGGCTGTAAAAACGTGGGTGGCTAATGCCGTTAGCTGGTTCGGGAAAAAATTTGTTGAAGCGCAGAATTCTATTGCAAAATCGAATTCTGGCCGAAGCGGAGGATTTGGAACCAGAAGTGGCGGCTTTGGCAGACCTTCTCGCGCTCCTTCGATTAGCCGTGTCTCCGCTCCTGCATTGGCTCGCGGTGCAGTCATCCCACCCAACAAGGAATTTCTCGCCGTACTGGGCGACCAGAAGAGCGGAACGAACATCGAAACGCCGCTTGCAACGATGGTCGAAGCATTTAAGCAGGCTATGGCGGAATCAGGCGGCGGCACAACCACGGTCGTAGTGCAGCTCGACGGCAAGGAGATCGCGCGCAGCACTGTGAAGAACATCAACAACATGACACGCGCAGCGGGTAAGCCCGTGCTGCTGTACTAAGGAGGGGCAAACATGGAAGTCCTTATTATCAACGGCACGGATTATTCGTCCGCAATCGCAACGAAAGGGTACGGGTGGAGCAGAAACGACCTTGACAGCGACAAGACCACCCGTACCAAAGATGGCAAGATGCGGCGCGACAAGATCACCACAAAACGGAAGCTGAGCTATACGACACGCTCCCTCCCGCGGGATGTGTTGGCAAAGCTTGATGACGACCTCAACAAAACGACCTGCACCGTAAAGTATCTTGACTTGCATGGTGTGCGCGCAAGCACGTTTTATTGCTCGTCGATGGAATGCACGCTTGAAGAAGCGGCAGACGATAACGAGGTGTGGGGCGGCGCAACGTTTAATTTGATCGAGGTGTAACATGGGGCAGACAACAAGTGCGCTGTGGCATGATTTGCTCCACAAGCCCGGAACGGAACGCGAATACAAATTTGTTATCAACGATGTGGAGTACGGGAAAGACGCGGAAGTCTCCCACTCCGTTGAATCGCAGTTATTTGATGAGTTCGGTATCGGAAACGCCTGTTGCGCGACGTTAAAACTTGCAGTCATTGCAGACAATATCCCGCGCGCCGCGACGATCAAGCGCTATCTTAGGCTGGTAAACGGCACTCAGGCGACCGCATGGATTCCAAAGGGCGTGTTTTTTACCAATAAGCGCTCTCGCGATGGAGATTATTGGGAAGTCGAAGCATACGACGCAATGCGTAAAGCGGACGTTGTGTGGGAACCGCCTAACTCTCTGACGTTCCCGATGTCTATGCCTACCGCCGTGAATCTGTTTTGCCAAATGATGGGGGTAAATCTGGATAAGCGGACTGTATTGAACAGCGCGTATACCATTGACTACCCTGCCAATGATTACACGGTGCGTAATGAGCTTTGCTTTATCGCTGCGGCACACGGGGGGAACTGGATTATTACAGACGCAGGGGAGCTTTTGCTTGTCCCGCTCTTGTCCATGCCAGCTGAAACCAATTACCTTATCACCGAGTACGGCGATGCAATTACATTCGGGGGGGTGAGAATCCTTGTCTGATAAGTATTTTGTCGGTCAGGATATGACCAGCTTTTCCGACAATGGCCAATATAAGCCCATTTCTCGCGTGACGCTCTTACTTGACGATGAGAAGAGCTTGACTGCCGGTGATGATACCGGCATGGAGATCACTGCCAGTTGCCCTTACGCAACACAAGCGATGGTAAACGCCTTGCTGCAACGAATGAAAGGGTATCGATATCAGGCATACGAAGCTGGCGCGGCTAACATCGACCCCGCCGCGGAGCTTGGCGACGGCGTGAATGTCGGAGGGGTCTATTCTCCGCTTTCTCGCATTGCTGATGACGGGCGAGGGTACGCAGATATTGCCTCCCCTGGTGAGTTGGAGATGGATGACGAATATCCATCCGGCGGTTATATCAAACAGGAATTTGACCGAAAGATTGCTCAAACTCGTTCCCTCATCACCAAGACCAGCGAGGCGATCATGCTCAAGGTCGAGGGCATCGACGGAAAGTACACCGAGGTCAAGACCACGCTGGACGGCCTGACGGTGACGGACGCGAGCGGCACGACTAAGATCAAGGGCAGCAGCATCGAGACAAGCACGCTGTATGTTGACGCGGCCAACATCTCCGGCAAGCTCACGGCTAACCAGATTCAGGCGAGCAGCATTTCCGTGGGTGACTTAAAGGATGGATCGTCTTACGCGACCAAGACTTACGTCGACAGCAACGCGGGTCTGAGCGCAAATGAGGTCAATAGTGCAATCGCAACGTACATTGACAGCACTTCTATCACGGCGCAGAAGCTTCGCGGGCAGACGGTGGAACTGCTTGCCAACAGCAACACGGCAGTTGGTTCGCTCGAGATCGCCTACACGACGACGGGCATCGGTCTCGGCATCAAAACGACGTATGGTGGTATCCAAATTCAGGCGGCGGGCAATCTGTTTCTTTCGGCTGGCACGGGCGGCGCGATCACACTGCAAAACAACCGCATCGTGCTCGCTGGCGCGCTGTGCCTCGGCGGTTTGAGCTATGGCCCTTCCGCGCCCTCTGGAACCGGCGCTGCGGGGCAGCTGTATGTGCAGTTGGTGAGCTAATATGGCAACTTTAAGCGTAACGATCATGCCGGACAGCAGAGACGGCACAAAAGCGTATTTAACAGGTGAGTTCACAGGCGGCTCGGAAGATTACGATTATGCGAGACGGCTGCAAGTCACGATACTTGGAGTCAACACCTATACAATTGATTCTAAGCAGACAAGCGGCGGCTATAACACGTGGGCGTTGGATATCACGGGACTTGAACCCGGCGTTACTTATTCATGGTCGGCGGATATGCTGTACCGCACAACAGGCGGCTGGGCATTCAGCGAGTACAGAGATAACGGCACGTTTACCACCGCCCCGCCACCGGCAAAAACGTATTACGCATACGTCACATTCAACGTCAACGGCGGCAGCGGCGTGCCGAGCACGCAGTACGGCAGCGAGACCAACAACACAGGGTATGTAAGGATATATCTACCGAGCACAACGCCGTCGCGGTCGGGCTATACATTCGCGGGCTGGTCGCTCAACTCGGATGGTTCTGGCACGGTGTATTCTCCGGGTGGCAGTATCGTTTTGTATAGCGGCATGACGAGTTCTCCCGGTCAGGGGTACACGCTCTACGCTGTGTGGGTAGAAGATACGACAGGGCGCGTGTGGCTCTCTCAGGGCGGCGCATTTGGGCAAGGTATCCTTTACTGCTCGGACGGTTCGAAATTTTACAAAGGCATTCCGTGGGTCGGTACAGGCTCAGGATGGAGAAGGGGTGTTTAGATGGAACAGGCAATGCAGTTACTTGATAGGGCGTTTGACACGCTCTCAACAGTGCTGATCGCCGCCTCTCAAGCGGGCAAAGTCGGCAGCGTGCAAACGGATCTGCGGCAGGCTTATGCGATCTTGCAGCGCGAGGTTGCGGAGTACGAAAAGGACAAATGCGAGCTTGCCGCGCTGAGAATTCAAGTTGAAGCGTCGGAGAAGCCTGACGAAGAAAGCGAGGTAGAGGATGGCTGATAGAGCAATTTCCGACCTTACCCAAGCGTTACAAATCACCAACGAAGACCTTTTTGTGCTTGAGCAGAGCGGTGAGGCGAAAAAACTCAAGGGCAGTCAGGTGGTGCAGTACGCAAAGGATTCCGTTGCGGCAGAGGTGCAGGGTGTAAAGGAATACGCCGACAACGCCAAGGCATCGGCTGATGCTGCGGCAAAGGACGCAACCAGAGCGGAGGCCGCTGCACAGGGCATCGACGACAAGGTTGCTGCGGCAGATGCGTCCGCAAAGGCGGCGGCGTCTTCTGCGGCTGCTGCCGCTGCATCTGCGACCGGCGTTGACGAGAAGGTGCAGGCCGCGCAGACGGCGGCAACCAATGCGGCAAAGTCAGAGACGGTGGCAAAGGATGCACAGACCGCTGCGGCCAATGCGCAGAAAGCGGCGGAGAGTGCGCAGACCGGCGCACAGGCCGCCAAGACGGCAGCGGAATCGGCACAGGAAGCCGCTGAGAGCGCAAAGGACGCGGCGGCGGGTAGTTCGACCGCTGCGGGGCAGAACGCCGCACAGGCCGCTCAGAGCGCCGAGGACGCTGCTTCCGCCAAGTCTGCGGCGGAGACAGCAAAGGCCGATGCACAAGCGGCGCGCGACGCCATCGTCAACATGATCGTCGATGCGGTGACGCTTAAGACGGGCAAGCCCGCCACGGTGAGCAAGTCCCTCGTGGACAACGTTTATAAGCTCGTCTTTGGCTTGCCGCGCGGTGACACTGGCGCTCCCGGCCCGCAGGGTGCAACCGGCAACGGCATTTCCGACATCGCGCTCAAGAGCGGCACACACGCCCCCGGCACGAGCGACGTCTATACCATCACCCTGACGGACGGGACGACGTTTGACTTTGAGGTCTACAACGGCGCGAACGGTCAAGGCGCTGGCGATATGCTTGCAAGCGTGTACGACCCGCAGGGCAAGCGGACGGATGTGTACAAGTATGTGGATGACGCTATTGGTAAAATCCCCACGCCGGACGTATCCGCGCAAATCAAGGCGCACAACGAGGACAAGACAGCGCACCCCGACATCCGCGCCAAAATCCCCACAAAGACCTCTCAACTTACCAATGACAGTGGCTATCTGACGCAGCATCAGGACATTTCCGGCAAGCTGGACAAGACCGGCGACGGCAGTAATGTCACGGCGGCTTTCACGGCAGCGAGAACCCGCGCAAATATTGCGACGGGTGAAAAGCTCTCCGTGCTGTTCGGCAAAATCGCGAAGTGGTTCGCCGACCTCGGCACTCTGGCTTTTAAGTCCACGGTGGCAAAATCCGACCTTGCAAGCGACGTGCAGGCGAGTTTGGGCAAGGCTGACAGTGCCTTGCAGAGTGCGCCGGTTACAAGCGTCAACAGTAAGACAGGCGCGGTGAGCCTTGCAAAGGGAGATGTAGGCCTCGGCAATGTGGACAACGTCAAGCAGTACAGTAAGAACAATCCGCCACCGTATCCTGTCACGTCGGTCAATGGTAAGACGGGCGCGGTCACGGTCAGTGTTCCAACAGTTCCATCCACGACCAACATTCTCAAGGGCAACGGCTCAGGCGGGCTGGTGGCGGCGACGCGCGGCAGCGACTATATCGCATCCGGCAACATTGTCAAGCAGACACTCGTGAGCACGGAGACCACGCCCACCGAGGACTACGCGATCAACTGGGTGTACGGCTAAGGAGGCGGAAATGGCTACATTTACTGTAGAGATAACGCCGGATTCTAGCAACGGGACTATCGCCCCCGCAGTCGGAAAGTTTTCCGGAGGGTCAAGCAGCTATAAAGGTCAGCGGCGCATGGACGTTGCCGTCAGCGGCGTCGGGACATTTTCTGCGTTATCGCCGGAGACAAGCGGAGGCGAAAACACTTTTTCTCTCGACATCACGGGACTGACGCCTGGAATAACATACAGTTGGAGCGCATCGCTCTACTACCAAAATACGTCCGGGGGTTGGGTGACAGCAGGATCGCAGTATGATAAAACTGGAAGCCTTACGACGAAAAGCGGGGCAGCCGCTACGCACAAGACGCTCATCAACGGCACGGTCTACGAAGTGAAGGGCGGGAAATGCCTCGTCAACGGCACAGTGTACAACATCCTCAAGGGCCGGACGCTTATCGGCGGGACGGGGTATGACATCACGTTCCCGAGCGCGGGGACGAAGCTGTCGGCGCTGGGCGTCGGGCAATCGGTGTTCACGAACGTCAGCGGTGTGAAGAAGGAATTCTTGGTCGTCCATCAGGGCTTGCCGAGCAGCTTGTATGACAGCAGCTGCGACGGAACATGGCTGTTAATGAAGGACATCTACGAGATGCGACAGTGGAACAGTAATTCTGAATTATTGTACGAAAATAGCTCTATCCACTCCTATCTAAACAGCACGTTCCTGAGCCTGTTTGATGCCAACATTCAGAGCGCAATTAAACAGGCGAAGATTCCGTATCTCAAAGGCGGAAAAGGCGGAAGTGTGCAGAGCGGCGCAAATGGACTGTCCTGCAAGGTGTTTCTTCTTGGAGGTTATGAACTCAACTTTAGAAATATATTTCCGGCGGATGGCGCGGGTTTAGACGGATTCGCAGAGAGCATCATCAATAACCCTGCCTACCTTGCCACTTATAACGGAACCCTCACCAAGTGGTGGCTCCGATCCATAACCACTTTGGCCATTAATTATGCAGGATTAGTAAGAGGGTATAGCTACGATAGTGCATCCGTAACAGAGAGCAACGGCATCCGCCCCTGCATCATCCTCCCGTCCGACGCCCTCGTGAACGAAGAATTCGAACTTATCGCTTAAAGGAGTGAAACTATGGTAACATACATCAAAGTCAACAACACCGAGTACCCCGCGATCATCACGGGCGAGCACAAAGACCGCACGTGGGGCGAGCGCGAGGTGAAGAACATCCGCCTGACGATGACCGCCACCGAGGCGGCGGCGCTGCTACCCGACAACACGCCGTGGAGCATCGTACAGCGCGACACCGTACCTAAGTACGATGAGGACGGCAAGCCCACGGGCGAGACCGAGGAGGTCGTCAACGAATGGGACAACAGCGCGTACAGTCTGAGCGGGGCCATCACCGACCACCGCGACAGCACGGTCACGGTCAAGATGGGCAAGCCCACAGAAGAGGAGAGCGCCAAAGCGACCGTTACCGCTCTTGCGGGCGCGCCGGTCACATACGCCCGTGCGGTAGAGCTGCGCCCCATTATCGAGCAGGCAGCAGTCAGCCTGAGCGATGGCGAGGCGGCAAGCGTGCCGGAACTCATCACAGCATGGGCGTACCCCGTTGATTACGCTGAGGGCGACCGCAGGAGCTACGGCGGTAAGGTGCACAAGTGCCGTAAGGCACATACCTCGCAGGCCAACTGGACGCCGGACAAGACGCCCGCTCTCTGGGCGGTCATCGACGCCGCCCACGCGGGCACGCAGGATGACCCCATCCCCGCAGCGCGCGGCATGGAATACGAATACGGCAAGTACTACCTCGACAGCGAGGATGGCAAGGTGTACCTCTGCGAGCGCACGGGCGAGGCCGCGGGAGGCAAGATCACGCTGCAATACCTGCCGCACGAGCTGGTGGGGAATTATTTTAAGGCGGTGTAATACGCCGCAGAAAGGGAGCGGGATATGGATAATGCTAAGCACTATGATGACGCGGCAATCGCGCTAATTGATTCGAGGTGCAAGAGCAACACGCACCGAATCAACGAGCTGACAGAACATCAGGTGGCGCTTGACCGGCTGGTGACCTCGGTCGAGGTGCTGGCCACAAAACAAGAGACCGTGGAGGGCGACGTCAAGGAGATCAAGGAGGACGTGAAGACCATCACGGGCAAGGCGGGGAAGCGCTGGGACAGCATCGTGGACAAGCTGCTTGCAGCGCTAGTCGGTGCGTTTGTGGCGTGGATCATCTCGGGAGGTGTGGCATGATGGATGATTTTGCCGAGGTGGCAGTTGCCATTATTGTGGGCGCGGCCTTGCTGGTCGGCGCGGCGGCGGCCGTCAAGGGCATCCGCGAACTATGGATGTGGTGCATGGCATGAAAAAGCTGAAAGAGCACTGGGGCAAGATGAAAAAGCGGGACAAGTACATATCCATCGCCATTTTCAGCCTGACGTGGTACACCGTCGCCTCGCTCACCATGGCGGCGCTCGGCGTGCCGCCGCCCGACGTGCTGACGGAACGCTGGTTTAAGGCATGGACAACAGAGCTTGTCGTTGTGGCAGGCATCAAGATTTTCAGAAAGGACGAAACGACACTATGAATAACGAATTACTGAACAAGAGACTGGCGAACCTGTGCAGCGTGAAGAGCATTGTGACGATCGCCGCAACCGGCGCGGTGATCTACGGCTTTGTCGTTGGCAAGATCACGGGCGAGCAGCTTATGCTAATCTATAGCTCTATCATCGCATTCTATTTCGGGACTCAGTCGCAGAAAAATCAGGACGCCATCGACAAGGGGGCGTAAACATGGCGAGAGCAGAAGACATCCTTGCCATCGCGCGCAAGGAGATCGGCACGGTGGAGCAGCCGGGCAACCGCCAGAAGTATGGCAAGGCCTACGGCGTGGACGGCGTGTACTGGTGCATGCAGTTTGTGTGGTGGTGCTTTCAGCAGGTGGATAAGTCCCTCTTCTACGGCGGTGGAAAGACCGCAAGCTGCGGCGAGCTGATGAACTACGCCAAGGCTCACGGGCAGTGGGTCACGTCCGGCTATCAGCCGGGCGACGTGCTCATCTATGACTTTCCCAACACGAAGGTCAAGACCGACCACACGGGCATCTGCGAAAGCGTCAGCGGGCAGTATGTGACCGCCATCGAAGGCAATACCTCCAACGGCAACACCGGCAGCCAGAGCAACGGCGACGGGGTATATTGCCGAAAGCGCAAGCTGTCGCTTGTGCTGGGCGCATACCGCCCGAAGTATGAGGCAAGTTACCGCGAGGTGCTCAAAAAGCGCGCGGGGCTTGAGGACAAGACGATGGACTATCTCGCGGCGTACAAGTATGGGGATGACCTCATTAGAAAACTCGCCGTAATGAAGTAATTTGTTGGAGCGGGCGAAAAAGTAAGGAAGGAGCACGGACG
>ENA-UEPV01002327-UEPV01002327.1-human-gut-metagenome-genome-assembly--contig:-NODE-2327-length-10689-cov-3.511685_pt1 | contig 10689 bp, 6 predicted proteins | sample MGYA00242942_ERZ507925 | MGnify/ENA primary metagenome ERZ507925 (study PRJEB26167, sample SAMN06115453) | human gut metagenome | host: Homo sapiens | place: China:Fujian | collected 2015-08-26... | reverse complement strand
CCCTTTTTTGGCAATTGCCGAAATCGGATAAACCTTCTTGCCGATTGCCGTTTCCAGTTCCCGCACTTTCGCCGCCGCTTCCCTTTCCGTTTGGCAGCAGCATTATCATCCCGCCCTTGTCCGTGAGCCTGTTTTTCAGGCTGCGGAACATTTCTGCGGGGGAGCTTTCAAGCTTATCATCAGCGCCGTTTATCCAGATAAGGTCAAATTTTTCATCGGAGATATCGCCCGTGACCTCGGCTTCGGGACAGCGGAGCTTTATAAGCCTGCGGCAGGCTTCGCTTTTGTCTGAAGTTACAAGCCTGCGGCATTTTTTCGCCAGAACCGCCGTAAATGCGCCGTAATGACCGTTTATTTCAAGAATATTTTCCTATCCCCCCGATAACAGCTGAGCCGCATTGCCAGCCTCCGTGCAAAGCTCTTCCGCCAGAGCAGAGCATGAAGCATTATATGCCCATGAGTTTTCCTCACCCTTGGGGCAGTTTGCAAAAGCATATTCAAGCAGAGCTTCAAAATTATCAGCGGCCATATGTGTCCTTTCGATTTATCTGTACTTTATCCTGCGGTAAATTTTCAGAGCAAATTCAGGGGTCATGTTCCTGAGCTTCAGCCGCAGTTCATTTTTCTTTTTGGCTTTCTTTGCACGTTCGCCCATGGAAAGCTGTGTGGCGGAGCTTCCCGAAAGCTTTCCCAGCGATGAGATATAGCTGCGGAAGCTTGCAAAGCTTACCGTCGAGTATTTTGACAGCGCCTTTGCAGTGCTGTCGGTCATGTACCGCAGGTTTGTAAGCTCCGTGCGAGCGTATTCCGTGTTATATACCCAGCCCGTAACGCAGCTCTTGTTTGCGGCCGCATAGGGGAGAAGCCGCTCAACAGCGTGGCTGAACGTGCCGTCGCCGTCAGCAGGCTCGGCAGGGAAATCCTCATATGTGAAGTCATTTTCAAAAAGCGCCCTCATTGCGCTTGTCCTGCACCAGAAGCAGGTGCCTATAGCAAGGGGCTGCTTGTCCTTTGCGGGAGTTTTTATGCCTATGCGCTGTGCGAGAGCGCAGGAAACGTCATAGCACACCGTCCAGTAGTCAACGCTGGAATAAAAATATGAGCCGTGGTCAACCCCGAAAGGTGAGAGCATTCCAAGGTAGCTGTGTGCCTTGAACAGTCCTATAATGTTCCTGATATACCCCTCGCTGTGGAGCATATTTTCCCAGTTCAGGCGGTCAAACTCAGCGCCCACAGAGGCAAATTCCTTCTGTGAGCTTTTCTTGTCGTGAACGAAGCAGAGAAATTCGTACTTCATCAGAATATCCCTGCACCCAACCAGCAGTGCGGACATATCCCGTCCTCGGTTGGTCACAAGCCGCACTGAAGCCATATCCCCGTACAGCTCTTTCAGCCGTGCTTCCTTTTCGGGGGTGTTGGTGGTGATGATTATATCCGTCTCCGCAGGGATATTTTTGAGATAATGCCCGTACCTTTCAAACATATCATCATATACCAGATGAGCTATCACAGCGCTTTCACCTTTTTTCAGCTCAGTGCTGCCAATGTCGGGAAGCACATAATCGAGACAAAGGGAGTTTTTCAGCGTCTCAGGCTCATAAAGCCTCAGCAGATGCTCAAATATCAGTGAGATGTCATAATCGTAGTTCTTTTCAATATATTCCAGCGCCCTGAACAGCTCCGAGCCGTTGGAATACTGCAGATATACCGCCCTGTCCGTGTGGAATGAGCGCCTTTTTATAATCGGGAAGCGCCTGTTTGCTACCAGCTCGTAGATGTTGAAGGTGTGCTGGTCAAAATTCTTGCTGCGCTCGCCCTCTAAGTCGGAGGTGTCGCAGAGAACGTCCCACTCATAGCCCAGGTCGGAGAAGTGCATTGTCATTACCGCCACAAATTTTTCTGCCAGCTCGTTGTAGCTTTTAAATTCGGGCAGCTTTTCCCAGAAGCTGAAAAAATCCTCGCTGTGGAGCAGGTTTTTCTCAAACACCATGAAATAGGTCTGTATATATCTGGGACGGTAGCCGTAGGGGCACAGTCCCGAGCCGTTGGCTTCGCCGTGAACGCTCAGTCCCCAGTAGTCCTTGCTGCGGCTCTCCATCTCTTTGTAAATGTCTGCAAAGGGGTAAAAGGGACCGAAAAAAGAGTCGTTGAAAAGGGTGAGGGAGTCGTATTTTGCAAGCTCCTCCCTGCCGCATATCTCGGTTATGCCCTGCTGCCATGCACCGATGTCGAAGCCCTTGTTTTCACGGACGACCACCTTGTCGGCAATTCCCTCAAACATCTTCACAGCATTTTCGTCCGCCTTGCCGTTGGCAATTACAATGAGCCTGTCAAGGCAGGGGCGGATATCTTTCAGCATATATTCGATATATCTGTCGGCAACGCCGTCTTTATCGTAGAACAGGAAAATTCCCAGTCTTTTTTCAGCCATTTTTATCTCCATTATTCCGTAAATTCGTAGGTCACAGGCTCATAAGCCGCCTGCGTGCCGCTGTTTACCATGGTAAAGGTTATCTTGTCCCCGGCGCTTATGCCGTCCGGTATCCACAGGGTAAAGCCGGTTCGCAGCAGCTCATCGCCGAACTTGTCGGCAACGCCCTTTTTCTCAAAGCCGTATGAACAGCGGTATTTTTTGCCGTTTACCTCTGCAATAAGGTCGGTAAGAGGTGTGTCTGATTCAAAATCAGCCGCCCAGCCCGATATCTGCAGCATATCCATATAGGATTTTGCCTTGCTGAGCGAGATTGTGTTGCCCTCCGCCTGATCTTCTATCCACATACCATTGCTGCCTATCCATTCATCTGATGTCTGGGCGGGGAGTGTGGCAAAGCCGTCATATTCGCCGCTGGCGGTATAGCTTTCGGCAGGGATCTTTGGCGAAAGGGTGAGAACAGAGTCTATAAAACGCTCGCTGCAGCCGAAAATTACCACATCAGGGTCATATGCGCTGTCGGCAGCGTAATTTATGGAACGTATTCTCGTGCTCATTACCTCTGAGAAGTTTTCGCACAGGTAAGTGGGCATATTTCTGTGAGCCGCCCACTGGCTGTCACCGTAGATATACAGCTTTCTGCTTTCAGGAAGGCTGTCGTTCACAAAATACGCAGGGGGATATGCCTTAGCATTCATCTCGGAAATTGAAGATACCACGCTGTTCATAGCGGCATAAACGCTGCCCTCAGCCACTTCCTCAGATGATTTTTCCCACTCTGCCACAGGCGTTTTTTCGGGCTTCAGAACATCGGGACTTCCCAGCATTGCGGAAAATTCTCCCTGATATTCGCCCTGACCGAATGTTACGCTGACAGGCTCTCCGTAATCACAGCCATATTCTTTCATCTGCGAAAGAATGTAGCTGTAAGCGTTATATGAACCAAGCTGGTTCCAGTGGGTGTCGGTCTTTAAGTAAAGCTGCCCCGCTTCCTTTGCAGGGATAAGTCCGTCTTTTACGTTTATCACCTTTACATCGGTGTTTGCTTTAATATAATCGGTAAGGATATCTGCGGCGGTAGTTCCAACAGTGTAGTCGCCGTCTGCAATATATTCGGGATATACAGTCGCCTTGCTTGGGGTGATAACAAGAAAATATTCCTTGCCCATGGACTTGTAGTAGTCGTTTATCCTCTGCTGATTGTGGGCGATAGTCTCAAGCATCTTGTCATCAAGGGGATAGCCGCCCTTTACCAGCTCAAGGTTATGGTCGGGAGTGTAGAACATCCAGCCGTCCTTGCCGAAAACCACTCTTTCGGAAGAGCTGAGACCGAAGCCGTTTACCATGATATTTGAATAGACTTTCATCATATCGTCACGGAAGCCCAGATGATCCTCGAACCAGTCAGCCAGATCATAGAAAAATCCCTTGTTGAACTTTCTGTCCTCGTCCAGAGCGCTCGGAAATGCCGCCAGCGTTCTGTTTTCGGTGTCGGAGGTAAGCTTTCCGTAATTCAGCGAAATAACAGGTATCACAAGTGCGGCGCAGAATGCGGAGGTAAATATTATATTAAGCTTCTTGTTCATAATATCTCCCCCTTAGAAATTAAAGTAAATGAAAGGATTGTAGCTGCTGCTTACCGCAAATGAGCAGGATATTGCCAGCAGTACAAGGCAGATGACCCTTGTGCATATCTCTGCCGCCAGCTGTGCCTTGGGATTTTCGGGTATCTTTTTCCTTACAAAGCCTGCAACGGGCATACAGAAGATCATGCCAAGCACCGCAACAAGAGCATAGCTGCCAATAAGGTTCAGCGATGCTGTGTCCGCAAAGGCGTTGCCGTTAAGGCAGAACATGGAGCGGATATAGGAAAGACCCATTTTAAGTCCCGGCGCACGGAAAACTACCCAGCCGAACATTACGCACAGCAGAGTAAATATGCGGTACAGCACCCTCTGCCATGTGTGAGCAAGCTTTTTTGGTATTCCCGTAAGCTTTTCAAAGGTAAGGAGCACGAAGTAGAAAAAGCCCCATGCCACATAGTTCCAGCTTGCGCCGTGCCATATTCCTGTGAGCATCCATACCACAAAGAGGTTGAACACCAGTCTGCTCTTGGAGCTTACTCTTGAACCGCCCAGAGGGAAATATACATAGTCCCTGAACCATGTTCCCAGAGAAATGTGCCATCTTCTCCAGAACTCGGAAACGGAAGCCGAGCAGTAGGGATAGTTGAAGTTTTCGTTGAAATGAAAGCCGAACATAAGTCCCAGACCTATTGCCATATCGGAATAGCCCGAGAAATCAAAAAGTATCTGGAGCGAGTAGCAAAGGGCGCAGAACCACGCCATTGCTGCGGATACGCCCGAATAATCGGTCAGCTCGAAAGCCTTGTCCGCCGCTGCCGCCGCCAGATTTGAAAGTATAAGCTTTTTTGAAAGACCGTAGATGAACCGCTTTATGCCCAGCGAAAAATCATTGAGAGTTTCTTTCCTGTTCTTTATCTCATTAGCCACCGTCTCATATCTTACAATAGGGCCTGCAATGAGCTGAGGGAAGAAAGTGATGTACAGCGCCACGTTAAGGGGATTTTTCTGCACAGAGCCGTTGCCCCTGTAAACGTCGATAACATATGACATCGCCTGAAAGGTAAAGAAAGATATGCCTATGGGCAGTACGAATTTTGTCAGCGGGAATGTGGTGCCGAACAGCGCATTCACGTTGGTTATGGTAAAATTCAGATACTTGTAAACAAAGAATATCGACACGTTCCACAGCACCATAAGGGTAAGATATCCGTGAGCCGCACGCTTGTTGTCCCTGAATTTATCCACAGCCAGACCGAAAAGCCAGTTTGCCATAATGGATATGAGCATTATGAAAATGAACTTAGGTTCGCCCCAGGCATAGAAGATAAGGGACATTATCAGCAGGAAGATGTTCTTGAATTTTCTGTCCAGCAGATAATATCCTGCCAGTGTTACGGGCAGGAATGCAAACAGGAATATGGGCGATGAAAAAAGCATTTATTTATGTCCTCCGTTTGTTTTTAATAGACTGCTTTCGCTTCCTTAAAAGCTTTCAGCCTTTTTGAAGCAGGAAGATCCATTACGGACATATCCAGCTTTTTGTTTGCAAGATGAACAGCCAGATGCTTTTCAAATATCTCCTTTTCGGAAGGGTCTGAAAGCCTCCAGCGGATATATTCGGGGTCCATCATGAACTTGAATGGGATAAGATAGTTCATTGCAAAGAAATTCAGATACATGGGGTCAACCTCGGGAGCCTTTTCCTCCACCGTGTGGGCAGAGCCGTAATAGGAGGGACTTTTTACCATGGTGTGAGCCTTTCTGCCCCAGAACATGGCCTCTACGCAAACGTTTGAGCCTATGGAGAATATCTCCTCGCAGGAAAGTATAAAGTCAATGGTGGAATGATCCTTTTTGTCCACGCACATTGAATACTTGGGATATTTAGCGCCGTATGGGTCAAAGGGGTGCATTCTTATTAGCATATTGTTGGTGCCGTACTTTCGAGCCAGCCTGTACAGCAGCTCGCTGTCGTTAAAGCCCGACTGTGCCTGAAATATTTCCACCACCGCATAGCCCAGCGCAGCGCCGCATCTTACCTCGGGCCTTGTGCCGTACTTATCCAGCATATCCATTTTTTCGGGGCGCAGCAGCAATGCCAGCAGCTCCTTTGGGGACATTATGTTCCTGTAGCCCTTCATCTCGGACTGAAATTTCTTGAATCTTACTTCCGTGGTGTTGCCGCCGTGCAGGCTCCGGGTGTCCATAAAAGCGGTCTTCATATAAACAGGCTCTCTGAAGCAGCCCATTTCATAATGAAGCACGGGGATATTGAACTTTGCCGCCGCTGCGGAAAGGCTGGGATTTGCGCTCAGCACGCAGAAAGCCTCGATAGGCTCGCTGTAATTTGCCTTTATGTCCTCGATCTGCCTTGTGATATCCTCCACAAGCGGCTCATAGGGCGCACGGAGAATGCGCAGATAAGCGTCAAGATATGAGCCTGTCTCCTTTACCAGATCGTCGATTATCTTTTTATTCACGGCATAGCCCTTGAAATGCTTGAAATCCTTGCTGTGGGGAGTTTCATACCAGAGATGCTCTTTTATAAAATCAGCGTCATATGCGGCACGCTCGCCCATTTTGATAAAATCCTTGAGAGATGACTTTACATATATCTCCTGACCCATTATAGGCCAGTCGTGATGCTTTGCCATATCCAGACCCTTGAAGAAAAACCAAGTATATGGCGCTTCCGAATAGGTGGACATATTAAAAATAAAGGGGATTATCATCTTGTGATTGTCCTTTCATCATATCCTGTAGTATTTTTCTCCGATCTGTTCGCACTTCTTTTTGCGCATAGCCTCCCATAAGCCGTGGGGGAGTATGGCTTTGGCAACGTCCTTGAACCGTGAGCGGCTCAGGCGGACGAATATCTTTCCGCTTGTTGTTTTCGGCTCACGCAGACCTTTTGCCTTTTTGACTTCTCCGAAAGTGCCGTCAAAGGAGCGGCAGGCGCTTATGAATGCGGTGGAGCTGGGCGCCCAGCCCACTGCGGGTGAAAGCAGCTGATGATATTTTTTCATCGTCTGGCTGTAAAATGCAAATTCCGATGCGGCATACTGCCTGTTCATTATGGTAGCGGGATAATAGCCTGCGTCCTGCACGGCAATGGAATACAGACGCTCAATGGCGTTCATTATAGAACCGTCAGGGGGAGCGGGCTCAGTGGGAAAGTCGGAATACTTCCAGTTTATCTTTGCAAGCTTCTCCATAGCCTTTGCCCTGAACCAGAAGACTGTTCCCAGAGGTGCCACAGGCGGCTTGTTTTGGGCTATGGGCACATTGAAGCCGTACTTTTTCACAAGGTCGCATACCATCTCATAATTTTCGCCCCAGTCGCCGTCAGCAAAGCGGAAATATGCGGCATGGGTCGGTGGAGGAGGAGAAGCGATGCCAAGGTGTGGGTCAGTGTCAAAAAGCTCAATAACGTTGTTTACATAGTCGGAGGTAATAGCCGTGTTGTCAAAGCAGGTCTCGGAAAAAGCAGAGCCTACACATTCGTAGCTGCCCCTTGCGCCGATGCCCTTTTTGTCGTGCATAAAGCATATATAGTCATATCCGCCGTTCAGGATAACGTCCCTGCCGCCGATAAGCAGAGCGGAAACGTCTCTTCCCGTGTTTTCAATGGGGATAAAGGTTATCTTGTATTTTTTGGAAAGCTCCGCTGTCATTTCTCTGAAAAGCTTTTCCTTTTCCTCGGAGCCTACTGTGAAATAGATATCCGTGCCTGCGGGGAAGCTTTCAAGGTAGGGAATATATTTTGTGAAAATATCCGTGTAATAGGCGTGGAAAATAACTGCTATCCTGCTGTTTGTCACATGGCTGCTGCGGTCATACGGAAGTATCTCTGTAAGCCCCAGCATATGGTGAAGATCGTACTGGTTTACAGTTCTGATAAGGTTCTCCCAAATCATATCCGTGTCATAATCGGTGTGATCCTTAACGTATGCCAGTACCTTTGCAGGCTCAGTGCCGTTCATGCAGTCGGTGTAATGGCTGAGAGGGCTGCTGAATATCCTCTTTCTGAAATAAGGAATTTTCAGCCTGCTTATCTGGTCATAAGCGTTGTGGATAGTAGGAGAGGGACTTGCTCCCCTGTACTCGCCCCTGTCGAGGGAATAGGAAACAAAGCCCGCATTGGTCATATCATAGGAAAACTGCAGCTCTCCGATGTAAACAGCGTCGGTATAGTTGTTTACGGGTGCAAGCTCCTGCCAGTATCTTGCAAATTCAATGCTGTGCAGGCATTTGCTGCGGATAACACGGAAATTGCTGATTATAGCGTCGGGACGGCAGCCCCAGGGAAGCGTCCTGTTCAGATACACCTTTTCTTCAGGGTCGCCGTAGCTCATCTGCAGTCCCCAGAAGTCGCAGCTCACGTTTTCAACCTCGGCAAAAAGCTCTTTCAGAGGGCGCAGAGGACCATATACAGTGTTGTTTGTAAGGATAAGCTCGTCATATTCCTTCAGCCCGTCATAACCGATATATTCGATGCCGTCCTTGTAAGCCCAGGCGTCAAAGCCCTCGTTTTTTCTTACGAACATATCATCGCATACGTCCGCAAGGCGGTCTCTGCTTTCGGGAGCCAGCTTGCCGTTTATGACCACAAGAATATAGTCGCATACTGTGCGCAGCTCTTTCAGATTGTAGAAGTTGTATTCATCGGCGATGCCGTCTTTGTCGTAAAAGAACAGGATACAGGCACGTTTCATTTGCAGTAATTTCCTTTCAAGCTTTGCAGATCAAAGTTCTCCGCAGTTTTTCAGTATTATGTCTATCTTTTCCCTGCTGCCCCATACAGCGGGTGAATCGTATGGACGGTCGGGGAATGCACCGTAGTTCAGCTTTATCTTGAAGTTATGCTCTTTGATGAATTCCTCCACCTTGTCGGCGAGGGCTACAGGCTTACCCGAGCAGCAGTTGATGATGCCCGTTACCTCTCTCTGAGTAACGGCAGCGCTTATCTGGTCGGCAAGCCCCTCAATGGTGATAAAGTCATACTTGTTCTTGCCCGATGTGAAGGCGAAAGTCTCCTTGCCGTCAGCTTCCGCCTGGCATATCTTTGAGAAGATGGAGTTGCCGTGGATATCGTCGCCGATGATGTAGTAAGCTCTCAGCCACTGCATCACAGCGTCGGGATGATCCTTGAAAAGCACCGCCATAGCCTGCCTGAGGGCATTCTTTGCAATGCCGTAATAGCTCAGGGGATTGCAGGGTGTGTTTTCATCTATCACACCCTCGTGATAGCCTGCCTCGTGCATGGTTCCCATTACCGCAGCCTGCTTTAGACCGCCGTCCAGCATATTCCTGAGAAATTCCATATGCTTGGGGAGATATTCTATGTGGCGTGGGCTGTTGTGCTTAAAGCCGTCCAGCCATGCCATATGGAGAAGAACATCGGGTGAGCCGAGCTTTGCGAAAATATCCTTATCGCCCGAGAAAATGTCGCATACTATCTGCTCCGAAGCGGTGCAGCCTTCGATGGGACGAATATCAGCCGCAATTACGTAGCAGTTCCTTTTCATAAGCGCATTGACTGCAAACCTTCCGATATAGCCGCCTGCGCCTGTTACCAGGACCTTTAGCTGTCTGCTGTTTTCCATATTTACAGATATCCTTTCTATCTGCTTCAATTCCTCATCAGCATCTTCGACCAACGGATGATTTTTCAGGATCGTCTTTTTACTGACAATGCCAACCGAATCCCTGCATATCTGTGCCTGCTCCGTATCATTCTTGATACAAGTACGGGTCCATGTCTGTATAATGGTGTTGCACTGGATGCCAAGGCTCCTACAGACCGCCCGGACAAGACGTGCAAAACCAAGTTTAAATTCTGTCTCCATAAGTCCTGTTTTCATCTCCAGCAGTGAATACATAAATTTCAGTGCTTCACCTGACTGGTTTCCGAAGTTCTCTGGCTGTGGATCGAATCCCTGCCCTTGTTCGAAGATTGCCTTTCTGGTGGCTTCTAAGACGCTGTTTCTGGCTTCAATCGGGATCTCAATATTAAGTGTTGATACTGCACCGCCCTCATCCCCATCTACTTTGATAGTCTTGTATTTTTTCAAATCAGAAAGAAAACTGTTCAGATCTTCACCGCCATATCCGGACAATACGAAAATCAGTTCCTGTATATCGTCTAAATCATTAATAAAACCGCTGTAGACCTTATCATATACGTCTATCAGCGGTTTAATGTTTCGCAGATCATCGGTATGGATATTGTTGTTATAAAATGGGATAAACGGCACTTCCCCAAAATCATGCCGGTAACTGGCGGCCATATCCCCACTGTCCGGATACGCAAACATGTCATAGTATGTCAGCAGATCCAGTGCGTCACCGGTTCTTCTCCGGAATGCCTGGCACTCTGTATCCGTCCAGTATTCATACACGGTATAGTTATCACCGGTATTCTCGTCAATGTCCGGATACACACGCATGGTTCCGATCAGCCGCCTTTTCAGGCTCCGGTTAAATACCGGGATGATCTGCGCAGACGGAACTACCGCCCACTCAAAACCATTTTCTCCCTGCCAATAATGCACCCAGCCGATAGAGGTATTTGCGGCGTTTATACACAATTCCATACAGTTCTTGGCGTATTCATCCCCCAGTGCTTCTGTGATCCGCTTATTGCTTGCGGTATTACCTACATCAAACAAC
>ENA-UEPV01002326-UEPV01002326.1-human-gut-metagenome-genome-assembly--contig:-NODE-2326-length-10692-cov-4.661046_pt1 | contig 10692 bp, 14 predicted proteins | sample MGYA00242942_ERZ507925 | MGnify/ENA primary metagenome ERZ507925 (study PRJEB26167, sample SAMN06115453) | human gut metagenome | host: Homo sapiens | place: China:Fujian | collected 2015-08-26... | reverse complement strand
AAAGTAAATTGAACAGAATAGCCGGCTCGAGAAGACGGGCAATGTCGAAATTCCAGGGATGAATCAGAAATGCAGGATCCCGAACTTCCTGAATTCCATGAAAATATTATATTACTGGAATTAGTAGGTTTGCGAATCAAAAAGAAAGGAGAAATGAAATGATTCCTGTTACGTTAGCAGATCAATTAGCAGAGATTCAAAAACGGGATTTGAGTTATCGGATGTTGCATCCAGCTGCAATTATTTATAATGAAGAAACCGATGTGACAATTGAAACTCCGTTTTCTTCTATTACTGCAAAATTCCATGATTATCTTAGTAATTATATCGTAGAAGCGAATTTAACTTCCATTGATTGTGACAATTATCGGTTTCGACCAAAATCATTATCTTATATGATTTATGGTACCACTGAGTTCTGGTCTGATATCTTGATTTTAAATAATTGCGCATCGATTCGAGAATTTCAACCAACTGTGGATAAACCGGTTCGTTACTATGATCCAAGTGCGTTAAAACGTCTTTTAAATGAAATTATGATCATTGAGGGAATTCTATAAAATAGATATACGTGAAGTATTATCTATTACTCTTTTAAAGAATCTATATGTATAAAGATCTTTCTTCTTTTATATGTATAGATTCTTTTTTATTCTTTTATAATAATTTATTAGAGTATTGACATACCTGTAATAGGTCGAAGACTTTATACGGGGACGAAGGTCACCGTTGTAATTCCTATATATAAGGGAAAAAGTGTAGATAAATAGATAGAATAGATAGTGAAAGTATAGATAAGGGTATTATGCGCGGACGGATCAGAAACGATTTCGTCCGTTTATTTTTTATTATATAACAGACATATCAGTAATCAGAAGTAAAGGGATTATGTGGATCGATGAGAGCGAACCATCATACGAGCATGTAGGAGCCTGTCCGGGCCTCTTTCGTATGGTTAGATTTGCGATGACCATCAGATAAGGTCTATATAATTTTCATTCTGACCACACCCAACGTTACCGACGCCAAACGGTAACAATTACCCCTAGACGATCTCAGGAGTTCGCCTAGGGGTCTTAATATTCTTTTTATTAATCCGCGTACTGCACATTTCCAGCAGTGTTTACAATCAAATCAACAAATGTTTGAATGGATTGAAGCAGTTCCGTTACTTCTTTTACAACCAAGGAATTCTCTACTGTTATTCCCTGTTCTCCTTGCTTTTCAATCCAGCTGTTTAAAATGGTGTGTAACATGGTAAAATCTGCTACACTACCCATGAGCGTATATTCCATTGAAGTTTCGTATGGAATAAAATTCATCATTCGTAGTGGATTTGTCTGATGATAGGATTCATTCAATTCCCAGATTTTATCAATTACCTGACCTTTTCGAATTTTAAAGTTCTGTGCTTCTGGAATCGGGATTACTTCTCGAAGACCAATTGCTACCAATAAATCACGGTAGTCATTAATCATATGGTATGGAAGCGTTTTCACTAATTTTAAGAAAGTTAAAAGAGACGTCCGTACATTTACAGTCATCTGCACTTCACAGTACATACTCATACGATCGTATGGGATAATCTCGGAACGGGATAATTTACTGTGTTCCTGAGCCCATTTGGTGAATCGTTGAATCTCTGTGGTTGTCTCCTCACTATCAGCACTTCCAAGTAATATCGTTGCTTGTGGGCAAACAATTTCTTGTAAAACCGCCTGACAATACTTAAGTCCATTATAGGAATAATTATGAATGAACCCATCGGATACAATGTCCTGTGCTCGGATTTCATTTTTCCAAAAATTATAGAAACCATTCATGAAGGTTTTGAAGATAAAATCTTCAAATTTTCCTTCTGCTGGTTTAATGATAGCAATTTCTTTATGGAGCTCATCCCATGTCGGGAATTTTAACATTACCTGATTCGTACCTTCTTTTGTCTTCTCCACATCATGACCAATCCATTTCTGGAAAACTTTTACCATGGAAGTCTGCTGGAATAATCCTAATATTGCATTTCCTTTAAATCTTACGATTGCATGGCAGTTTTCTAATGCCGGTACTCCAACCATATCGGCTACAATATTAGAAGCATCCGGGGATGTTTCAATCTGTTTTTGAAACCCGAAGATCTTTTTTAACACGGTAGCTTCCGCTTCCGTACAGTCTTCTGGAATTGTCTCGGAGGTTACCATATCGGATCCGCAGTATACGACGTTTCCCCCGGTAAAGTTTTGAAGCATCAAAAATTCAATAGGAGAAATATCATGTAACGTAATGATGATATTGCAATAGTTTAGCATCCGATTTCTGTGGACGGTCCCGCTTGCATTTGATACGGTCCAATCCTGATACATTGGTTGCATATAGTTATAAATTTCTCGAATACCTGAATAATGGATATTATCTATGATCATCTTTCATCCTCCCTAATTTTAGTAAGTTCTCTACAAGTCATAGTTCCTGCTACATATTGTAAATTGGAACAACCATTACAACGACTCGCATCTTCCTCATTTTCCATAAATAAGTCGTAAATCGTTCCTTTTGTGTAATGGTTTGCACAACCAGGAATGATTGCATCAGAGCCTTTTGGTTTGTTTGATAACATAACGTATGTCCTCCTTATATAAATTTTGTTAAAGGAACGTCAAGGGATCGATGAATTACCAGAGACAATCTATTAACTTTATTGGAAAGGAGAAAATGCTATGAATAAAGTAAAGAAGTTTTTCCAGTCCATCGTAAATGCGTTTAAAGAAGTTGATTGGGAAAATGTACCAAAAGGAACTGTCGTTCGCTATATTATGGGAGCGATTGCAATCATCAATGCGATCTTAGGATCCATTGGTGTAGGAGGATTAAACATCTCTGAAAACACCGTGTATATGATTGTGACACTGATATTCAGTATTGCAGTCATCATCATGAATACCTATAAAGACAATCCGACCTCCAAAGAAGGTATTTTGGCGGCTTCAATCCGTAATACATTAAAAGAGATTGACAACCTCCAGGAGCAGAAGGTGATCGATGAATTATTAAAAATATTGGAAACGAAAGGCAGCGATCACATCGAAGATACTCCAGATCCTACTGAGGAAGAGGAAGAGTCTTTACAGGATGAAAAAGAAGATGATGAGAGTGACTCTGATTCCGATGATCCGACCGATGAAGCTGAAGCTTAACTTAAGAAGAGTATGGGTGAAACCATACTCTTCTTTTATCCATATATTATTTCATAGGAAATGAGACAGTTTAAGAAGTGAGGTGATAGTTATGAATCAATTTGATAATCATATCCGGTCATTAATGAATATTATGGATTATATAAATAGCACACAGGAATTTCTTACGTATGAGAAAATTCCTCCTAAGGTATTAAAAGAAATTCGAAAACGATATAAGAAAGAATATAAAAAATTATTAAACGAGGATTATGAAAAAATGAATTACTTAACGGAGGACGCCAAAGATGAGCAGTGAAGAAACTCTATACACATACTGGTTCATTTACTTGATACCAGAATATCTACAACAAAGGTACATCACAGATTTCATTCAGGAGGGTCCTGTATTATACGCCTATAGTGATAAGAAAAAATTAATACAACTTTGGAAGAAACAACGAAATTCTGATATCTTTATGATTGAAAAACGAAAGATTGAAAAGCATGAAGTAAATTACTATGCTGACAATTTTCCAAATGAGTATTTACAACCACTAGAAGGAAAAACAAGAACCATAGACGGTGAATTACGAACCTATAAGCTTTCCGTTACTATCGCGGAAAGATCTTCCATTATCGGAGATGCCGCGTTTCATATGAATACTCTTTTACGTAGAAACCGAGTCTGGCTTCCTTATATCGTGTACACTCCATTGGTTCGAGAAGCGCTTCATGCGTTATTTTACGATGTTTGCATTTTTCCGGAAACGGTACCAGAGGACTGCTATGAAATGGTGGATGATTATGATTTGCTATATTTCTTTATAAAGAAATATGGACCACTATTAAAACAAAAGTGAGGGGATTGAAATGCGAATATATCTGATTTATGCAATTATGACCGAAGAAATTTTTCAAAAAGGAAATCGATATGGGCAATATGATGCCTTCTTATATGGAAATGGAAAGAATTTAGATGGGACATATTGTGTGTTGTGGGGATTTACGGATCGAAAAAAATACAAGGACCGGTTTCTTCAGGAACGACCTGTGCAACACCGTTTTCTGATTCAAGAAAAAGAAGTCAGTGAAGCAGAGTATTCTAATTTTATGATGGAATACTTCCGGTACGAGCTTCTTCCAACTTGTTTGGATCAACGTATGAATATTGGAGAACGATCCGGTTTTCAAACGGTTCGTCGAATGACGACACGAGTAAGTCCAGAAGAAGAATCTTTTTACAGCAATAAAATCATGACCAAATATGAATACGATTATCTTGCAAATAATCTTGGAGAAATCTGTACGGATATTGAGAAAAATCTAGTGAATCATCCAATTCTTCCAGTGGATAGTAACGTCTTTTCATCTCCAGTGAAAACTGTCTTAGATTTTCTAAACTACAATCAACTTTGTCGAATCTATCATCCAAATGGTCCTAAATATTTGATTCGTAGAAAAGAACAAGGAGAGAATATTGATTTTCGAGATTTCACTGGATTGAATGAAAAACCAGATGATGCTACCGATCTATTTTCAATGAAGAGTTTATTTTATACCGTATTTGCAGAAGTTATATACAAAGAAGGAGTGTAACCAATGACTTATTATCTTTTCTATATCACAGATGAAGGATATGATAAACTTGGAGAATGGACTGTCCCAAGTTTGATTGTACCACAAGTCCCAGAACCAATTCCAAAACCCTATCAATTATATGCCATCACATCCAATAAAAAATATGCATCTATTTTTCGAGCCACAAGGGATCCCGCCCAATTCATGGAACGTGTCATAGAAATTTCCAGTCAAGACAAAAAGAACTTCGAAACCGTTTACATGGAGTATATGATTCATAAGCATCCATTAACTTGTGAATTTGTAAGAGCAGGGATTCAAACAAGTTCTCAAATTATCGTACCGCTTCCGAATTTTGAATATGATAATATTGAAGAAAACTGGTATATGATCTTATCTGACATCATAGATGAGCATACGTTTTGTGAGAATAAAAAGATTTTCGACCTAGTCCATAAAAGTGGTGGGCGTATATTTCGAGGATTTGTACAAGACGCATTAGATGTTTTAGAGTATAATACTATATTATTTAGTTATGGAAACCCATCTGAAATTCCTTGGGAACTAGGAGATCATTTTAATGGATTAAATGGGTATCGAAGATTATATGAACGAACTTATCGAAAAAGGGGGATTTTAAAATTATGCACGTATGGAGATTTTATTTAAATCGAGGAAAAGTGAAAGAGAGTCAAAACATCGCATTTCGAAAGCTATCGGATAAGTATCCACTATATGCAATCACCAATGACAAAGAAAAAGCAAAAAAATTCATGGCTCAGAGAAACATGAAGCTTTTTATTGTCAAAGATAGCCATATCGAAAAGGAAGAGTGGGTTGAATTTTGTGGAAGAAATCGCGGTGCTGTATTACAGTTTGCAGCATTTTCAACAAGAGACCCGCATCCAGATAAAGGAGCTTGTGATTTAGAAGCATTTGTAAAAGAAGTAAACGTATTAGTTACCTTTAATGAAAAAAATGATGTGGAGGATTATGTGAGTGGAGAATTTGGTGGAATTTTAGCTCCGCCCTCCATTCAAAATGCAGAACGACTTTTAAATCCAGCATGGTGTCGTCCATTTGTTCGAATTGCATTGGAAGCGATTCAATATCCAACCGCGTATAAGTTTGCCGTGTATTGCAATGACCCACATGGAGATTATTCTAGTTTTTCTGGAATGTATTGTGGGACTAGGCGATTTGTGATTGATGAATTAACCGTTTTTATTTGGAATTACGGCTATTTGTTTAAGTAAATGGATTTCCCACAGCGTGACATTCTACATAAGCGAAAGGTAGGTGAAACTGCTGTGGGAAAATCAAAGTTTGTACGACGAATCCGAATGGCAACGCCAGAACGATTTGAGTATGTCACACAGTATGAAACCGCGAAACAACGTAGAAAATTGATTGAGCAGGTTAAAAAAGCCATTCGATCTTCTATGGAATATCGTGATTATGTGCAATATTTAAAAGAAAACGTAGACATGGATTCTTGTGCTTTTTTTAAAAACGTAACCTCCAATATTAAGGAGAATAACGAAAATAAGAAAGTGAAAATCGAGATCCACCATGAACCATTTACGTTGGAAGACTATGTCTCGGTCGTCTTAGATAAATACATCGAAGAGGGTCAAGAGATAGATGCATTGGATATTGCAGAAGAAGTGATGGAGCTTCATTATAACAATGAAGTAGGATTGATCCCCCTTTCAAAAACAATTCATCAGATCGTTCATAATACGGGAAAGGTTCCGATACCACTTTATATGTGCTATGGGAATTACACTCAGTTTTTACAAGACTATCATGTCGATGACGACCTGATCGATAAATTAAAACGAAAAATGGATCAAACAAAACAACTAACAGCAGAAAGCTTCAATGCCCTGATGAAAGATTATCAATATCTGGATGTCGATGGTCAGACCGATGTTCAGTATATGGATGAAGGAGAAGCTTTAAGTGCATAATTTTTTTTATTGAAAGGAGAACCAATTATGGGTATCTTAACAAAAGCTGCAATTATGCAGGCAATTACAAACGAAGACATTACAATTGAGCCACTGTACATGAAAAATATCGGACCGAATTCCATCGATGTAACTCTTGCGGATAAGATTGCTTACTATCCGTTTGTAAACATCAATGAGAAGGGTGAACAGGAAAGAGGAGATACCATTACAGTTGGCCAGGTTGCAGAGGAAATTCGTCCAGAAGATTATGGTCATCTTGCAACAGTTAGTCCACTGTCTGAAGATTGCCAGTACCGTAGAGAACTTCCTCTTATGGATCTTGCTCATTATCAGACTACTTACCAGGAGGAGATTCCGGAAAGTGGTTTTGTACTGATGCCTGGAAATGTGTATCTGGTAAAAGTAAATGAAAAGATCGGTTCTAATAAATACATTGCAGAAGTTGGTGGGTTAAGCAGTCTGTCCCGTGCAGGTATTTCTATCCACAAGACAGCAGCAAGAGCTAACCTTGGTGATACTTGTCAGTTTGTTTTGGAAATCGAGGCATGCTACCCGACTGTAATCTATCCAAATATGAAAATTGCAACCATCTTTTTCCAGACCGTCGAAGGACCAAAAATATAGTAATCAGGATTATCCACACAAGAACAAACTCGACATCGTTATTGTGGTGGATATGTTGCTCACGGGCTTTGATTCGAAGTACCTGAACACGCTATATGTTGATAAGAACCTGAAGCATCACGGACTGATTCCGGCCTTTTCGCGTACTAACCGAATACTGAATGATACTAAGCCGTATGGCAACATTCTCGACTTCAGAGGTCAGCGAGATGCCGTTGATGCAGCTATTGCATTGTTCTCGGGCGAAAAGGCTGATACCGCTCGACAGATATGGCTTGTGGATCCAGCACCTGTAATTATTACTAAGTATAAGGAGTCTGTTAAAACTCTCCAAGACTTTATGGCAGTCAATGACTTGGAGTGCTCGGCAGATGAAGTTGCCAACCTTAAAGGCGATAACGCCCGTGCAATGTTTATCAAGTACTTTAAGGAGGTGCAGCGATTCAAGACACAGTTGGATCAATATACTGATATCAGCGCCGAGGAACTTGCAGACATTGAGGCTTTGATGCCCGAGGAGGATTTACAGGCATTCCGCGGTGCATATCTTGATGTGGCCCGCACGCTGAAAAAGAAGCGTGAGAATAAGCGAAATGAGGATGTATCACCAGAGGTCGAGGAGCTTGACTTTGAATTTGTTCTCTTTGCTTCAGCGTTGATTGACTACGACTACATTATGGAGCTTATTGCTCGCTATGTGGGCGCACCTTCAAAAATGAAGATGACCAAGGAGCAACTCATCAGTTTGGTAAGTTCAAGCGCAAATCTTATTGATGAGCGTGACGATATTGTGGCTTATATTGATAGTCTCGATGGTGTTAATGGAAAGACCGAACAAGAGATAAAAGATGGTTATGAGGTATTTAAGTCGGAGAAATTTGCTAATGAACTTATCACTATTGCTGAAACGCATAAACTGAGCGTTGCTTCGTTGCAAAGTTTTGTACATACTATCGTGGATCGCAAGATTTTCGATGGCGAGAAATTGAGCGAGCTTGTTGCACCCTTGGAGCTGGGCTGGAAGGATCGCACCAAGCAAGAGACTGCGATAATGACCGATTTGATACCGTTGTTAAAGCGTATGGCTGAAGGTCAAAAGATTTCAGGTCTCTCGGCATACGAATAGATATAACTCTACTGTAAAGAGCAATTGAAATGGCTACCGAAAATAAAAAATATATCCCTACACTCCGCTTCACCGAATTTCAAAATGACGGGGAGTGGAAAGCAGATACAATGGAGACCATTTTTGATATCAAGAATGGATATACTCCATCTAAATCCAATCCATCATTTTGGGACAATGGAACAATTCCATGGTTTAGAATGGAGGATATTCGAAAAAATGGTCATATCCTTTCGGATTCCATACAGCATATTACCCCAGCAGCTGTAAAAAATGCAGGTTTGTTCCCCGCATACTCTATCATAGTTGCTACAACTGCAACCATTGGCGAACATGCACTAATAATTGTTGATTCGCTTGCGAATCAACGATTTACGTTTTTAACAAAACGCAAATCGTTTGATAATAAATTAGATATGATGTATTTCCATTACTTTATGTTTATTATTGACGAATGGTGTAAAAGGAATACAAATGCTGGCGGCCTACTCTCTGTAAATATGGATAGTTTCAAAAAACTAACTATACCATACCCATCATCGTTATCTGAGCAAAAGAAAATTGCGGATTGTTTCGTATCAATTGACAAAGATATTGAGGCGACAAAGCGTAAACTTGAACTATTAAAGGAGCATAAGAAAGGCTTAATGCAACGCCTATTCCCTGCCAAAGGCAAAACCATACCAGAACTCCGCTTCCCGGAATTTATAGGCACAAAGGAATGGAGTCCAACGCAACTTGGAGCTATTGGAGAAACTATCGGAGGTTTATCTGGTAAGAGTGCAGAAGATTTTGGAACAGGAAAGCCATTTGTCACATATAAACAAGTATTCAACTCATCAGAAATTGATTTTTCTGAATGTGCATTGGTGCAGGTTTCTGAAAACGAAGTACAAAATAGACTACAGTATGGAGATGTTTTAGTTACAATGTCATCAGAAACACCAGATGAAGTCGGCTATACAGCTGTCGTAACTAACAAAAACATACCAGAGTGCTACTTAAATAGTTTCTGTTTCATATATCGTTTATTTGACGACGAATCTATAGATACGAAGTTCTTGATATATCTATTTAGTAATGATGCTTATAGAGCAGCGGTTGTACGAATAGCACAAGGCATTACTCGATTTAATATCTCCAAGACCAAGTTTAAGGAAATTGAGCTGGTTATACCGGAGAATAAGAATGAACAAATAAAAATCGCAGAAACATTATCTTCTGTTGACAAACAAATAGCAGAATATGATAAAAAGATCAAAGCACTAGAACTTCACAAGAAAGGACTAATGCAACAACTATTTCCTAAACTATAAAATGGAGCAATTATGGCACTTAAGAAAATCGCAAAAGAAATAAAAGAGGCAAAAGAAAATATATTCTTAGTATACGCATTCAATGCAACAGGTAAAACTCGATTATCTACTGCTTATAAGGAAATTGCAAGAGATGAAGCGGAATCTGCAGCAAACAAAATGTGGAAAGATGGTATTCGTAACCCAATCGTTGCCATGCCACAAAATGATTTAGGACAACGTGTTGGTAATGCGTTCAACGTACGTTGGCAACGTTTAGCGGGTACAGATGCGAATATTCGCTACTATAACTTACCAGCTGATATTACCTACTTCTTCCAAGGTGCTCCACAAGATACTGCTGGACTTTATGTTGTGTCATCGCCAGATGAATTAGCAGAAATTAAAGGTTACTTAGATACAAGCAATCCGAATGTTCGCATTTATGCAAGTTCTCGTTCAAACGCGGCGAGCAATACTGCGGAATACTATGCAAAAATGAATGGCGTTCAATTTAGTGATATTCCATTCTTTAAAGAAACGGATTCTTCACAATATCAAAAAGTGGCAAGTTCAACTGGTGGCGAATTCCAATTAATGCGTTTATATGCAATGGGTTCCGATGCTTGGTTGCTCATCAACCACTTTAATGAATTACGCCAAGTACCAGGCTATACATTAAGTGGTTTAACCGGTCAGCTTAGCGCAGGTCCAAACTGTAATGTAGATCGTGATATGACTTGGTATCAAGTACAAGATAGTAACGTGGTGCCGGTTGCAAACTAATCCATGTTTTCATTAAAACGTCAACAAGGGGCGGGCTTTGAACATCAAGCCCGCCTTTTCTTAGAAGCCAAAGGCCTCAAATTCATCGCCGCAAATCAATATTTCAAATGTGGTGAATTAGATCTTATTATGCA
>ENA-UEPV01002321-UEPV01002321.1-human-gut-metagenome-genome-assembly--contig:-NODE-2321-length-10704-cov-4.780935_pt1 | contig 10704 bp, 10 predicted proteins | sample MGYA00242942_ERZ507925 | MGnify/ENA primary metagenome ERZ507925 (study PRJEB26167, sample SAMN06115453) | human gut metagenome | host: Homo sapiens | place: China:Fujian | collected 2015-08-26... | reverse complement strand
TACTGCTTGAGAAGTGCAGTATTAAGGGTACTGAGTGCTCTAGAGCAGAGAGTTCCTTATGATACTTATGACACGGGTAGTTATTCAGTTTCGTATGATGATTATATTGCATTTATGCAGTATTTTGATAAAGTTGAGTTTAATCTTTCAAAGATTAAAGCCTTTATTAATCTCTGTTTTTATCATGATATTGAAACATATAATTTCGAGGAGACACATTACAGGTTGTCAGAACCGGAGCTTTATATGCTGAGTTGGTATTGTAATGCCATAGAGGATAAGGGTTTATATGAGGATATAGATTACGAAGCTAATAAGAAGAGAAGCAAGTATCGTCGAATAGGGGTACTTACTGGTGTTGCACTTGCAGTTGCTTTTTGCCTGTTTGTAATATCTGCAATTATAGTCATGGTGCAGGCTCGTGAGAATCTGTCTATTATGCCAGTTTCGTATTTGTTATTTACACTTGTGATTTTGGATGCTATTGTTGCAGTTATTGCCTTAGATTTTATTTCAAGAAAGTACAGAAATGCGAAGAATTATATTTATGATATTTTGAGTTTTCCTACGGAGGATTAGTTCATTTAGTCGATATATGCTTTAAGTTTCATGTTCAATTAACACTGTGAGAAACACGTAGAGAACTGTACTATAGAATGCAATTTCTTTTTAATTGCTTTTTGGAGGTGTGTTGGTGAAGAAGATTGTAAGTCTTAACGTCAACAATATTTCTTTTGTTGCCGAGGATTGCATTACTTTTGAATCTGGCGTTGTTTCAATGGGAGTTCTTGCAAGCAATATAGTTTCAAAGTCTATATTTGGTTCTAGCGAGATAGATATTGATGTATCAATTATCAAAAATAACTCCGAGACAGACGAGAGTATATGCACTGTTGCTAAACTTGGCAATATACTAGTGCAAAATAACGGAAATATTGATGATATGTTTGTTTATATCGCCTTGATTGCACCAAATGATATTCCGGAGAAAATTGTGATTGCGAGTATCGATGAAATGGACGATTCTGAGATAGTCGAGGTTGCAAATTCAAGCGGAGTAGAAGGGGTATCAGTGGTGATACACGCTTGATATGCGTGTTTGTCCTTTATAACACTGTGAAAGGGTGAGTTATGTGTTTATTTTGGTTGATTTCAACAAAGAGGATAAGAAGTTGTCCGTGATTGATACAGCAGATGGCGTAGTCGAAGCTTTTGATATTGATACAATTTTGAGTTATATCGAAGAGGGTATCAATATCGTTGGCGTAGGTTATGATACTTACTCTGGTGGTGCTTTGAAAGTTCTTTTAGCACCTAAGAGCAAGGAAGATTTAAAGACAACAAAGTGCAAATATAGATTTGTATATGACCCTGCGACAAAGGAAGTTCAGTACATTACAAATAGCCATGAGCCTGAGAAGACTGTGACATCACAGGAAGTCAAAAATATTTCTCAGGGAGTAAGTAATTATGCTGATGAGAAAGAGGTTGCAGAAGATAAGGTTCTCGTAGGTGCTGTAGCAGGCGGTGTTAAGAGTACAGCCGAGTTTGCAAAGCCTACAAAGCCAGCAGAGACAGGGGTATCTTTCTGCAAAAGCGAGGAAGATAGTGTGGCAGATTTTATTACTCCTGATGAAGCAGCATCTGAGCGTGGAAAGACACAGAAAGATGACAATAAAATGACTCTGGAAAGCAATGCTTTCAGTGTGATTTCTGAAGCAGTTAAGGCTAAGAGTACATTACCTACTATTGAGGTCAAACAGGAAATCATCGAGGATGCTTTGACAGCACCTAGTGCATCAATAACAGAGAAGCCGGAGGAGGTAACAACGTTAGAAGATGCAATTGTAGCAGAGATTGTTGACGAACCTGTAGTTCCTAGTACTACAGATGCTGTTGATACTCCTGATACTACAAAGAGGAGAAAAGACAGAAAGTCCAGAAAGAAGAGAAGTTCCAGAAAGAGCGATATCACTAAGGAAACAGCAGAGGTAGCAATCAAGAATGAGAATCTGACAATCTACGACTACCTTACTAGGGTATCCAAGGAGCTGATTCTTGAGATTGACAATCCAGAAGTTGTTTTGATTGCAAAGGACAAGTCTATTTTCTTCAAGATTACAAAGACATGTAGTGACTTTGTATATTTCTGTGGAGATAATATTTCTATTTCTCTTGCAGGTGAAATCTACAATGATATTGCTTTGAAGGATAAGATTTTGAAAATTCTTGGTCAGATTCCGTTCGTCAACGAACATGGTACTAAACTCAACTTGTACGATGTTTGTTGCGGTGCTGATACGTCAGTTGCTATTTATGAGCCGTTCTCTAAGGAACTTGGAGCTTCGGATAATGCACTAAGAATTAGCATTTATGGCGTAAGATAAAAAAGAAATTTTAAATCTAGTCAAAAAATATTTGAGAAACCCTTGACAATTGGCGAGATGTGTGTTATAATAGAATCACGATAAATGAATTGGCGAAAAACCTCGTAGCATGAGTGAAAAGCCAAGACATTGGTTATTGAATAGCACAATTTCCTAAAAGTAAAAATCAAGGAGGACTCAAAAATGCAAAATACGAACATGAGTAGTCAGGTTACTGCTGTTTCTAGGACGAACAGCACTACTGCAACAAAGGCAAAGAGAAGACCGAGAAAGCGTAAGCTCCGGAGTTTGTTTTATGCACTGTGCAACACGGTTGGGCTGATTGCAATTATGGCATCTGTAGTTTTCGGTTTCCTGTGTGCAGTCGGAAAGTTCTACGACTGGATTGTACCGCTGTTCAACAAGGTGGTAAACTACTTTGTTGAGAACAGTTTTACTCTGGTACTTTCCATTGCTTTGATTGCAGTTCTGGCATACGTTCTGGACGGACTCATCCGGTATAACAGACGGAAGTAATCATAGACCTTAATAGGAAAGCATAGGATAGATTGACGAATATTGTGCGATAATGATGCACCAAGTTGTAGAGATACGGCTTGGTGCTTCGTGCTATACGAGAGATTGTCAATTTTTAAGTATAATTGTGAGTTCATCTTGATTTTTCTGAATTTGAAGATAAGTTTAGAAACTAACTTTAGGAGGTTTAATATGCTTGCAGTAATTGCCCAGTGTGGAAGACACTACGGTGTGATAGATTCAAATGATAATGTTGTTGAATGGGTTTACGATTCAGATTTATATGAATATGTAGAAAGCGGAACGCTGATTAACGGTGTAGATGTATCTGCAAAGTCTGTAACAGTCAATCCATTGTTCTACGTGAATTTCAGAAGTATTAAATATGCGTCAGATAGTAATATCTTTGAGGCTAGTGAAAAGGTGTCAAAGGGGTACTACAACAAGGCAGAGATGCTCTCTGGAGGGGTACTCTACAAGGTTCGTGCATTGAAGGCAGTGGACGCAGGCTCTAAGGTCAAATTATTCTCCAATGAGTTTATTGCAGATGAGTCTGGCATGCTTATCAAGCTCAGTAACGGAATTTGCACGATTATTCCTTTTGACTTGTTTGATAAATTATTTGACGGTGTTATTGACACTTCTGATATTTCTTGATATTTTTTTTTTGACATTACTTAATATTATTTAAAAATGAAGAGGTGTTTTACAGGTGTTATACAGAAATAGAAATTGCATGCTGATGTCACAGAATTTTAAGTTGATGCAGACACAGTATATGCAGCAGACTGGTTTAACTGGAGATAATATATCTGTTCTGATGCCATTGTCGCAGATGTTTAACTTAAATCCGGATATGATGTACAAGTTTGCATGCGAAGCTTATAAAGTTTTTTATTCTAACGGCTTTTGCAAGGAGACAGATTTCCAGAATGCATACGAGCAGATGGCGACATACGGCGTTTTTATGAGCAATCTGGTTTTTGGTTATAATATGCGAACAGGTAAGATGAGCTTGTATACTTCGTCTTACGAGATTCTCGTCCAGCTTGCTTCAAGAGGGGTACTTTTAGGCAAGCGTAAGCCGATTGCAGAAGAGATGCAGTCAATTCAGGAAGCTTTAACAAGTGGCAAGAAGTTTATACCCAGTTTGAAGCTTGGAACTACAATTGTAGCTGTCCGTCTTGATTGGGAATATCGTGATAATGGCAATAAGCTTGTATTTAAGCCTACAGTTCCGAGGTCTGCATTGGTGCTTCGAGATGAATATCTGATTCCTTATACTGCCTTAGATGCAGCTATGAAATATTTAAATGAAGTATTGCAGGAGAAAGTATTAAGAATCACATGTGGAGATAAGGTTATGGTAGTGACAAAGAATGCAGCTATATTGAGCATGATTTATGGCGAAGTCAGAACAAATATGCTGCTGAGTTATACTTTTGATGCACGTTCCAATTCGTTCTATGTACCTAGTGTAGGTGCGAGCATCTTCTCCAGTGGTGTGACAAATATTGATTTGACGGCAGTAGATAAAATCCAGCAGGTAAGCTCTCTTGCAGAGATAGACTTATCAGACGTAAAGCTAGACGTAACAAGTGCACCTAGCTACTGTGCCGTAAGACTTAAGAATCTGACAAATGCACAGCTGTTCGATTTCGGCAAGAAGCTAGGAATAGAGGGTATCAATACAGATAGAAATGCAAACGAGCTTTTGATTGGAGCTTCATTGCAGCTGTGCCACCCTTACAAAGTATATGAAGCCATGAAGGAATGTGGTGGATTTAATATTTCTGATTTCAGAAACCAGAAACCGAAGTGGGGAGCTATTGAAAATGCACAGCAGATGGAGATTCCATCTACAGCAAAGGAGCTTAGCGACCTTTTGAAAACGGGTATCTTCCAGATTATAATTCATACGAAGACAGGAAAGTATGTACCTGTAGTTGTAACGAATTGTTATAAAGAGCTTGCAAGACTTTATGGTAATGATTTTTATGCTAGATTTGAGTCAGATGGAAATAAGCTGAGAAAGGCTGCTTACGAGTGTGATAACAAGTTTAAGGAAATACCGTTCAACGTAGATGTGTATTACAAGATTGCTTCAAAGTGGGGTATCCTTGAGTATGCACAGCAGAACGTGCAGAGATTGCAGTCTATGGGCAAGGAGATTAATTATCAGAATATCAGAAACATGTTCCGGCTGAACATAGACAGCGTTGATGAGAGAAAAACGGTTGTAAAGCAGCCGAATATCATAACAGTTAGAAGCTGTAACTGTAAAGAAGATGCTTCTGAGAAGTGGGGCTACTATAAGAATATAGATATTCGTGCGATAAAGAGCATTGTTCGTTTGACTTCTGTAAATTAAAATTATTTTAATAGCAATAATAGGACTAGGGCGTAGAGATACGTCCTAGTCTTTTCATGTTTATCTTTTTATTATGAAGCTTACTATAAATAAGCCAGTAAATAAAGAGGGCGAGGTGAGACTCTTGTTAAAGGATTATGCAGACTATTTAGACAGTATTGATAGTTGTCTTAGACGTAGTGGAGTTAGACTAAGTATACAGAAAGACTCATACAAAGGGGTATCAGAATCTGTTACAGTCTTAGAAGACTTTTTATACTTTAATGATATATTATCTGTTGCAGGGAGTTCCGCTAAAATTCAGATATTAAATTACGATAGTAAGCTTCCGTTCATAGAACTGATGAAAAACGAATTTTTAGACGATTTTAGGGCGAGTTATGATAATATGGCTAGTCAAGGAGGCTTCAAACCTGTCGATACCATGCGAACAGGTATTAAGGATATAGAGCCACTTGTGCCACTGAGAAAAGTTAAAGAATTTGAAGATTTGGATGTGTATGATGACTCCTTAGAAAGTAGGGAAGAGCATCAAGTTACGACTAAGCAGTCTGCTATGGACGCATTTAATGCATTCTTGAAGCAGAAGGAAGAAAGAGATGAGGACGAAGCAGAGAGACTTGCCGAGGAAGAGGAAGATGTAAACTTTTCTAGTGAGGACTCAATATTCGAAGATTATACTCCTGAATATGAGATGGAAGATGATGACATGGACTTCAGTTCAGTCTATGGCAACGAAGAGGGGTATCAGGACTCTGAGGAGGAAGATTTTTCTTCCGGAGATTCAGACGATTCTGATGACTCCGAGGACGATTTCAGTTCCGAAGACGATTCAGACGATTTCAGTTCTGAGGAGGATGACTCAGAGGACGATTTTAGTTCTGAGGAGGATGAAGACGATTCTGAGGACGATTTTAGTGCTGAAGATTCATCAGGCGATTCTGATGACGAAGATGATGAAGATGAGGACGACTATAGTTTAAGTGCCGAAGACGATTCAGATAATGAAGAAGATATTAGTTCTGATGACGAAGATGACATTGATTTTGAGGCAGATAGTGACGAAGGGTACTCCTACGAGCAAGAGTCAGATGATGAAGATGAAGACGATTATAGTTTAAGTGCTGAAGACGATTCAGACGAGGACGAAGATGATTTTAGTTCTGAATCAGATGACGAGGACGAAGATGACTTTAGTTCTGAAGATGATGATGATGATGATGATTATGATTTAAGTTCAGAATCAGATGACGAAGATGACTTTAGTTCGAATGAAGACGAGGACGAGGATGTTGATTTTGGCTATGAAGCTGATTCGGATGACTCTGAGGACGATGACGATTATGACCTAAGTTCAGATGATGATGACGAAGACGATTATGATTTGAGTTCAGATTCTGAGGATGATGACGAAGACGATGACTTCAGTTCCGCTGACGATGATTTCAGTTCCGAAGACGATGACGATGAGGACGATTTCAGTTCCGGAGATGACGAAGATGAGGATGAAGATTTCAGTGCTGATTATGAAGATGAAGACGACTTCAGTTCTGAAGACGACGATGATGAAGACTTTGACTTCAATTCCGAATCTGAAGATGAAGATGAGGACGAAGATGACTACAACCTAAGCTCAGATGATGAGGACGATGACGAAGATATTAGTTCAGACGAAGACGATGACGAAGATGATTTTAGTGCTTCGTCAGACGATGAAGACGATGACGAAGACTTTTCTATATCCTCTGATGATGACGATGATTATGTCGACCCTGATTCCTACGATGTTGATGATATAAATATCGATGAGGAGGACGATGGAAGTTATGATTTCTCAGATTTAGATGAGGATGATATAACTAGCGTAGATGACTCGACAAATGGTTTTGGTGCATCAGAAGTTAACACTCCTAGTAACCTAAGTGGCAAGACTAGGGGTACTGAACGTGAATTTGATGTTCGTGTTGCCGATGGCATCACAAAGACTTTTAACAAATTGTTTGGTGGTTTTTAGTCTGTCGGAAAGAAGGGATTTTCCCGTCTTACGCAGGAAGACCCATCTTTGTTGGAAGAAGAGAATTCACACTCAGATGATTAAAGCTTTTAAGCACGAGAGTGTTTAATATAAATATTACAATTTTATTGGAGGTTCAAGTATGACAAGAGCAAAAATTACCGAAATCATTGACGGTATGCAGGAAGGTTTCAATTCTTCCTATGAGGAGTATGTGAAGAGCCATAAAATCGACTTCACTTCTATGAGTTTTGATGAAGCTCATGAGAAGGTTGGTGTTGCTTTTGAAGATTGCAAGAGCATCTTCAAGGGGGTATCTTTGGATGATTACACTACACCGAAGTTCATTGCAAGCTACAAGTCCTTTGAGAAGGATGGCAAGCTGGACAGAATTGAGGTTACAGTTAAGACTGGTCTGAAGGCTACTACAAAGTTTTCTCATAAGGTTGTTGTTGCAGCTGACGATGTTCTGGATGGCATCTATGGCACATTCAATTCTGCTGTAATGCATATCATCAAGATTAATCTGGCTGAGGAAAATCTGGCTATGCTGAATGCAAGACTGGATTCTGTTCTGGAAGACTGCGACACCAAGTTCAGATTTGTTTTGGATGACAATTACATTTCTGACATCGATGACAAGTGCGTTGTTTTCGGTGCTGATTTGGAGGCTGCTTTGAACATTTCTTCTCTCTATCTGATGCACAATACTGATGAGGATGATGAGTTCTTCACTTCTCTGGCTGAGAAGGAATCAAACACCATTCATGACGCTGTAAAGGGTAGCACTACTCCGCAGATTATCAAGTCTGGTTTGGATATCATTAAGACTGTAACTGGTGTAAGCTCCAGATATCGTGCAGACCGTCTGCTCCGTCAGACATATCATAATCGTGCTAAGTTCTTCAATGACAAGCCGAAGTCTGCTGTAGGCTACGTTCGTAAGGTTGTTGAGATTGATGGCAAGGAGTATGATATCTTCGCTCTGCTGAAGAAGTCTGAAGACGGCACTGTAAGCGTTAAGCTTTCTCCGTTCAACATCAAGACCAACTTCAATGTTGACTATGATGTATGCAACAACTACAAGGACTAAGAGATTAGTGTAGGGGGTTGCAGAGTTATATGAGTGGTAAAAAGATTGGCATCATTTTATTTGTTGCTTGTGTTTTACTTGCTCTTGGTATAACAGCTTGCAGTCACATTAAGATTCAAAAGAAAGATAAAGTGAATACAAGTCAGTCTGAACAGGTTGCTCAGATAGACGAAAGTGTAGCAGATACGGAAGTGTCTGCTACTTCTGTATCTGGCGATAATTCAGAAAATACTGAGAGCAGTGGCAAACAGGGTACTGAGCAGTTAGTCCTAGACAAGATAATTGCAGAGAATAAGTTAGATTACACTGGTGATTTACAAGATACTATCGGAGTTGTAAGTGATAAGTACTGTTATTTAGAGGGTAGTCAGGTTCTTTATTGCATTCAGATTAATGCAATCATAGGTGATGTTGCTCAGCCAGTTAGCTATTATTGTACGTATTCGACATATGAAAGTGTGAACGTTGGAGATAAACTTACATTATCATATAAAAACACCACCCAGAATACATTCGCTCTTATCTCTGTCGCAAAAGCAGAGAATTAAAGCTTTTGCTGATATTTCTTGGGAGTTGTACTATAGGTAGTGTTGGTTCTTTTCGCAGTTCGTGCGAAGAACTAGCCGATTTGGTGTTTTAAATTGAGTTTTATTTACCAAGTCAAAGATGAGCTTGTTGAGTTTGGACTTAAAATTGAATTTCTGGAGTTTAATTTTCAAAACTTATGTTTTGATTTCTAAAATCGGTAAAAGCAGAATTTTGCCTGATTTCTGAAAATAACTGGAAGTTCTTTGGTTTGGGTATCCTTGACTCATGCTCCGTCTGGTCTTGCCTACGGAAAGTTTCCGGAAAAATTTTTTCAAAAACTTTGAAAAAGGGCTTGACAAATTAACCACGGTATGCTATAATGTATAACGTAAACAGGGAATGTTTACCGACCTATTATCGGGCGGTTTACATATAAATCATGATATTGCAATCACGTGACGGATGTAATATCTAAAAAATATTTTACTTTATCTAGGAGGATAAAATTATGGCACTGTCTAATGTAAAGAACGTAACTACCGCTGCTCCTGCAGCAGCACCGACCACAGCTCCGGAAGCTCCGGCAGCAGCACCGAAGGCTGGCAAGAAGGGCAATGGCAACGCTGAGAACTTCCGCAATCTGGGTGCTTCTATGCGTGCTAAGATGACCGAAGAAGAGAAGGCTCTGGAAGGTTCTAAGTCTGATAAGGTTGCATTCGTTTGCACTCTGGGTGACCCTAGCCGTCCGCAGAAGCGTCGCTCCAATGGTCAGGACAAGCCGTCCCTGCAGGTTGTTGGCTATGCACTGAAGATTCTGGAAGATATGGAAGTTCCGTATGCTCCGCTGAAGCAGGGCTTCACTTCTATGGTTGACTGCGAGCCGATTCAGTGGAAGCCGGCTAAGGCAGGCGAGACTGTTTATCTGAACAATCTGGAAACTGGTACTCTGATTTCTCAGCCGCAGTTCGCAGGTAGCTTCACTGGCGAAGGCACTTCTGTATCTCTGTCCATCAAGTTCTCCTCTGACCGTCCTGACCCGCTGCCGATTCTGCAGAAGAACGGTGAAGGTTCTATCAAGGAAAACATGATGCCGATTGCAGAAAACAAGGGCACTGAGACTGCAAAGCGTTGGGAAGCTAAGGAAGGCTTCGAGAAGTTCTCCGTACTGTGGGTAAAGAAGTCTGCTGGCTCTCGTGGTTCTGCAGCAGCTCGCAAGAAGAACGATGCACCGAAGGATCTGGCAGCAGCTTTCGCAGCTTTCATGAACAAGAAGAATGCGTAAGCGTTCTTGAGTTCTTAATCTGTGCTTAAGATTCGGCTATAAAGGGCTAGTTAGCCCTGTGCGATAGTAAGCTAAGGGGTGAGCGTACTTAGTTACGTTCACCCTTTACTTTTGATTGGTGGAGAGTTGTATAAAATGCAATATAACGAGTTAAAGAAATATCTTTCAGCTCAGGGTATTTCGCAGAGAAGTGTAGTCACGATGTTAATACAGAAGGGGTACTACACAGAGAGTGAAAGAAATAGCTTAAAGATTCGTGTTTGTATGGCTTTAAACGGGACGAGAACATCAGATTCATATAAGAATCTTCTTTTTCAGATTGAGTCTGTTGTTCTGCACCAGTGATTGCGTAAAAATTCGTTGATATAAATAACCTGTATTAGAGTTAATGCACGAACTCTGATACGGGTTATTTTTATTTGACTTATTAATTAGCTTGACTTTAAGACGGATAAAAGGGGTATCTAGTGCAAAAAGTTTTTAATTATTTTTGGAGGTATCGATATGGCTACA
>ENA-UEPV01002317-UEPV01002317.1-human-gut-metagenome-genome-assembly--contig:-NODE-2317-length-10722-cov-4.034007_pt1 | contig 10722 bp, 9 predicted proteins | sample MGYA00242942_ERZ507925 | MGnify/ENA primary metagenome ERZ507925 (study PRJEB26167, sample SAMN06115453) | human gut metagenome | host: Homo sapiens | place: China:Fujian | collected 2015-08-26... | reverse complement strand
CCAGATCAGGGCAGCCTTCAAGGAAGCCCGTGAGACAAAGGGCATGCCTACAGCCATTATCGCAAAGACTGTAAAGGTCCTGGCAGCATCTCCCAGAAGCGCAGGCAAGAGATATGAGGACGCAGTAGGCGCAAAGTGGGCAATGAAGCAGGATATCCCCGAGCAGTTCAAGGATATGATCGTTCTTGACGCAACAGCAGATATCGAGAAGATCGCTTCTCAGGTAGATTTCGTTTTCTGCGCTGTTGATATGAAGAAGGACGAGATCAGAGCACTTGAGGAAAAGTACGCAAAGGCTGAGTGCCCCGTTGTATCCAACAACTCCGCTCACAGAGCTACTCCCGACGTTCCCATGGTCGTTCCCGAGATCAACCCCGAGCACATTGAAATAATAAAGGCTCAGAGAGAAAGACTTGGCACAAAGAGAGGCTTTATCGCAGTTAAGTCCAACTGCTCTCTCCAGAGCTATGTTCCCGCTCTCAACGCTCTCAAGGATAAGTACGGCATCAAGCAGGCTATGGTTTGCACATATCAGGCAATTTCAGGCGCAGGCAAGACCTTTGAGACAATGCCCGAGATCATCGACAACGTTATCCCCTACATCGGCGGAGAGGAAGAAAAGTCCGAGCAGGAGCCTCTTAAGATCTGGGGTCACATCGAGGGCAACAGGATCGTCAATGCCAACGGTCCCAAGATCTCCTCTCAGTGCCTGAGAGTTCCCGTTTCCGACGGTCACACCGCAGCTATCTTCGTTCAGTTCGACAAGAAGCCTACCAAGGAAGAAGTTATCAAGGCTTGGACAGAGTACAGCGGCGTTCCTCAGGAGCTGGAGCTTCCCTCCGCACCCAAGCAGTTCCTCCACTACTTCACCGAGGATAACCGTCCCCAGGCAAAGCTTGACAGAAACCTTGAAAACGGCATGGCTATCTCCATCGGCCGTCTGAGAGACGATATCATCTGGGACTACAAGTTCGTTTGCCTCTCCCACAACACTCTGAGAGGCGCAGCAGGCGGAGCCGTTCTTATGGCTGAGCTTCTCGCTGCAAAGGGATATTTTGACTGATAACGCCATGAGTGCGGTTATTGTAAGAAATGCTGATGTTTCCGACGCTCCCGAGCTGTGCAGGCTCATAAGGGAGCTGGCGGAATACGAAAAGATGTCAGATGTATGCTCTGCCACTCCCGAGGGAATCCGTGAAATGATGTTGGAGCCTAACGGTCTTGGCGGAATCATCGCCGAAAAAGACGGCAAAGCTGTGGGAATGGCTGTTTACAGCATCTACAGGCTGGCAACTTTTTCGGGAAAGCGTGTTTTCTACATTGAAGATATTTTTGTGGAAGAAGCCGAAAGAGGCAGCGGTATCGGTAGAATGCTTTTTGATAAGATAAACAAGACCGCAAAAGCACTGGACTGCATCAAGATCGAGTGGAAATGTCTCGGCTGGAACAGCAGTGCTCAGGCTTTCTACGCAAAGCAAGGCGGAGTCTCCGACGACGGATGGCTCACATATACAATAGATCTGAGAAAGGGCTGATATTATGAAAAATACTATTTTCACAGGCGCAGGCGTTGCTATCGTTACCCCTATGCACGATGACGGCTCCGTAAATTATGCGGCTCTGGGCGAGCTTATCGAAATGCAGATAGCAGGCGGCACAGACGCTATCATCATCTGCGGAACCACAGGCGAAAGCTCCACTCTTACCGATGACGAGCACAGAGAGTGCATTCGCTACACTATTGAAAAGGTAAACAAGAGAATACCCGTTATCGCAGGCACAGGAAGCAACGATACAGCATATGCCATTGAGCTTTCCAAGGACGCCGAGGCTATGGGCGCTGACGGACTTCTGGTTGTAACTCCTTACTACAACAAGACCTCCCAGAGAGGACTGGTGGCTCACTACACCGCCATTGCGGACGCTGTAAATATCCCCATTATCCTCTACAACGTTCCCTCCAGAACAGGCGTTAACATTTCTCTTGACACATACAAGATCCTCGCCGAGCATAAGAACATCGCAGCTGCAAAGGAAGCCAGCGGAAATATCTCCGCTATTGCAAAGCTCATTGCAGAGTGCGGCGACAAGCTTGATGTTTACAGCGGCAACGATGACCAGATAGTTCCTATCATGGCTCTGGGCGGAAAGGGCGTTATCTCCGTTCTTTCAAACGTTGCTCCCAAGCTTACGCACAATATCGCTCAGCTTTGTCTCGATAATAACTGCGCAGAGGCTGCAAAGCTTGCGGCACAGTCACTGGAGCTTGCAAATGCTCTCTTCATCGACGTTAACCCCATTCCCGTAAAGGAAGCCCTCAATATGATGGAAATTGACGCAGGTCCCTGCCGTCTGCCCCTTTATGAAATGGAAGATGCTAAGAAGGAAAAGCTAGCTGCCGCTCTCAGGAACGCAGGCATCATCAAGTAATAAGCAAAACAGGGCGGCTTGATGCCGCCCGTGCTGTATATGCGAAAGGAATGTTTAAAATATGATAAATGTGACCATTACAGGCGCCAACGGCAAAATGGGTCATGTCATCAGCTCCATTATTGCAGAGCGTGACGACTGCACCGTTATCAGCGGAATTGACCTTAACACCGCCGACAACGGAAAGTTCCCTATCGTATCCGAGCCTGCACTTCTCCCTCAGAAGCCCGATGTTATCATCGACTTTTCTCACCCCTCCGCACTGGATAAGCTCCTTGAATACTGCCTTTCCACAGGAACTCCCGTTGTTATCGCAACCACAGGCTTCTCCGATGAGCAGATAGCAAAGATAAAGTCCGCAGCAGAGCAGGTTCCCGTGTTCTTCTCTTTCAATATGTCTCTGGGCATCAACCTGCTTGCAAACCTCGCTAAGACAGCCGCAAAGCTTCTCGGCGGTCAGTTCGATATCGAAATAGTCGAAAAACATCACAACCAGAAGATAGACGCTCCCAGCGGCACTGCCATTATGCTTGGAAACGCTATCAACAGTGTCCTCGACGACAAGTATCACTATGTTTACGACCGTCATTCCCGCAGAATGAAGCGTGAAAAGTACGAGATCGGTATGCACTCTATCAGAGGCGGCACGATCGTAGGCGAGCATGACATCATCTTCGCAGGCCGTGACGAGGTGATCACCCTGAGCCACTCCGCAGCTTCAAAGGAAGTTTTCGCAGTAGGCGCAGTAAACGCAGCCGTGTTCCTTGCTGACAAGACCGCAGGACTTTACGATATGTCCGATGTTATTGCCGAGCTGAAGTGATATACTATTACATCAATACAACAAAAATCCCTGTCTCACACGAGGCAGGGATTTTTAATTGTATAACATAATTATCGGACAAATGCTCACGGGAATGAGTTATGATATCCTCAACGGTAATGTTATCCACAACGTTTGTTATAGCCTCGTAAAGCTTTTCCCACACATAAAGAGTTTCACACTCGGCAGCACGTTCGCAGGTGTTCACATTGTCCTCAAGACAAACAACGGGAGCAAGATTGCCCTCTGTCAGTCGGAGTATCATTCCAACGGTGTAATATTTCGGGGGATTTGTAAGCTTATATCCGCCCTGCGCACCTCTTACGCTCTTTACAAAGCCCGCTCTGCTGAGAAGAATAACTATCTGTTCAAGATATTTTACGCTGATATTCTGGCTTTCGGCTATGTCACGCAGAGGAATGGCAGTTCCGTTATCATTTGCCGCAAGGGTACACATCATACGAAGTGCATATCTGCCCTTGGTAGATATTTTCATAACAACTAACCTTCCTTTCATCTATCAAATCATATATTTCATAGTAGATTAGTATTATTATACTCCTTTTTTCCGAGAATGTCAATAGGGTTTTAGGAAATTAAATTTGTACTGATATTTAATCGTTCTATAGGCAAAGCCAAGGATTTGTCTATAGGCTGATTGAGGATCAGTATTATATAAAAAGCTGCTCCGCAATACGATATTTGCAGAGCAGCTTTTGCTTAACCGATATTATTCGGAATACTTGCTTCCGCTGTACTTTCTCTTTGTGGCAAATGCAAGAGCAATAGCCGAGATAACGGCTGCGGCTTCTGCTGCATAGAGAGGAGTGCGGCTCTCACCTGTCTTAGGATTGGAAACTGCGGAGAAGTCAGTAAGAGGAACATCGCCGTCCTCCACAATTACCATATCGGTAAGAGGAACATCAGAGTCATAAACCTCAATATAAGTGGTGTTGGTCTCTGTTGTTTCGGTGGTGACAGAAGTTTCGGTATCGGTGGTATTTGTAGATGTGCCCGTTGTTACACTTGTGCCTGTAGAGGTGTTGGGTGTATCAGGAACTGTGGGAACATCAGGTGTGGTATCAGGTGTATCGGGAGTAGTGCTGTCATGATCGCCTGTGTTGGGTGTGTCGGGATTGGTGTTGCCCGAGTCGCCGTTGTCAGGTGTATCGGGTGTTGTATTTCCGGAATCACCGTTGTCAGGGATATCAGGTGTTGTGCTGTCGGAAGTTCCGGGATTGGTATTGTCCGAACCGCCATTATCGGGAGTATCAGGATTTGTATTTCCGGAACCACCATTGTCAGGGATATCAGGTGTTGTGCTGTCGGAAGTTCCGGGATTGGTATTGTCCGAACCGCCGTTATCGGGAGTATCAGGATTTGTATTTCCAGAACCACCATTGTCGGGAGTATCAGGGTTTGCGTTGCCCGAATCTCCACCGGAAGGTGTATCGGGATCTGTATTGCCTGAATCTCCGCCTGTAGGAGTGTCAGGGTTGGTGTTGCCCGAATCTCCACCTGTTGGTGTGTCGGGATCAGTATTGCCCGAATCGCCGCCGGAAGGTGTGTCGGGATCAGTATTGCCTGAATCTCCACCTGTAGGTGTATCGGGATTTGTGTTGCTTGAATCTCCACCAGTAGGAGTGTCAGGGTTGGTATTGCCCGAATCTCCACCTGTAGGAGTGTCAGGGTTGGTGTTGCCCGAATCTCCGCCTGTAGGTGTGTCAGGGTTGGTGTTGCCCGAATCTCCACCTGTAGGAGTGTCGGGATTGGTGTTGCCCGAATCTCCACCTGTTGGTGTGTCGGGATTGGTGTTGCCCGAATCTCCGCCTGTAGGTGTATCGGGATTTGTATTGCCTGAATCTCCACCTGTAGGTGTATCGGGATCTGTGTTGCCCGAATCTCCACCTGTGGGTGTATCGGGATTTGTATTGTCCGAACCGCCGCCGGAAGGTGTATCGGGATTTGTGTTGCCCGAATCTCCACCAGTAGGAGTGTCGGGATCAGTATTGCCTGAATCTCCGCCTGTAGGTGTGTCAGGATCTGTGTTGCCCGAATCTCCACCTGTAGGTGTATCGGGATCTGTGTTGCCCGAATCTCCACCTGTTGGTGTGTCGGGATTTGTATTGCCCGAATCTCCACCTGTAGGTGTGTCAGGGTTGGTGTTACCGGAATCCCCGCCTGTAGGTGTGTTAGGATTGGTATTGCCCGAATCTCCGTTATCGGGAGTATCAGGATTTGTATTTCCGGAACCACCATTGTCGGTAGTATCAGGGTTTGCGTTGCCTGAATCTCCACCTGTGGGTGTGTCAGGATCAGTATTGCCCGAATCTCCACCGGAAGGTGTGTCGGGATCAGTATTGCCTGAGTCTCCACCAGTAGGAGTGTCGGGATCAGTATTGCCTGAATCGCCGCCTGTGGGTGTATCGGGATCAGTGTTACCCGAATCGCCGCCTGTTGGTGTGTCGGAATCGGTATTGCCTGAATCTCCACCTGTAGGTGTGTCGGGATCAGTGTTGCCCGAATCTCCACCTGTAGGTGTGTCGGGATTTGTATTGTCCGAACCGCCGTTATCGGGAGTATCAGGATTTGTATTTCCGGAACCACCATTGTCGGGAGTATCAGGGTTTGCGTTACCTGAATCTCCGCCTGTGGGTATATCAGGATTTGTATTGCCTGAATCTCCACCTGTAGGAGTGTCGGGATCAGTGTTGCCCGAATCTCCGCCCGAAGGTGTATCGGGATTTGTGTTGCCCGAATCTCCGCCCGAAGGTGTATCGGGATCAGTATTGCCCGAATCGCCACCTGTAGGAATGTCAGGATTTGTATTACCTGAATCGCCGCCTGTTGGTGTATCGGGATTTGTGTTACCCGAATCTCCACCTGTAGATGTATCGGGATTTGCGTTGCCTGAATCGCCGCCTGTAGGAGTGTCGGGGTTGGTGTTGCCGGAATCACCGCCGTCGGGATTATCGGGATCGGTATCGCCGTTATCGCCCTTATCGGGAGCAGTGGGGTCATCGGGGACAAACTGTGTGCCGCCGAACTCATTTACACCCTCGTAGTTCTTGCAGATAAGCTGGCCCTCGAAGTGAGGATGACCGCCCATATCTGTGGAAGTAACATCAGCGTTGGGAGCAAGGAGGTTGCCCATGCTTGTTCCGATAGAAACGCCGTATGCGTCGGGAACGTTGAAAAGGATATTTGCGTTGTTTGCAGTGCCATTGCTTACAGCCTGACCTGCATAATATGTACCGCAGTTGACAGCCATATTAAGGTAACCCTCGCCTGTGATGTTGACAATGGCAACAGAGCCTGCGGGAACATCAAAGGTGAATTTCAGCTGACCGTAGGAGTTTGCAAGAATGCTGTTATACTCGCTGACAGACATTGTAAAAACGTTGATATCGTCATTTGTGCCCACAAACTTCATCTCAGCGCCCCAGTCGCCGTTGGTAACATAGCCGTTGGGGACCATTGCCGCAAGCTTTGCGGAAGTAGCTCTAAGGTTTGCGAACTCTACAGCAAAGTCGATACCCTCAGCATCGGCTGTGGTATATCCGTTAAGGAAGCTTCCGCCGAGAATAGTGCCGCCTACAACAGTCTTATAAGCGGAATAGCTTTCGGGAACTGTAACGTTTCCGCCTACTGCGAAATTACCCGGGCAGTCTGCGCCGTTAACGGTAAAGTTATTCTCAACGAATACGTTGTACTCGGCTGCCTTGCCGAGGAATGCGGTAGTGCCTGCCTCGCTGCGAAGCTCTGTTTCAGCCTCATCATCTTCATCGGTATCGGAATCAACATCGGTGAAATCAGCGTCCTCAGACTGACCGTCATCGCCGTTTTCTTCTTCGTCATAGTTTGTGGAAATGTCATCTGCGTCATCGCCGTTGGCTTCGCTGTCAGTGGTCTTGCCCATAACACTGCCTTCGCCGCCCTCGTTGTCAGCGGACTCGATCGCTGCTGTTTTAACGATAAGACCGTTAGCTGCGGAATCAAGAGTCTCAGCGGAAGCGCTTCCCTGAGCATTTGCAGCAAAAACAGTAAGAGCAAATGCAAACGCACTCAGCGACTGCATTATCTTACGTTTTTTATCGGTATTGCCGTTCATATATTATCTCTCCTCTCAAAAAATCAAAAAGGATAAACTTCATAATTAAAGCATAGGGATATTATTCCACCTACTTAGTGTAATTATATCACTGTTGCTCTGATTTTTCAAGGTTTTTCACTAAAAATTGTAAAAAAAGGCTAAATTGTTGTTTTATACAACTGTAAACCTTTACGTTTTGGCGGTATTGCAATAAATATACAAATCTTTAATAAAAAGATACAATCATTACTGTTTTCCCCGTGACAATTCTATCTTTTTGCTCATCATTGCAGGGCTTGAAGCATACTCCACAGCCGTCTCTTCAGAGATGATGCCCTCGGAGAAAAGCTTGAAAACAGCGCTGTCCATGGTCTGCATACCCTGAGTGGTCTGCATCACGGTCTCTATCTGGTGGGTCTTGTTCTCACGTATCATGGTCCTGATAGCGTTGTTGACAACCATTACCTCAAAAACGGGGTAAAGAGTGCCGTTGGTATCTGGCAGGAGCTGCTGGGAAATTACAGCTTTAAGCACCATGGAAAGCTGCATTCTTATCTGCTGCTGCTGATTGGTGGGGAAGCCGTCGATTATTCGGTCAACGGTGTTGGCAGCGCCCACGGTATGGAGCGTTGAAAGCACCAGCTGACCTGTTTCCGCCGCAGTCATGGCAATGCTCATAGTCTCATTGTCACGCATCTCGCCCAGCAGGATAACATTGGGCGACTGCCTGAGAGCCGCTCTCAGGGCATCGGAGTAGCTTTCCGTATCAATGCCTATCTCACGCTGGCTGATAATGCTCTTTTTGTGCTTGTGGAGGAACTCGATAGGGTCCTCAATGGTAACGATATGCCCCGGGCGCTCGCTGTTTATCTTGTCTATCATACAGGTAAGGGTGGTGGATTTTCCGCTGCCTGCCGCTCCCGTTACAAGGATAATGCCGTTCTGGTTCTCCGCCAGTGACAATATGCTGTCGGGGATATGAAGCTTTCCGCTGTCGGGAAGCTCAAAGGGCACGCTTCTCAGCACTGCCGCAAGTGTACCTCTCTGGCGGTAGGCATTCACTCTGAATCGTCCCACGCCCGCAAAGGAGAAAGAAAAGTCCATCTCACGGCGCAGATCCTCCGCTTCGGTATCAAGCTCCGCCAGAAGAAAAAGCTCCTTCATAAGCTGTGCCGAGTCCGCAGGCGTTACCGTCTCGTCATCGCAGCGCATAACATTTCCGAACACCTTGAAGCTTACAGGCGTTCCCGTTACTATAAAAATGTCCGAAGCGTTCAGCGTGACCGCTTCTTTCAGTATCTCTCTTATGCTTCGCATATCATCAGCCCTTTCTATCCGAGCCATACGTTAATGTGCTCTTCTTCGCTGCTATCTTCAGGCTCCAGCGCAACAGTGCGCCTTGCCGTGACCGTGTACCGCTCCCCCTCTGCCGATGCGTCAAGCGGCACCTTTATCTCCCAGTAAACAGCAGTGCTGCCGTCAACTGGCGTTGTGCAGGAAACAGTATAAAAGTCCTTTTCTATATGATATTCCGCATAGTCAAGCTCTGAGACCATTGCCTCAAAATTCATATCAAAAAGTCCGCTTTCCGCCGCCTGAGCAATGCAGCCGTCAACCTCTGCCAGCCGCTTTTCAGAAAGATTGTACGCACTGCGGTATCTGGTCAGATATTCTGCACTCCTGTCAGCCAGAGCCGAACCTCCTGCCGCTGCGGCGCAGGCAAGCCCTCCCAGAGATACAAGGCTCACTATCAGAAAAACGGTGATAAGGGTCATAAATCCCGGAACTGTGATGTTCTTTTTCATATTCCGCCCTCCATAAAGTCAGGCTCATATCTTGCGGCAGTTTCCGAGATCTCTCCGTCCTGCCATATGATATTTATGACCGAGGTTTTCATCTGTCCGTAGGCTGAGTCCTCGGTATCCTCGCTTATTATGATGCTTATATTCCCCTCAGGGTCGTATGTAAAGCTGCTGTCTGTGATAATGGCAGTCCCCGATATGCCGAAAAGCTCCTCCGCACACTGTTCGAACGATCTTCCCGCACTGTACAGCTCGCACCACGACTGGGCACAGGCAATGGCAGAAGCCTTTATCTGCCTGTTTTCCGCCGTCTTTGCGGCAATGGAGAACATCTGGAGCACCGCACAGCAGGATATGGCAAACACAGGGATTATCAGCACAAGCTCGGTAAAAAACGAATCAAGCAAAATGCCCCCGTCTGCACGCCTGATGCCGAAAATATTCTTTCTCACTCAATCGTCCTCCGCTGTCAGAAAAGTCATTTCAGCCCCCGCAGCGGTATAAACGGTGCAGGAGTTCCCGCTGCGGCTGGTAACGGTTATCTTTGCCGTGTCACCGCAGTCGGTAACGGTAAGCCCCTTTATCTCGAAAATGCCCTCACCTGCCGAAGCGCCGCTGCCCTCGGGGATAAGTGCCTCGCTGAGCAGTCCGTTTGAGCAGGTCATAACATTCTCGTAGCCGTCCCTGCGGGAAACGGTCATTTTCTCAAAATTCCCATTGCTGTCCGTATAAACGGTTATAGCCCCCTCTGCGCTGCGGATACGGTTGGCAGTGAGCTGAGCCGCCGCCAGTCCGTCAACAGCGTCCGAGCTGCTTTCGCTTATCCTGTCAAGGCAGCCCACCGCCGCCCACATAAGTGCAAATGCGCATACGGTGAATATGACCATCAGCAGCAGACTGACAGGGCGCACGCCGCCGGTATGCACATTTGTTTGGGTAAATCTGTTCAAGCCGACGTGCCCCCTTTGCAATATCAGTATATCTCGGAGAAGTTGCCCAGGAATTTGAAGTAGCCCATGCCCGATTTAAGGTCATCAAGGAATGCAGCCACCTTGCGGTTTGCATATGAACCGTCAAAATCCAGGAAGATGATAGCCTCAAAATCCTTGCCCGCAAGGGTCTTGTTGACGATCTTTTTAAGGTTAAGGCCATAAACCGCAAACTTGGTAAGTATTCTGTAAAGTCCTCCGGGAGTATGGGGAACGGAGAAGGATACGGAAATAGTATTTGCCCCCTCGGGCGCCATGAACTTCTTGGAGAAGCAGATAAATCTTGTAAAGTTGGGATATGCGTCCGCAGCGTGCTCCTCAACTATTTTAAGTCCGTTCTTTTCTGCGCAGGACTTGGAGCATATGCAGCCGATAGTGTTGTCCGTGCTGTCACGCACCATCTCAGCGGCAAGAGCGGTGTTGGTGTATTCCGCAGGCTCATATCCGCAGTTTTTGATGTAGTTGGAGCACTGTGCCAGCGCTTCTTTCTTGGAATATACCTGTCTTACGTCGGCAATGTCAAGGCTATCGGGCTTTTTGCCGTTGATCTCCACCTCAGGTTCCCCCTTTGCCCATGCGGGTATT
>ENA-UEPV01002298-UEPV01002298.1-human-gut-metagenome-genome-assembly--contig:-NODE-2298-length-10752-cov-2.696768_pt1 | contig 10752 bp, 5 predicted proteins | sample MGYA00242942_ERZ507925 | MGnify/ENA primary metagenome ERZ507925 (study PRJEB26167, sample SAMN06115453) | human gut metagenome | host: Homo sapiens | place: China:Fujian | collected 2015-08-26... | reverse complement strand
GTCTGCACATGGCGGACAAGCCGGGTGTGCCGGAACAGCTCGGGCAGCGCGGAGAGGAAGCGCGAAGGAGGCAGTTCCAACGCCTTGCCGTAGAGATGGCGCTGCGCCGCATGGCTGACGAAAACCGCATCCTGCGCACGGGTCAGCGCCACATATAAAATGCGCATTTCCTCGCTGAGTGTTTCACGTTTGATCGTCTGCGCCACGGCGGTATAAGGCAGCGTTTTGTAGCGGCTGGCACTGCTGCCCGCGCGCAGCATCAGGCCAATGCCCAGCTCCTTATGATACAGCACCGGATAGATGGCATCGCTCTGGTTGAACTTGTGGGAGGTGTTGGCCACAAACACCACCGGGAATTCCAGCCCTTTGGAGCGGTGGACCGTCATAATGCTCACGCAGCCGGGGCGGCTTTGGCCAATGGAAGGCGCCTGCACCCCGCTGCCCGCCTTGGCGGCATCCATTGCGCGCACCAGGGCCGAAAGACCGCGCGCCCCGGCGTTCGCTGCCCACGCGGCAAATGCCAGCAGGTCATCCCGGCAGCGGGCACCGTCCGGCATGGCGCCGACCGCCGCCAGGTAACCCGTGCGGGCAAACAGCTCTTCGATCAGCTGCCCCACCGTCAGGGTACGGGCCAGCTCGCGGTAAACCTCCATATCCTGCAAAAACGGTGCAAAGCGCGGGTCGCTGCCGTGCAGCACCGCCGCATACAGGCTGCCGCCGCGCACAGCCGCGCGCAGCTGCACCAGATCATCCGGCGTGTAAGGGTACAGCGGGCTGAGCAGCACAGAGGAAAGCTCCACATCCTGTGCCGGGTTATCCAGCACACGCAGCAGTGCGGCAAAGGGGCGCACATGAGGGGCGTCCAACAGGTCAGCCGCCACATCGGCATAAACCGGGATATCCAGCGCGGTCAGGGCAGCTTCATACAGCGCAAAGTCCGAACGGCCGCGCAGCAGAATACAGAAATCGTCATACTGGCAGGGGCGGGTTTTGCCGGGTTCGGCGTCCCGCACGGGGTAACCATCCGCCATCATCTGGGCAATGCGTGCAGCAATGGTGCGGGCATCTGCCGCGGTATCGGCTTCGCGGATCACATCCAGCTCGCACAGGCCGGGGTAGGTTTCGTCTTTTCTGCCCACCACAAGGCGCTGGCCATCGCCGTAATCAATGCCGCCGAGCCGCCGGGAGAAAAACGTTTCAAAAAAGTAGTTGATCCCCCGGATTACATCCGGCGCACTGCGGAAGTTGGCATCCAGCGCAATGGTGGCCGGTTCCGGGTAAGGTACCGGGGCATCGGCCGGGTAGGGCTGCCACGCCGTCTGCTTGCCCACAAAGACGGAGGGGTCCGCCTGGCGGAAACGGTAAATGCTCTGCTTGATATCCCCCACAAAAAACAGGTTAGAAGCATCCGGCGCGGCAAGGGCAAAGTAGATGGCATCCTGCAGCGCGTTGGTATCCTGGTATTCGTCCACCAGCACAGCAGAGTACCGCGCGCTGACGGTGCGGCACAGGCTGGTGCGCTCGTGCTCCGGTGTCAGCAGCAGTTCCAGCGTCATGTGCTCCAGGTCTGCATAGTCCAGCACTTTTTCTGCCAGTTTAGCTTCCAGCAGTGTGCGGCGGTACTGCTCCACTGCGCGGACCAGCGCAGCCACAAGCGGGGCGGCGCGGCGGCGGTCTGCCTGATAGTCAGCTGCCGGGCAGAGCAAAAAGTCCGTTCTCAGGGTCGCTATCTGTTTTTTGGCGCGGTCCCGCAGCATATTGGCCGACATTGCCGCTATGTTGGATGCGATCCCACCGGGCACCCGCCCGGCTCTGCGCCAGTTATCTGCGTTATCCAGTGCTTCCGGAACGGTGTCCCACGCGCCGTGATCGAGCCGATCCAGCACCAGCAGCATGCGGTCTTCGTCATCCATCAGTACGGCTGTCAGGGCTTTATCCGCCGCCGGGTCCTTCGCTGCAATTTTTTGCGCCGTGCGCAAAAGGCGCAATACGCCCTTGATCCGCGCAGAGGTTTCCCGCAGAACGGCCTGCCCCCACTGGGTCTTTTCCGGTGGGGCATCGCTCTGCCACATTTCAACAAAGCGCTGCAGCGCCTGCGCCGGGTGTGGCAGCGCCTGGGTAAAGTGATACAGTTCCTGCACCGCTCGGCCTGTGGTATCATCCGTCCGGCCGCGGTCATACAGGTCCGCAAAGGCACAGAAGTCAGGATCGGTATATGCCTGTTCCAGCACGGTGGAAAGGGTTTCCTGCTGCAGGCGCACCAGGGTAGCGTCATCCGCAATGGTAAAATCCGGCGGAACATCCAGAGCCGAAAAGTTCTGCTGCACAAAATGCAGGCAGAACGCATCCACTGTGCCGATGGATGCCCGCTGCAGCCGCATCTGCTGGCGGCGCAGGCGCACATCCTGTGGATGCTGGCGAATCTCTGCTGCCAGACGCTTGGTAATATCCGCCCGCAGCTTGGCCGCTGCCGCATTGGTAAATGTCATGATCAACAGAGAATCTGCATCCACCGGGTGGTCCGGGTCGGTGATCAGCCCCGCCACACGTTCCACCAGTACCCGCGTTTTGCCGGAGCCGGCCGCAGCCGAAACCAACAGGCTGCCGCCGCGGGCCTGAATGGCCGCAGCCTGCGCCGGGGTAAATTGAATTTTCGCTTCCGCCATTGTTGTCTCCTTATCCGGCGTTTTTGTATTTTAAGGTGTATCTGAAAGCAAAGAAAATAACGACAATTTTACAAACACAAGACGAATTCCAATGCTTTTTAACACAGAATTCAGCTGTGTTTGGTCGAAAGAGGCTGAATTCTTGACTTTCCAGCTGCCCCGCCGGTTTACTCTGCGCCAAACGGGTCGTCCGGTTTAAGCGGTGTGCGCTCCCCTTCGCCGTCCGCATGACGGCAGACGGTGCGGTACTGACACCAAAGGCAGGGGCTTTTGCCTGCATTGGGCACCAGCGGGGCCGCGTCGATTTCACCGCTGTACAGGTTCTTGGCCATATCGGTCAGCATTCCATCCAGGTGGTCCCGGATGCGGTTGAACTTTTCCCGGTCCGCCAGCCGCGCTTTGGCCGACTGTGCCGTTGGCTCCCCGGTTTTGGCGCTGAAGCTGAGGGGCACAAAGGCACCGGTGCCCCTGGTATCCATGGCATGGTAAATGCTCGGCTCATCCAGCAGCAGTCCTTCCAGCGGGTAGTTCTGCGCCTGCAAAGGTTCTGCATCATCTGTTTCCGGTCGAATGATATTTTCCGGCGCGGGATCCGCCCACAGGTATTCTACCCCGGCTGCCGTGCCCTGCGAGAACAGATGCCCGCCGTTGCGTTCCAGGGTAAACAGGTAGAGCAGCATCTGGCAGTCCAGGCCGTAATACACTTCCCGCAGGTCAAACTTTTTGGTTCCGGTCTTATAGTCCACCACACGGATGTAGGTTTTGCCGCCCAGTTCCATGGTATCCACACGATCCACCGTACCCACAATACGCACCGTGTGCCCCCTGCCATCGTCCAGCTGAACGGGGTCCACGCGTGGGACATCCGGGTCATCGCTATCCGGGCGGTCATCAATGCGCAGCTCAAACGCCACGGGCTGAAAGCCGGACTGCCGCACATCCCGCTGGATGAACCCCAGCAGCCCCACCAGGTTGCGCTGGATTCGCCCCAGCAGGTAGTTCATCCGCACCCCCGCGCCGGGCAGGTTGGCGGCGGTGTATTCCTGCACCAGGCTTTCCACCAGCTGTTCCAGCTGCGGCTGGGTCAATTTGGCAAAGGCACTGCCCTCCCGGCGCAGGGCCTGCTCCAACACCCAGTGGGTCAGCGTACCGCTGATATTGGGGGCCAGTTCGGCTTTCTGGCGCGGGCGCGCCCCCAGCACATACTGCATAAAATAGGCAAACGGACAGCTGATGTACCGTTCAAACCGCGTGGGGCTGATGCGCACACTGGGGCCAAGAATACTTTCCAGTGCCTTGACATCCTCCACGCGGGCGGGCTTGCGCTGGGCGGCGCGCTGCACGGCGGCATAGCCGGGTGCGGCCTGCGCGCTGCCCTCCACGGCTGCCAGTGCCGCCTGCACCGATGCCCGCTGCGGGGTGTTCTGCTGCCAGACATCCCCCAGCAGGTCAAGCGCAGCGGCGGGTGTTGCGGCCAGCTCTTCCGGCTGCACCACCGCCGGCGGCACCCGCAGCAATTCCAGCGCCGGGGCCAATGCCGCCGTGCCGGGCAGGCCCGCAGCGCCGCCCGGCCAGCTGAGCCACAGGTATTTCTGCGCCACCGTCAGTGCCTTATAAAAGCAGACCTGCTCACGGATCACACGGTTTTCAAAGCAGTCGGGTAGTTCCGCGCCAAGCGCGATCATGGTATCGCGGTCAGCGTGGCTCAAAAGGCCGGTATCCCCCGGTGTCTGGGGAAACTCCCCTTCCGCCAGTCCCATCACAAACACGGCCTCGGTTTCGGGCAGGCGCATGCGGCCAGCGGTGGTAAAGATCACGCTGTCCATGCTTTGCGGAATATGCCCCATATCCGTGGTGCGCAGCAGCAGGGTGAACAGGTCATCATAATCAGCTGGGGTGATGGGCTCCCCTGCGGGCAGCAGGTGCACCATCTGGTCCAGCAGCTCGGTGATCACATTCCATTCCCGCAGGGCTTCGTCCGCGTTGGGCAGGTCCCCGCATGCACGCAGGCCATCGGTCAGCTTCTGCAGGGCCTCCTCCGCCCCCAGGCTTTGCAAAAAGTAGTAAATTTGCGCCGTCAGGGTGGCGGTATCCGCATTGCGGGCACGGTCCATAAATTTCTGTACCCGCAGCACCAAAAAGCTGCGGGCTTCCTCGGCGCGCTGCAGGTCCTGCTGGCTCTGCTCGCTCATCCGGTCGGTGTAGCCCTCCGGGTTGCGGGTAAAGGGTTCCCGCCAGTCCTGCGCATGCAGCGGCCAGGTATAGGCATAGTTTTCCAGTGCGCACTGGCTGTCCCGGTCCAGGTCCACCAAGCCGGTTTTCAGCAGGCGCAGCAGCGCCGTGGTGGTCAGGCCGCCGCGCAGCAGATCCAGCGCTGCATGGATCGCACGGGCCGGGGCGGTGTTTTCCGGCGTTGTGGGTTCATCACAGAACAACGGGATATTTTGCAGCCGGAATTCATACCGGATCTGCAGCAGGTACTGGTCGACCGTGCGGCAGATCACCGCCATTTTGTTATACGGCACACCCGCACGGGCACGCGCTTTGACGGCTGCCGCCACGGCCTTGGCCTCCGCCTGGCGGCTGTCCGCCTTATAATAGGTAATAGCCGGGGCGGCGGGGTCCACCTCTGCCTCCGGCGTATAGGTCGGATCCGCCAGCAAAAGGCCAAGCTCCGCCAGCGCAGGGGCATCTTTGTGGCGCATATCCTGGGTCAGGCGGATTTCTTTACAGGGCACCCCCGCACTGGCCGCCATGGATTTCAAGGTATTGGCCACCCGCCGCGCACCGCTGAACACGCCATCGTCCGCCTGGTCCGGAGCCTGGTCACAGCACAGGCTTACCGTTACATCGGCAACCGGCAGCATGGCCGCCAGCATGGCGCGCTTGGAGTGGTTGAATGTATCAAATTCATCAATGTACACCGTGCGGCCCGCAAAAAAGGCCTGGTCCAGGCTTTTGGCCGCCAGCTCCACGCGGTCGCCGGGGTCCATGGCCGTTTGGGCCAGCAGGGTTTCATAGGTTCCAAAAATCAGGGCCAGTTCCCCCAGCTTATCTTTGTCCGCACCGGGGGCGTTGGCATAATCCGCCAGGGTCTCCGGGCGGATGCCCGCGCTTTTCAGCTCGCTGATGGTTTCCGCCGCCTTCTGGCAGAACGCAGCGCTGCGGCGCTGGCGGCTGTAATACACCACCTTGTCCATCATTTCATCCATAGCGCGGCGCACCAGCACGGCGCGTCCGGCCTCGCTCAGCGTGGGCACCGCCGCACCGCCATAGCGGCGCAGCAGGGTTTCGGCCAGCGAGGTAAAGGAATAGCTCTCCACATAGGCAGAAAGTTCATCCCCCAGTGCGTGGTAAAGCGCACCTTCGGTCGAAGATGTAAACTGCTCCGGCACAATCAGGATGCTGCGCTGCCGGCTGCGCGCACGCTGGCGCAGTTCTTCCCGCAGGCGCACCGATTTTCCACTGCCCGAAGGGCCAAGGATCAAGGTCAGCATGGTGTTCCTCTTTCTTTTGCAGAGCTTCTTCTTGCACGCCCTGCCGCCATTTTGTCAATCCGTTATTTTCTGCCACACGCTGCGGGCGGTATCCAACAGAGCAAACCGCACCTGATAGCCGCCAAACACCAGCGCGTTTTCTTCCGTATCCGCATACCTGGCTTCGCTGCTGCCCACGCAGAGCGCCGGGTACAGCACACAGAACCAGTTGTGCCCCTGGGCGCTGCCCAGTTCGATCCGCAGCGCCGTATAAGTACCCGCCGGCAGCCAGAAGCCGGAATAGCGGCGGGCTGCAAACGGGATTTCTTCCAGCCTGCACTGTACCTGTTGGCTGCTGCCCGCATGGCGCAGCGTCCGTTGAGCTGTGCGCTGCAGGTCCGGCATGGCTGTGCGCAGGGTCTGCACCGCCTGCTGCTTGGTTTCGGCATACTGCGTTGCGGCTGTCACCTGTTCCAAAACAGCATCCCGCACCTGCAATTTCAGCAGCTGATCCTCCACTGTATCGCTGTTGGCTAAAATGTGCAGCCGCAGCGTATCCCCGCACACACGGGCACACACAGTTTGATACCGCACAGCCGCTGCAGTAAGTACAATGGTCAGCAGCAGGCCGCAGGCACAGCCCCATTCCAGAATTTTGCGAATCCTTAGCGGGCTAGCCCCGGCAGATGGTAATTTTTGCAGCAGTTTTTTCATCAGCGTTTCCTCCTTTTGCTGCAAAAGCAAAAAGCCGGCCCGGCAACAAACGCCCGGTGGCCGGCAATGCTTTTGTCTGCACGCTGCGCAGTTCCCTGCGCCGTGCCTTGCCCCTTGACGGCTTGATGTTACAAGCAGTATGGGGCCAAAGGAAAGCTGTTATTCAATTATTTTACGTTATCTACTCTTTATGTGATGTGCCCATGCATTTTTCTACACCACTATACTTTCTTTGTCTATATAGTTTTTATAAACCATAAAAGGCATAAAACCAAAGACACAAAAGCTATTGGCAGGTCACATTCTCATGACTTTTGCATAAGTCTTGTTGTATTCTTCCTGTAATGCCTCACTTCTGGAACTGTTGCGGTACTCGGATAATGTACTGAATCCGGTTGCCAGTGCGATTGCTAAAACAATACTTATAATCTCAACAACATCGTTTTCTCCTGCTAATGCCTGTTGGGCCTGTTTCGCCTTTTGCCCATCATCAAACACACCAAACACCGCCGCGCCGGAACCAGTCATCAGGCTGGTTACCGCGCCTTGGGCATTCAGCTGCTTACAGATAGCGGCTGTTTCCACCGCGCCGCTGCAATGTTCCAACGCATTGCCTGCAGCGGTGCACATAGCAGCCAGATCGTTTTCGCGGATGGCCTGTTCCTGGCGCTCACAGTCCGGGTGAGCCGGGCTTCCCATGATATCATAGCGCTTGAACGCCTCCGGTGTGGAGATGCCAACGCTGGGCATAACCACCACAAACCAGCAGTCCGGGCAGGGCGGCAGCGGCTTAATCAAATCGCCCACGCCCTTTACCCGGCAGGTTCCGCCCATCAGGGCAAAGGGTACATCCGCGCCAATGCCCGCACCGATGGCACACAGCTCGCTCATTGAAAGCTGCGCGTTGTACAGCTCATTCAGGCCAACCAGCACACCGGCAGCATCCGCACTGCCGCCCGCCATACCAGCCCGCACCGGCACATGCTTCTGGATTGTGATATCCACCCCGGCCAGCAGCCCGGTATAATGGAAAAACGCCACAGCCGCTTTGTACGCTGTATTTTTATCGTTGGGCGGAACAAAGCTGCCCGGCAGGCGCAGGGTCAGGTCTGCACTGCGGCGCAGGGTGATGCGTTCATACAGGTCAATGGTCTGCATAACCATGTCAAGGTCATGGTAGCCGTTTGGCAGCAATCCAGCCACATCTAGCGAAAGGTTCAGCTTGGCAGGCGCCAACACCACGACCAATTGTTTTTGATATACCATATCCTGTTCAGCTCCTGTTTTTGCCGTTTATTCTGCCAGCCAGCCGTGGTCTTTCAGGAAAGTGCGGATGCGGCGCATGGCAGTTTCCAGGTGTTCCACGCTGTAGGCATAGCTGATGCGCGCATAGCCTTCCCCACTGGCGCCAAAAGCATCACCGGGGATAATGGCAACCTCCTGCTCTTTCAACAGCATTTCGCAAAATTCCTGGCTGGTCAGCCCGCTGCAGCGAATGCAGGGGAACACATAAAACGCCCCGCGCGGCTCAAAGCAGGTCAGGCCCATATCGTTCAGCGCCTTTACCACATAGCGGCGGCGGCGGTTATATTCATCGCGCATCATCTCAATAGAATCATCGCAGGAATGTAGCGCTGCGATAGCTGCATACTGGCTGGTGGTGGGGGCCGACATAATGCAGCTCTGGTGAATTTTGGTCATCACCTTGATCACCGGTTCCGGACCAACCGCATATCCCAGGCGCCAGCCTGTCATGGCATACGCTTTTGAGAAGCCGTTCACTACGATGGTTCGTTCTTTCATGCCCGGCAGTGTGGCAATGCTGATGTGGCGGTCCAACCCATAGGTCAGCTCCGCATAAATCTCATCCGAAAGCACCATAATATCGGTACCGCGCAGCACCTCCGCAATGGCTTCCAGATCTGCCGCATCCATCACGCCGCCGGTGGGGTTGTTGGGATACGGCAGGATCAACAGTTTGGTACGCGGCGTAATGGCGGCGCGCAGCTGGTCCGCCCGCAGGCGGAAATCATCCTCCACTTTGGTGGCAATGTGCACCGGCACGCCGCCGGTCAGCGAAGTGATCGGTTCATAACAGACAAAACAAGGCTCCGGGATGATGACTTCATCCCCCGGTTTGACCAGTGCTCGGATGGTCAGGTCAATGGCCTCGCTGCCGCCCACGGTAACAAGCACCTCGCTGGGCTGATAGTTCAGCTCCATGCGGCGGGCCAAGTAGCGGCAAATTTCGGCGCGCAGCTCTTTGATACCCGCATTGGCGGTATAGCGCGTACGGCCTTGTTCCAAGCTACGGATGCCCGCATCCCGGATGGTCCACGGCGTCTTAAAATCCGGTTCGCCCACGCCAAGGCTAATGCAGTGCGGCATTTCGGCGGCCAAATCAAAAAACTTGCGAATCCCCGAAGGCCGCATGGATTTCGCAGCCGGCGCAAGCAGTTCATCGTAATTCATCACAGTACGGTACACTCTCTTTCGTCGGCTTCTTCGTTCAGGTACAGCTTGCCGCCGCGCTTATACGGGCGTAGCACAAAGCTGGTTGCCGTGGAAAGTACATCGTCCAGCGGAGAAAGGCGCTTTGCCACAAACAGGGCAATTTCCTGGAAGCTGTGGCCCTTGATGATGACCTGCAGATCATAGCTGCCGCTCATCAGCAGAACGCTGTCCACCTCGTCAAAGCTGGCGATCACCGATGCGATCTCGTCAAAACCGCGGCTCTTGCGCGGGGAAACGTGCAGTTCGATCACTGCTTCCACTACATTGATACCAGCCTGTTCCCAGTCGATCATGGCTTCAAAACCGCGGATATACCCCTTGGCAACCGCCTCATCCATCATAGTGGCAACCTGGGCAGGCGTTTTGCCCATCATAGCGGCGATATCTTCCACCGGCAGGCGGGCATTTTTTTCAAGAATATGCAGCAATTCTTCCATCATGCAGAAACTCCTCTATCTTTTCAGTTTTACCGTCTGCCGCAGGGCAAATTTCCTGCCTGCTTCCGGCCCGTGATCTTACACACGCATACAAATAATATATAGATATTAGTATACCACAAATTTTTATGTCTGCACAGGGGGTAAAGCTGCTGTTTTTATCGGGCTGCTTCCGCATTTTGCTCCGCCTTACCAGCGGTTCCCCGGCCCAGCAGCGCCATTTCGCACATATCTTTCCAATAGCGTTTGGGAGCGTGGGTCATCTGGCAACGTTCATTGCGGCGCTGTTCAATGGTAACGGCATCAAAAAAGCGTTTCCACAGCTTTTGCCAGTCCAGTTCCTCCTGCCCGGTGTTTTTATCATAATGCTCCATGACCATATACTGCACTTTGCGGTCCCTGCGCAGCATGGCGATGCCGTGGGTCGCATCAAAAATCATAAAGTCTTCATCCGGTAACCGACTGCAAAAGTGCCCGCGCAGCAGCGGCAGAATCCTGTTTTTGGGGTGGATCACCGTGCCAAGCATCATATCACGCTGTTCAAAGCGGATGAACTCAATATACTTGCAGGCTTCATTATTGACCGCCCGTTCTAGGTCAAACGCCGCACAGATATCCGGGTCCCCTGTTGCACGCGCGGCAGCGGGACCTTTTTCAAAGCAGATACGCGCAAAGCGCAGCAGGATCAGTTCATGTTCCGGGTCATCCGATAAAAATCCTGTTGTTATGCGTTCCTTTACCGTCGGTCCGAGCCGCTCCAATCCTCTTGCAACGCGCTGGGCGCGGGCAGGGTCTGTTACGATCTCGCACGAATCATAAAAGCTGATCTGCCCGCGGTCAGGTGCGCAGACGGCGGCAGGGATCTCTTTGCGGGAATAGCTTTCAAAAATGCAGCACAAAAAGCCCTGGAAGGTTCCATCATAGCGGTACACCGGGTCGGTCAGA
>ENA-UEPV01002297-UEPV01002297.1-human-gut-metagenome-genome-assembly--contig:-NODE-2297-length-10752-cov-5.343607_pt1 | contig 10752 bp, 9 predicted proteins | sample MGYA00242942_ERZ507925 | MGnify/ENA primary metagenome ERZ507925 (study PRJEB26167, sample SAMN06115453) | human gut metagenome | host: Homo sapiens | place: China:Fujian | collected 2015-08-26... | reverse complement strand
ACGATATAGATTATGAGTAAGAAATTTGCTGAACACTCGCAACTCAACCTATCACAGGTCAATAAAGATGTGCTGAAGAAGTGGGATGAAAACGATGTTTTCGCCAAGAGTATGACAGAACGTGAAGGATGTCCTTCTTTCGTGTTTTATGAAGGACCTCCCTCGGCCAATGGTATGCCGGGTATTCACCACGTGATGGCGCGTACCATTAAAGATACTTTCTGCCGCTATAAAACCATGAAAGGGTTCCAGGTAAAGCGTAAGGCCGGATGGGATACTCACGGACTGCCTGTGGAACTGGGTGTGGAAAAGGCATTGCATATCACCAAAGAGGATATCGGAAAGACCATTTCTGTTGCCGAGTACAATGCAGCTTGCCGTAAGGACGTGATGAAGTTTACCAAAGAGTGGACAGACCTTACTCATAAGATGGGTTACTGGGTGGATTTGGAGAATCCCTATATCACTTATGACAACCGCTATATTGAAACGCTGTGGTGGCTCTTGAAGCAGCTTTATAACAAAGGTCTGTTATATAAAGGCTACACCATCCAGCCTTACTCTCCGGCTGCCGGAACAGGATTGAGCTCGCACGAGCTGAACCAGCCGGGCTGTTACCGTGATGTGAAAGACACCACTGTGGTAGGACAGTTCAAGATGAAGAATCCGAAACCCGAAATGGCGGAATGGGGAACGCCTTATTTCCTGGCATGGACCACTACTCCGTGGACATTGCCTTCGAATACGGCATTGTGCGTAGGGCCGAAAATAGACTATGTGGCTGTGCAGACTTACAACGGATATACCGGGGAAAAGATGACCGTAGTGTTGGCGAAAGCTTTGCTCTATACTCACTTTAACAAGAAAGCGGAAGAATTGGCGCTGGAAGACTATAAGCCGGGTGACAAACTGATTCCGTTCAAAGTAGTGGGTGAATATAAAGGACCGGATCTGGTAGGCATGGAATACGAACAGCTTATTCCTTGGGTGAAACCGGTGACTGTGGATGAAAACGGGAAATGGCAAGAAGCGGCCGGTGAGGCATTCCGCGTTATTCCCGGTGACTATGTAACTACCGAAGATGGTACGGGTATCGTACATATCGCTCCGACATTCGGTGCAGACGATGCTTTTGTGGCACGTGCGGCAGGTATTCCTTCTCTGTTCATGATAAACAAGAAGGGGGAAACCCGTCCTATGGTGGATCTGACTGGTAAATTCTATCTGTTGGACGAACTGGACGAGGCTTTCGTAAAGGAATGTGTGGACGTAGAGAAATATAAGGAATATCAGGGCCGGTGGGTGAAGAATGCTTATGATCCTCAGTTTACTGTAGATGGCAAGTACGATGAAAAAGCTGCCGCTGCCGCCGAATCACTCGATATCTATATCTGTATGATGATGAAAGCCGCCAACAAGGCGTTCAAGATAGAAAAGCATGTACACAATTATCCGCACTGCTGGCGTACTGACAAACCGGTGCTCTACTATCCGCTGGACAGTTGGTTCATCCGGTCTACCGCAGCCAAAGAGCGCATGATGGAACTGAACAAGACTATCAACTGGAAGCCGGAATCTACCGGAACAGGCCGTTTCGGCAAGTGGCTGGAAAACTTGAATGACTGGAACTTGAGCCGTTCTCGTTATTGGGGAACTCCGCTGCCTATCTGGCGCAGTGAAGAAGGAGAGGAGCTTTGTATCGGTTCCGTAGAGGAATTGTATAATGAAATAGAAAAATCAATAGCTGCCGGATTTATGACCGTCAATCCTTATAAGGAAAAAGGTTTTGTTCCGGGCGAATATAACGGGGAGAATTATGACAAGATAGACCTTCACCGTCCGTATGTGGATGATATCATCTTGGTATCTGAAAGCGGCAAGCCGATGAAACGTGAGGCGGACTTGATTGATGTGTGGTTCGACTCCGGTGCGATGCCTTACGCGCAGTTGCACTATCCGTTCGAAAATAAGGAAATTGTGGACAACCGCACTTATTATCCTGCGGACTTCATTGCAGAAGGGGTGGACCAGACCCGTGGCTGGTTCTTTACGTTACATGCTATCGCTACGATGGTATTCGACAGTGTGGCTTACAAGAACGTAATCTCTAACGGCTTGGTTCTGGACAAGAACGGAAACAAAATGTCAAAACGTCTGGGCAATGCGGTGGATCCGTTCGGCGCTATCGAACAGTATGGCTCCGATCCTTTGCGTTGGTACATGATTACCAATTCTTCTCCGTGGGATAACTTGAAATTTGATACCGACGGGGTGGATGAGGTTCGTCGTAAATTCTTCGGTACTTTGTATAATACCTATTCGTTCTTCGCACTTTATGCCAATGTGGATGGCTTCGCTTATCAGGAAGCGGAAGTGCCGGTAAATGAACGTCCGGAGATAGACCGTTGGATTCTGTCTGTTCTGAATTCATTGGTGAAGAACGTGGACGCTTGCTACAACGATTACGAACCGACCAAGGCGGGACGTTTGATTACAGACTTCGTAAATGATAATTTGAGTAACTGGTACGTGCGCTTGAACCGTAAACGTTTCTGGGGTAATGCCATGTCACAGGATAAGCTGTCCGCTTATCAGACATTGTATACTTGTCTTGAAACAGTGGCCAGGCTGATGGCGCCCATCGCTCCGTTCTATGCCGACCGGTTGTATACGGATTTGATTGCGGCTACAGGTCGTGACACCGTGGTTTCTGTACACTTGGCCAAGTTCCCGGAATGTAATGAGGCATTGATAGACGGAGAACTGGAAGCGCGTATGCAGATGGCTCAGGATGTTACTTCTATGGTATTGGCATTGCGCCGCAAAGTCAATATCAAAGTGCGCCAGCCTTTGCAGTGTATCATGGTTCCGGTGGTGGACGAAGAGCAGAAAATGCACATCGAAGCCGTAAAAGACTTGATTATGAGCGAAGTGAACGTGAAAGAAATCAAGTTTGTAGACGGAGCCGCAGGCGTATTGGTGAAAAAGGTGAAATGTGACTTTAAAAAACTCGGCCCGAAATTCGGCAAACAGATGAAAGCTGTCGCCGCAGCCGTAGCCGGAATGTCGCAGGAAGCTATTGCCGAATTGGAGAAAAATGGTAAATATACCTTTGTGCTTGATGGTGCGGAAGCGGTTATCGAAACAACGGATGTGGAGATTTTCAGTGAGGATATTCCGGGATGGCTGGTTGCCAATGAAGGTAAACTGACTGTGGCCTTGGAGGTTACCGTAACCGAAGAACTGCGTCGTGAGGGGGTTGCCCGTGAATTGGTAAACCGTATACAGAATATCCGTAAGAGCAGTGGTTTTGAGATAACGGACAAAATAAAAGTGGCATTATCTAAAAATCCTCAAACCGATGATGCGGTAAATGAATATAATACTTATATTTGTAACCAAGTTCTTGCTAACTCCTTGGAATTAGTGGATGAAATGAAGAACGGTACAGAATTAAATTTTGATGATTTCTCACTTTATGTGAGTGTCGTAAAAGAATAATTAACCTTTTAAAACTAAGTTATATGGCTGAAAAAACTAGATATTCAGATGCGGAACTGGAGGAATTCCGTGCCATTATCATGGAAAAACTGGAATTGGCTCAGCGTGACTATGATAGACTGAAAAGTAGTATCATGAATAAGGACGGTAATGATACGGACGATACTTCCCCTACTTATAAAGTTTTGGAAGAAGGTGCTAATACATTGTCTAAAGAAGAAACGACCCGGTTGGCGGCACGTCAGCTGAAGTTTATCCAAGGATTGCAGGCGGCACTGATACGTATCGAAAATAAAACTTATGGTATTTGCCGTGAAACCGGTAAGTTGATTCCGAAGGAAAGGCTTCGTGCAGTACCTCATGCAACACTGAGCATTGAGGCAAAGAACGAAGGAAAGAAATAAAATAGTGGTTAATGGTTAGTGATTAATAGTTTATGAGTTTTACTGTCATGTTACAGTATTAACCGCTAACGGCTAATCATTAACCATTAATTAATTTTCAATTTAATAAATGAAGAAACTACTCACCCAAGGGCAGCTCTCTGTTCTTATCGTCTTTGCAGTTCTGATTATCGACCAGATAATAAAGATATTGGTAAAGACCAATATGTACTGGCATGAGAGTATCCGCATAACAGATTGGTTTTATATCTATTTTACAGAAAATAACGGCATGGCTTTCGGTATGGAAATATTCGGAAAGTTATTCCTTACTACCTTCCGTATTGTAGCTGTGGGATTGATTATCTGGTATCTGGCAAAAATAGTGAAACAGAATTATAAGACTGGTTATATTGTATGTATCTCTTTAATTTTGGCAGGGGCTATCGGTAATATTATAGACAGTGTGTTCTATGGAGTTATTTTTAATGAAAGTACTCATAGTACCATCGCTTCTTTTGTTCCGGTAGGTGAAGGGTATTCGGAATGGTTGCATGGTAAGGTGGTGGATATGTTCTATTTTCCCATTATTGAAACCAACTGGCCCGAATGGATACCGGGAATAGGAGGGGAACATTTCATATTTTTCAGTCCGATATTTAATTTTGCCGATGCCGCCATCAGTTGCGGTATTGTGGCGTTGTTGTTATTTTACGGTAAGTATCTGAATAAGAATATTCACCCGTCAGCAGAAGAAATTAAAGAATAAATGATGCGTCGCAGGAATATTACTTGGGTGTGGCTGCTGGGTGCGGCTTTTATGGTGGGGTGTGGCAAGCAAGTGCCTGAAGATATTATCCAGCCGGACAGGATGGAGAATATCTTGTACGATTATCATTTAAGTATCTCCATGGGCAATAATCTGAGTTATTCTGATAATTATCAAAAGGAGGCGTATAAGAATTATGTCTTCGAGAAGTATCATATTACTGAAGCTGATTTCGATTCGTCCATGGTGTGGTACACACGTCACACGGAGGAACTTGCCAGTCTTTATAAAAAGGTGGGGGAACGCTTCCGCAGTGAGAAAAAACGCATGCAGGAGTTGCTGGCGTTGCGTGAGGATAAACCGGCTGCATCGTTGCCGGGAGATACTGTGGATGTATGGTATGACCGTAAACTTTATTGGCTGACAGATGTTCCGTTGGCGAATAAGGTGACTTTTGAGATTCCCGCCGATAGTAATTTCAAAGCAAAGGATGCTTTCCTGTGGTCTGCTGATTATATATTCCTTTCGGAAGGGGAACGGAGAGCCACTATGGGGTTCAATATTTTGTTTGATAATGATTCTGTGGTGGGGCGTGTGAAGGATATCACGTGTTCCGGTGTGCAGACTTTGTATATAAAGCCTGATTCTGCTTTTGCCATCAAGAGTGTGAGCGGATTTATTTACTATATGGATAGTGATTCGTCAACGAATAAGCCGGGACTGGTTATCAATAATATTGCTTTGACCCGTTATCATGAACCGGTAGATACAATGACAGTTGCCGGAAAAGATAGTTTGGCTGTGGAACAGCGTGTTGGAACTGATTCGGTGGTAACAGAGAAGAAAGCAGATTCGATTCAATCGGTGGATATCAGGAAAAATGTTCCCGTCCGTATGAATCCACGTGAAATGAAGGAGAATAATGCGGCAGATCATTCTCACTCAGATCGTCCTCAGAGAATCAAGCGCAGAAATTAATTATCTTTTGTGGGTATGAGACGTTTTGCTTGTCATTATCTTTATGTTTCGGCGGATGGCTGTTATTCTAAATATGTAGTGGAGTTGGAAGACAGCGGTAGAGTGCGTGCATATTTTCCATTGAAGGAGGAGCTTAGTGCGACACAATGGATAGGCGGAGTGATTATTATTTCTCCGATGTATGGGCTGGAGATTTGTTCCGGAGAGAAGTTTGCTGATTTCCTGCACCGTGCCATGCTGGAAACAGGATGTGAACAGCCTGTATATGCATGGCATATAGCTGATTTTGATTTGCCGGGAAAGGAGTTTACAACGGGAAGCAGACTGGTACGTTTATAATATATGCTTAGGGTAGCGTTATAGTATTTCCCATTCAGAAATTATTGCATATACCGATGGAAATATGAATTTTAAGGTAATAAACGTCTTCTGAACTCCGAGCAAACCACTGCTGTGGCAATTGCCACATTCAATGATTCGGAGGTTTCCCGTTCTTGAGGATAATTGGGAATATATAACTTATTGTTTATCAGTTTCTCTACTTCAAGGCTTACTCCTTTTCCTTCATTTCCCATGACAATCAATCCATGGGCCGACAGGGATTCTGTATAAATAATGTTCCCGTTTAAAAAGGTGCCGTATACAGGAATATCGGTCAGGCTTTCAATAAGCTGTGGTAAAGAACAGTAATGAACTTTTACTCTTGCCAATGCCCCCATGGTTGCCTGTACGGTTTTGGGATTATACACATCTGCTGTCCCTGTCGAGCAGAAGATATGTTCAATGCCAAACCAGTCTGCCAAGCGGATAATGGTTCCCAGATTCCCTGGGTCTTGTACATCGTCCAGTGCCAGGCATAGAGAACTTTTAATAACTTCCGGATTTAAATCATAAGAAGGTTGTACAAAAACGGCCAATACCTCTTGGGGCGTCTTTTGAAGACTGGCACGTGACAACTCTTCTTGTGTTACTTCAATAATTTCGTTGGCCGTGGCAGAGTGGTTCATTTTCAGCCAATTGGAAGTGGCAATCAGTAACTTGCAAGGGAAGTGTCCCAATAAATCGCCTACCAATTTATGCCCTTCGGCCACAAAAACTTGTTCTTCTTTGCGTTTTTTTTTCAGTTCCAACGAACGGATATATTTTATTTTGTTTTTGCTCAGCATGATAATTTCTATTTAATAACAAATATTTGGAGCAAAGCTAAGAAGATATTTTCAATTAATATCTATCTTTGTAGATAAATTTGCGAAGGTTACGGATTTGTATGAAGAAAAGCGCACGCCCATATATATGCACATTTATTATAGCACTATGCACCTCGTGTTCGGTCAGTAAATTTATTCCTGAGGATAAATATTTATTGGATGAGGTCAGGATTGTATCTGAAACGAAGGAGGTGAAGCCGTCACTATTCAATTCATATATTCGTCAGAATCCTAATGCCAAATGGTTCAATTTGGTTAAGATACCTATGCGTACTTATTGCGTCTCAGGTGTGGACTCCACTAAATGGATTAATCGTTTTTTTAGGAAGATTGGTGATGCTCCGGTAATCTATGATGAATCTGTTGCCCTGAAATCCCAGGAGGAAATAGAGAAAGCGGTACGTAATATGGGGTATATGGGGGCTACTGTGCACCTGGATAAAAAAACGAGGAAGAACAAATTGAAATTGGCTTACCGTATTCATGCCGGGCATCCTTATAAGGTACGTCATGTGGTGTATGATATAGATGATTTGGTTATCAGTGACTATATGCGGCAGGATTCTGCCCAAAGTTTGTTGGCGCCCGGTATGCTGTTTGATGTGAATGTGCTGGATGCTGAACGGCAGCGGATTACCAAATTATTGCAGAATAAGGGTTATTATAAGTTCAACAAGGATTTTTTGGTCTATCAGGCGGATACGGCTAGAAATACCTATTTGGTGGACTTGACTTTAAGATTACTTCCTTATCAGCGTAGAAAAGAAGATTTGCCGCAGAAGCATAGACAATACAAGGTGGGAGAAGTGAATTTTCTGGCGGATGATGAAATCATGTCGGTACAGGAAGGTACTTTGGAAGAATTTGATTCTTTGCGATACAAAGGATATAGTATGTATTACAAGGGAAAGGCTTTTCTCCGTCCGCAAGTGTTGGTTGATTTCAATCGTATCCGTCCGGGAGAACTGTATAGTGAACAGGATGTGCAAAACACCTATTCCAATCTGGGGCGTTTGCGTGCCTTGAAATACTCTAATATTCGTTTTCGTGAAGTGAATGGAGAAAATGGTACGCAGCTGGACGCATACGTATTTTTGGCGAAGAACAAAAATAAATCCATGGCGTTTGAAGTAGAAGGAACTAATTCGGCTGGTGACTTGGGAGCGGCTGCCTCGGTTTCTTTTCAGCACCGTAATGTATTCAAAGGTTCCGAAACTTTTATGATGAAAGTACGTGGCGCTTATGAGGCCATTACGGGATTGGGGGTGGCTTCACAGGATTATGTGAATGATAATTACATGGAGTATGGGATAGAAAGCAGCTTGAATTTCCCTCAGTTCATGTTTCCTTTTCTATCATCGAATTTTAAAAAGAAAATTAGAGCTACTTCAGAGGTCGGCTTAAAGTTCACATCGCAAGTTCGTCCGGAATTCTCGCGTACACTGGCTTCTGCTTCATGGAGTTATAAATGGACTGACAGGAAACGTATGCAACACCGTTTGGATTTGGTAGATGTCAATTATGTATATATGCCTAGAAAGTCATCGGCTTTTCAGGAATATTTGGACAGCATGAGTCTGAGGAATTCAGCTTTGAAAGCCAGTTATGAAAATCAGCTTGTTGTGCGTACAGGGTACAGCTTTACCTATAACAGTGCAGGAAACGCCATGATGCGTACACCTACTAAAAATTCCTATTCTATTCGTGCCAATATTGAAGAGGCTGGTAATTTACTGTATGCTGCTTCCAAATTGGTTCACCCTAATCCGAAAGATGGAGAAGATTATGTGCTGGCGAATATTCCTTTTGCTCAATATGTGAAAGCAGATTTTGATTTTGCAAAGAATTTCATGATAGATCCGCGTAACTCATTTGTGTTTCATATAGGAGTGGGGGTGGCCTATCCGTATGGTAACTCCAAAATGCTTCCTTTTGAAAAGAGATATTTTTCCGGTGGCGCGAACAGTGTACGTGGGTGGTCTGTGCGTTCTTTGGGGCCTGGTGTTTATAAAGGTAGTGAGGATGGGAGAATGGACTTTATCAATCAGGCTGGTGATATTAAATTGGACTTGAATATAGAATATCGTACTCATTTGTTTTGGAAATTGAATGGAGCGGCTTTTGTGGATGCCGGTAATATCTGGACTATTCGTGATGACTCCGGACAGGAAGGTGGTTTGTTCAAATTTAACGAGTTTTATAAACAGATAGCTGTAGCATACGGTTTGGGAATCCGCCTTGATCTGGATTATTTGATTTTGCGTTTTGACGGTGGCATGAAGGCCATAAATCCTGTGGAAACAGGTAAAAAGCGATATCCTGTTATCCGACCACGCTTTAGCCGTGATTTTGCTTTTCACTTTGCAGTAGGTTATCCATTTTAAAGAAAATATATATAATATGATAAAAGAAAGAAAGAGAACATATACTCAAGAAGAGGTTAATGAGTTGAAAAAATGGTTTGATTCTCAGGAACTTCCCCCAACAATGCAGATAGATAAAGCTGCTTTTACTCCTAATTTAAAGGATACGGTAGATATGCTGTTTGAACAGGCCTATGTATGTTACGAAAATCCCAAAATGCAGGGATGCCTTTATTTGTTAGAGAAAATTAAGAGCAATTTGGAAAAAAACGGGACAGGAGCGTGAGCAATTATCATTTCATATTGTTATCAAGGTATTATAATTTAATACTGACAGTATGAAGAAGAATTTATTATTGTATGGTGTATTTCTTTGCGCCCTCTCCATGTCCTCTTGTTCCGGTGGTTCCAAGAGTAGTCATGTTATGGATAGCAGTAGCATGAGTGTGGAGAATGCGAATGAAGTGATGAAGTATTATGATACCTCATTGAAAATCTTGAAAGACTTAGAAGATTTGGCTGATAGTCTAGGAAAAGTAATATCTACAGTATATTAAAATGAATTTTAGGGCATAATAAAAGACACTAGATTATTTCTAGTGTCTTTATTTTTTAGTAGATTTAATTATTACTTCGTTCTGTTTGGCTTACTGCGATAGTTACAGCAGCATCACCTGTAATATTAAGACAAGTACGGATCATATCTAATACACGGTCAATACCAGCAACGAGTGCAAGACCTTCCATAGGAAGACCTACAGTCTGTAATACGAGTGCAAGCATGATAACACCAGCACCAGGAACACCAGCAGTACCTACAGAAGCAAGTGTACCAGTTAAGACGATCATAAGCATTTGACCTGCTGTTAAATCGATACCGTAAACATTAGCGATAAAGATAGCACAAACACCTTGATAAATAGCTGTTCCGTCCATATTGATAGTTGCACCTAAAGGAAGTACGAAGCTAGCAATGGATTTATTAGCACCAAGATTTTCTGTACAGTTTTTCATATTTACAGGAAGTGCAGCAGCGGAGCTACAAGTTGTGAAACCTAAGAGCATTGTTTCTGTCATACCTTTAAAGAATTTCAAAGGACTCATTTTGCCAAGTGTAGAAACGATGGAAGAGTATACAACAAGTGCATGAATGATACAACCGATATAAACAGTAACGATAACGGATAAAAGTGGTAATAAAACTTTGGGACCATTAGCAGCAACTACTGGTACTAAAAGAGCAAATACACCATAAGGTGCAAAGTGCATAATCATGGAGATTAATTTATAACTTACTTCTGCTAAAGAATCAAAGAATGTGAGAAGTGGCTGACCTTTTTTGCCTACAGCAGTGATACCAATACCAATAGCTAATGCAAACACAATGAGAGGAAGCATATCAGCTTTTGCCATAGTCATGATAGGATTAGATGGTATCATACCAACTAAAACGTCCATAAAACCGGGAGCTTCTTTAATATCAGGAGCTTTTTCAGCTACTAAATCCATACCTAAACCAGGTTGTAAAACAGAAGCTAAACCAAGAGCAA
>ENA-UEPV01002280-UEPV01002280.1-human-gut-metagenome-genome-assembly--contig:-NODE-2280-length-10800-cov-31.796512_pt1 | contig 10800 bp, 10 predicted proteins | sample MGYA00242942_ERZ507925 | MGnify/ENA primary metagenome ERZ507925 (study PRJEB26167, sample SAMN06115453) | human gut metagenome | host: Homo sapiens | place: China:Fujian | collected 2015-08-26... | reverse complement strand
ACAAAATCCCTACTTCCCATAAGAAGTGGGTGGGGGAATTATGTGCCTTTATCTAAGCTTAAATGAAAGAGCCGTGAATATATGATGCTGTTTCCTATATCACAAAGTTACTAAATTGAAAGCAAATCACAACGTTCCAATCACTAGGCAAATCCAATCCCCAGCTGTTTCCTATATCACAAAGTTACTAAATTGAAAGCAAATCACAACGACCGCCGTGAAAGTTATTGCAATCATAACGCTGTTTCCTATATCACAAAGTTACTAAATTGAAAGCAAATCACAACGAACTCCCCTATCATTACGTGCAAACCCAAGCTGTTTCCTATATCACAAAGTTACTAAATTGAAAGCAAATCACAACGGTGAGGAAACTCATTCCTGAGCGAGAAAGGCTGTTTCCTATATCACAAAGTTACTAAATTGAAAGCAAATCACAACTGTGGTACGGTTGTAGTCTTTGTTTTCGTTGCTGTTTCCTATATCACAAAGTTACTAAATTGAAAGCAAATCACAACGGGATTGCAGGCGAGTATTGCGAAGCAATGCTGTTTCCTATATCACAAAGTTACTAAATTGAAAGCAAATCACAACCCTGCTTATTAGCGTAGTAATTCTTGAATAGCTGTTTCCTATATCACAAAGTTACTAAATTGAAAGCAAATCACAACAGAGCAGTGGTTTGATACGACAACTCCACAGCTGTTTCCTATATCACAAAGTTACTAAATTGAAAGCAAATCACAACGAAGAACTGGCTGAAATATATCTTGAAGAACTGTTCCCTATATCACAAATCCATTGAATTAAAGCTAATCATAACTCTATTGAGAGAAAGTATTCAATTTTATGAGTCCTGTATTATGGCAATTACTTCGATGATGTATTTAAAGTAAAAGAACCAATAACAAGCTTATGTCCTTTTCTTCAGATAAATACATCTCGGTAGTCCACCATATTTCAAGGCTTGTTTTATATACGTATATCCTAATTTTTCCATGTTACTGCGTGAAAAAGAATTTTCCGGATGGACCGTACATAACAAATAACGGTATTGGGTTTTGCTCAGGGCTTCTTCTGCCTGACTTATAAGTAAACGTTGTAGTCCGTAACCTCGGAAGTTGGGATGCACTGCTACCGTATCCATGTGTGCTACACTGCACAACTCTGCTTCAGATAATCCAATGTCGTAACCTAGGTTCTCGGAATTTTTTCCGGGAAAGACGACAATGAATAATCCGGCAGTCTGTCCTGATACACTTTCAATGGCTTTCCATATAATGCCTGTGTGAGTAGACAATAGCGACTTTATATAATCTTTGTCTTCTTCTGGAGCAAACCATTCCCGGTGTTCCATGTTTTTCCAGATACTTGTTATAAATGATGTCAGTTCGTCTGCATCTGCTATGGTTGCTTGGGTTATGCTGAACTTCATTGGCTACGGACGTGGAATCGATGGTTTATAATTTCCTTAACTCCTGATACAATCGTTGTACCGGAAGCCCCATTACATTGAAGTAGGAACCTTTCAGGCCGGTTACTCCGATGAAGCCGATCCATTCTTGTACACCATATGAGCCTGCTTTGTCCATCGGTCTGTAATGTTCTACATAGAAACGGATATCTTCTTCACTCAACTGGTCGAAGGTTACTTCTGTAACCGAGGCAAAGGATTTTTGGAATTCGGTAGTCGTAAGGCATACTCCGGTTATGACCTGGTGAGAGCGTCCCGACAGTTTGCGCAGCATTTGGCAAGCTTCTTCTTCATCTTTAGGCTTTCCTAAGACTTCTCCGTCTATGTAGACTATGGTATCGGCAGTGATAATAAGTTCGTCTGCCTGCATGGACGGACGATAGGCGTCTGCCTTTTCGCGGGCAATGTAGATGGGAATTTCTTCACCTTTCAGTGTGTCGGGGTAGGTTTCGTCAATACCGGGCAGAAGCTTTACTTCATAATCTATTCCCAGTCCGGATAATAGTTCCCGGCGACGTGGGGAGTTGGAAGCCAGCTTTATCTTATATTTTTTCAGGTTTTCGAGCATAATTGTTTGTTTTTATATTACCAGCCAAAGGCTTCTTCGTGTGACATCCATTTGCCTTGTGCACGCAAAACTTGTTCTACTACATCACGTCCGCATCCGTAGCCTCCGTTGCGGTGTGAGATATATGTGCAGATGGCTTTTATCTCGGGGGCTGCATCGGCGGGGCAGCAGGGGAGTCCTACAAGACTTAAAACTTCGTAGTCGGGGATATCATCGCCCATATAGAGCACTTCCTCTGGCTTCAGATTGTATTTCTCCATTAATTCGGCATATTCTTTGGTCTTTACGGCTGCTCCCATGTAGATGTCTTTTATGCCAAGACCCTCGTAACGTTTACGTACAGCTTCTGTCTTTCCTCCGGTGATGATTGCAACATGTAGTCCGCATTTTACGGCGAGTTGCAGGGCATAACCGTCTTTAATGTTGACCGAGCGCATCGGTTCTCCGTTAGGATGCAGGGTAATGGTTTCGGCACTTAACACGCCGTCTACGTCGAATATAAGTGCACGTATTTTAGTAAGATCGTAGTTTATCATAAGGTTTCTTTTTTATTGCTAGCGTACTCGTGAATGTTTTTACTGATCAGTTCGTATATCTCTGCCAAGCGTGGTTCGCTTTTCAGCATTTCCAGATGGCGGTTGATGACATTTTCATCGTATCGCTGTGCCGGTCCGGTCTGTGCTTCGACGGGAGGCAGTTCGTGTACTTTCCGGGCTGTTTCGTCGATCAGCGGAAGCATGGCTTCGAAGGGAAGACCGTTTGCTGAAAGCAGATGACTGGCAACGGCATACATGTGATTGGCAAAGTTGCAGGCAAATACTGCTGCAATGTGCAGGTATCGCCGTTGCTCGGATGATGCTTCATATACTTTGCTTCCCAGATGGAGGGCGATTTCGTTCAGAAGCTTCAGGTCGGCAGCTGTATGTGCTTCGGTAAAAAATGTAACTTCACGAAAATCTACCTGACGCAGTTTGCTGAATGTCTGCATGGGGTAGAGCACACCATAACGTTCTGCCAGTCCTTGCCATACGTTCATGGGAACACTGCCCGCTGTATGTACAAACAGAGCTTGGGGAGCACGTTGTGCTAGCTTGGGAAGTATGTCGTTCAGTGCTGAGTCTTTCACGGAAACGATATATAAATCTCCCTCATGGGTGATTTGGCTTAAATCTGTAGTATAGGGACATTTCAGCTTGTCGGCAAGTTCGGAAGCGGAAGCTTCTGTACGGCTGAATACCTGACGGATATCATATCCGGCTTGTGATAAAGCTACGGAAAGGTGAGTCGCTACGTTGCCGGCCCCTATCATGATAATGTTTTTTATATTCATGGTGAAAATGATTTTTTTCGTTTGCGGGACTTTTTATCGTGATGACAACCAGTAGAGCAGTATTCCTATCAGCAGTAGGGAAGCGGGAAGCAGGTAGCCTGACATTTGTCCCAGCAGCGTAGTTACCAGACCGATGTTTTGGATGAGCCAGATTCCGGCAAGAATGATGCCTACCGACTTGTCTGCCTTGAACCATAAGAAAGCGACGGCTGCATAAAGTAGCATGGTGTCTTTTTGCATAACCCAGGACAGACCGTGGGAAGAAAAACCTATCAGCCGGTCGGCAAGATAGAGTATTCCCATCAATGCAAGAAAAACTGCGGTAGCACGGTATGTATCTTTATGGTTTGATGCTTTTGCTGCCACGTTTACTCTCCTCCGTATTTATTGATATGTACTTTTTCCCATTGCAGGTGTGACTCGTCGAAAGGTTTACGCTCCATACCTTTGTGGCCGATGGCTACGATGGACAAAACCTGTAACTGAAGAGGTATGCCGAGAATGCCGTGCACATACTCGTCCGAAGACATGCCGGTAGCGGTGTATCGTTCGCGTACTTGTATCCAGCAGCTTCCCAGTCCCAGATCTTCGGCTTGTAGCTGAATCATCAGAGAGGCTATAGACGCATCTTCTATCCATACGTCGCTTGCCAGCGGATCCGCCAGTACGACGATGGCAAGAGAGGCTTCTTTCAGGAAAGATGATCCCATTTCCTTGCAACGTGAAAGCTTGTCTAGTGTTTCTTTATCGTCTACTGCTATAAACTGCCAGCAGTTGCTTCGTTTGGAAGACGGCGACATGAGGGCTGCCTTCAGCAGGGTTACCACTTCTTCTTGTGTCAGTTCTTCATCGGTGAACTTACGCATGCTGCGCCGTTGTTTTATCAATTCGCTGAAACTCTTCATAAAATCTTCGTTTTTAACACGACAAATATAACCTTTAAACTCGTAATGCTCAAAAAAAATCATAAATTTGCGATACAATGGCTATCAGGTTGACTACATATGAGCATGCAAAGGACATTCCTGAACTTCCGGGAACCAATGTCTTTCATTCTACTGATTTGTTCCGGATATTGGAACAAACCCCGGGGTATCGTCCTGTGCTCTTGGTTGCTTTCGAAGGGGATAAACCGATAGGTAAACTGCTGTGTATTACCCGGCGGAATTTTCGTCTGCTGGGGTTTACTGAAAAAACATATGTTTACGGTGTGGGAGAGTATTTTAATACGGAACGGAAACGGGAAGAGATTTTCAATGAATTATTGACGTATTTTACTACTCTGTATAAGGAGGAATCTTTTCTGTTGGAGTTTCGAAACTTAGAAGAACCGTTATTCGGCTACCGTTATTTCAGGCAGAACGGGTATTTTCCGGTCCGGTGGCTGCGTGTTCGCAATTCGATACACCACGAACAGCTTGATAAATGGATGAGTGCTTCCCGTAAACGCCAGATTGCCAGGGGACTTAGAAATGGGGCTTCTATTGAAATTGCCTCCAGCCTGGAAGATATAAGGGCTTTCTTCATGATGCTGAAAAAATATTATTCTCCCAAAGTTCATCGTTATTTACCTGATTTTCATCTTTTTGCTTTTTTCTCTGAAGACTCTTTTCCGGCTAGGATGGGTAAAATCTTTATAGTCCGTTATAAAGAAAAGATTATTGGTGGTTCGGTTTGTTTGTTTTCTGATGATACTGCTTACCTGATGTTTTCTGCTGGGATGCGCAAGAGTTATCCGTTGCTTTATCCGGGAGTGCTTGCTGTATGGGAGGCAATGACTTATGCCAGAGAGCATGGATATAGTCATTTTGAATTTATAGAAGCAGGACTTCCTTTCAAGAAATTCAGTTATCGGGATTTTATTTTACGTTTCGGAGGTAAACTGTTGAGTACACGTCGTTGGTTTAAGGTACGGTGGAACTGGCTGAATCGCTTGCTTATTCGTATTTATGTGTAATTTATATAGATATATGTTATGATTGATCCTGTTTATAGTGCGGCTCCCGACCGTTATCACGGTGGAATGAAATATCGCAGGGCTGGTAAGAGTGGCATCCTGCTTCCTGAAATTTCTCTTGGACTTTGGCATAACTTCGGAGATGTGGATACGCTGTCAGGCAGTAAAGAGAAAATTCATCATGCTTTTGACAAGGGAATTACTTATATCGATCTTGCTAATAATTATGGACCTTCTTATGGGTCGGCTGAGGAAACGTTCGGGCAAATCATGAAGAAATCTCTTGCTCCTTATCGTGATGAACTTTTTATTTCTACGAAGGCTGGACATGATATGTGGGAGGGGCCTTATGGGATATGGAATTCACGGAAGCATCTTATGGCTAGTATTGACCAGAGTTTGAAACGGATGAATCTGGAGTATGTAGATATTTTTTATAGTCATCGCTATGATCCGGAAACTCCACTTGAAGAAACCTTGCAGGCACTTGTCGATATCGTACGTCAGGGCAAGGCTCTTTATGTAGGCATATCGAAGTATCCTAAAGAGGCGGCGGAAATAGCTTATCGTTATCTTGCCGACAATCATGTGCCTTGTCTGCTTTATCAAGGGCGTTATAATTTGTTCAATCGTGAGCCGGAAGAGGAGGGCATCTTGGATCAGGCTAGTAAACATGGCAGTGGGTTTGTTGCTTTTTCACCTTTGGCGCAGGGATTATTGACTGGGCGTTATCTGGATGGTATTCCTGATGATTCACGTATTGCCCGGGGAGGTCATCTTAAGAAAGAAGCTCTGACGGAGGATGTTCTTCGTAAAATCAGGGACTTGAACGAAATAGCCGCACGGCGTGGGCAGACTTTGGCCGAAATGTCATTGGCATGGTTGCTGAAAGATGAGAAGGTTACTTCTGTCATAATTGGTGCCAGTTCGGTAAAACAGATTGACGATAATTTGAAGTCTTTAGATAATAGGTCGTTCTGTGATGAGGAAATATATCTGATAAATAATGTTCTAAGTCGTTGATATCCAGTTTGGAGAATGGAGCGATTCATGCATCAGCCAATATTTTTATCGTGAAAAAATATTTCTGACAACTACGCTTTGTATAAAATAAAAATAAACTAAAAAAAGCGTTAGTTGATGAAAATAAAATAGGGAAATATTTCTTTATTCTGCACATTTTTGTTTTCTTTGTGCAGTTGATATAAACCAACTTTAGATTTTAATACCATTAAAAGCAACTTAATTATGAAAATTTCTCACATTGAACATTTGGGCATTGCGGTGAAAAGTATCGAAGAAGCCCTTCCTTATTATGAAAATGTACTCGGATTGAAATGTTATAATATAGAAACCGTAGAAGATCAGAAAGTAAAAACTGCTTTCCTGAAATGTGGTGAAACAAAAATTGAACTGCTGGAGCCTACGGGACCTGATAGCACAATTGCCAAATTTATTGAAAACAGAGGCATGGGAGTTCATCATGTGGCTTTTGCAATAGAAGACGGAGTAGCAAATGCGTTGGCTGAAGCTGATGCAAACGGCATTCGCCTGATCGACAAAGCGCCTCGAAAAGGTGCAGAAGGACTGAATATTGCTTTCCTTCATCCGAAATCAACTATGGGGGTATTAACCGAACTTTGCGAAAAATAATTAAGGGCAATGAATGAAATGGTGGAGACATTAGCTGTTTGTTGTCATTCAGAATAGAGAAGTGGCGGAGAATTTTGTAAACGTTCATCGGATGTATACGAAGTTCTTCGTCACTTTGTTGCTTTAAAACAATCGGTTGTTAACCATTTTATCTTGCCATTTACTAATACATAAATTTCTAGTACCATGAGTAACCAACTTGAAAAAGTAAAAGAGCTTATCGAACTGCGTGCCCAGGCGCGTCTTGGCGGTGGTGAGAAAGCTATCGAAAAGCAACATGCTAAAGGGAAATATACTGCACGTGAACGTATTGCTATGCTGCTTGATGAAGGAAGTTTCGAAGAAATGGATATGTTTGTAAAACATCGTTGTACAAACTTCGGAATGGATAAGAAGCATTATCTGGGCGATGGTGTAGTTACTGGATATGGAACAATAGAGGGAAGATTGGTTTATGTCTTTGCACAGGACTTTACCGTATCTGCCGGCTCTCTGTCAGAAACCATGTCACTGAAGATTTGTAAAGTAATGGATATGGCCATGAAGATGGGAGCTCCTTGTATCGGACTGAATGACTCGGGTGGTGCACGTATTCAGGAAGGTATCAATGCATTGGCTGGATATGCTGAAATTTTCCAGCGTAATATTTTGGCTTCTGGTGTGATCCCGCAGATTTCGGGTATCTTTGGTCCGTGTGCCGGAGGTGCTGTATATTCACCTGCACTGACAGACTTTACTTTGATGATGGAAGGTACTTCCTATATGTTCCTTACAGGTCCGAAAGTTGTAAAGACTGTTACCGGAGAGGATGTTTCTCAAGAAGATTTGGGAGGTGCAAGTGTGCACTCTACTCGTTCGGGGGTAACTCATTTTACTGCTTCTACAGAAGAAGAAGGCTTGGCACTGATTCGTAAGTTATTGAGCTATATCCCTCAGAACAATCTGGAAGAGCCGCCTTATGTAGACTGTACAGATCCGATTGATCGTCTGGAGGATTCTTTGAATGAAATTATTCCGGACAGCCCTAATAAGGCTTACGATATGTATGAGGTTATCGGAGCAATTGTCGATAATGGTGAGTTCCTCGAAGTTCAGCGTGACTTTGCAAAGAATATCATTGTCGGTTTTGCACGTTTCAACGGACAGTCTGTTGGTATTGTTGCCAACCAGCCTAAGTTCCTTGCCGGAGTATTGGACTGCAATGCTTCTCGTAAGGGAGCGCGTTTCGTCCGTTTCTGTGATGCTTTCAATATTCCTATTGTTTCATTGGTAGATGTTCCGGGATTCCTTCCGGGTACAGGACAGGAATACAATGCTGTTATCTTGCACGGAGCTAAACTGCTTTATGCATATGGTGAAGCTACTGTTCCAAAAGTGACAGTTACATTGCGTAAGTCGTATGGTGGTTCACACATCGTAATGAGTTGTAAGCAGTTGCGTGGAGATATGAACTATGCATGGCCGACTGCTGAAATTGCCGTAATGGGTGGTGCTGGAGCTGTAGAGGTATTGTATGCAAAAGAAGCTAAAGAAGCTGCCGATCCGAAGGCATTTATGGCTGAAAAAGAAGCTGAATATACCAAGTTGTTTGCCAACCCGTATAATGCTGCAAAATATGGTTATATAGACGATGTGATTGAACCGCGTAATACTCGTTTCCGTATCATTCGTGCCTTGCAGCAGTTACAGACTAAGAAGCTGACAAATCCGGCTAAGAAACACGGAAATATTCCATTGTAATTCGTGGGTTATTCTGATTATTAACTTTCAACTTAAGAAATCTATGAGAAAAAACAGAATAGGAATATTTCTTTCCCTGCTGTTGCTGATCGGTTTTACTTCTTGTACAGAACAGAAATCGAACAGTAAGCTGGTCATCAATGAGGTGTTGGTGGACAATCAGACCAACTTTCAGGATGATTATGGTGTGCATAGCGGCTGGATTGAAATATTCAATAAGGCATATAGTACAGCCGATTTGGCCGGATGCCTGCTGAAAGTGAGCAGTCAGCCCGGAGATACTGTTACGTATTTTATTCCGAAAGGAGATGTGCTGACAAGCATTAAGCCACGCCAGCATACACTTTTCTGGGCGGACGGAAATCCTAGACGGGGTACTTTCCATACTAATTTTGTACTGAGTAAAACTAATGCCAACTGGATCGGATTATATGATTCTGGTAAAAAGCTGCTTGATCAGGTTGTTGTTCCGGCTGGTATATTGGCTGCAAAACTGAAAATGTGTATTGTTAAAGCTGGAAAAAATGATATATGGAAAAAGGAAGAATTATGGCATATATAAAGGTTGAAAATTTAAAATACCGCTATCCAAATACAACAAAGCTTGCGTTGGATGGGCTGGATTTTGAAATAGAAAAAGGTTCTTTTGTTGGGGTCATCGGGGAGAACGGAGCCGGAAAAAGTACGCTCTGTCAGGCTTTCAACGGTCTTGTTCCGGGATTTTTCAAAGGGGCTTATGGAGGAAAAGTTCTGATCGAGGACACTGAGGTGGCAAAAACGACTGTTTCAAAGCTGTGTCAGAAAGTAGGTCTGGTATTCCAGAATCCGTTCAATCAGCTCTCCGGTGCAAAAGAAACTGTTTTTGAGGAAATTGCATTTGGACTGCAGAACTTCGGCGTGCCAAAAGAAGAGATGATAAGCCGTGTGGATGAAGTGATGGAACTGCTGGATATTGCAGCTTACAGGGACAGAAATCCGTTTGATCTGTCCGGTGGTCAGATGCAGAGGGTGGCGCTGGCAGGTATCCTTGCGATGAAACCGGAAGTGATCGTGTTAGACGAACCTACCTCACAGCTTGATCCGGCGGGAAGTGAGGAAGTTTTTGCGGCGGTCGATAAGCTCGCCAAATCAGGGATCACGATCATTATGGTGGAACAGAAACTGGAAAAACTGGCAGAATACTGTGACAGGATTTTGCTGCTGCATCAGGGAAAACAGATTGCATTCGATTCACCGGAACAGATTTTTTCAAGAGAAGATTTGCAGAGCTATGGGGTGAATCCACCGGCTTATACAAGAATCTGTCAGGCATTTGGCGTGAAGAAGGACAATGGATGTTATCCGGCTTCGCTTAAGGATGCGTTGGCGTTAAAAGATTTGTTTCCGGGGGAGGAAGCATTCTGCCCGGAAAAAATATTATTAGACAATAATAAAGATATGAAAAATAAGAATGGGCAGATGGAAGATTCTGTAACTACAGATGAAAGCATGAAACTGACTATAAGTTGTAAGAAAAATGTTTTTGACATCGAACATCTGGAATTTCAATATCTCGAAAATGTTCCGGTTCTGCAGGACATAAACCTTACAATTGACCACAGACCAACTGCGATCATCGGTCAGAACGGCGCAGGAAAAACGACTCTTGTAAAGCTGTTAAAAGGTCTGTTAAAGCCGGTGGGCGGCAGCATCTACTACGGTGGAAGCGACATGGCAGAAAAGACCGTTGCAATGTTGGCAGGGGAGATCGGTTACGTATTCCAGAATCCGGACGACCAGATTTTCAAATATCATGTGATCGATGAAGTCATGTTCGGACCGCAGAATATTGGAATGACAAAAGAGCAGGCAAAGGAAAAAGCTGTTGCAGCATTAAAGCTGGTCGGACTGGAACAGCTTGCAGACGAAAATCCTTATGATCTGGAATTGTCAGAGCGCAAACTGGTTGATATTGAAGTTGCAATCCGTTCCGGCAAGGGCCCTGGTTATGAGCGCTGGGCAAAAGTGTTCAACCTAAAGCAGCTTTCTCAGGCAGTGCTCTACTTAAAAGAACATGGCGATATGGGTTATGAGGATCT
>ENA-UEPV01002279-UEPV01002279.1-human-gut-metagenome-genome-assembly--contig:-NODE-2279-length-10809-cov-6.905516_pt1 | contig 10809 bp, 10 predicted proteins | sample MGYA00242942_ERZ507925 | MGnify/ENA primary metagenome ERZ507925 (study PRJEB26167, sample SAMN06115453) | human gut metagenome | host: Homo sapiens | place: China:Fujian | collected 2015-08-26... | reverse complement strand
ATCTTCAAAAAGCTGTATGAGGACAGTGTGCTGGGCCGCATCACAACAGAGCAGTTTCAGATGCTCTCCGGCAGCTACACGGAAGAACAGAACCGCATCACCGCCGGTATTCCACAGCAAGAGAATGAGATCCAGCGTCTGCGGGAAACGGCGATTGGAACGGACAGCTTCCTCGACAAAGCAAAGCGGTACACGGATATCACGGAGCTGACGCCGGAGCTGCTGCGGCTGTTTATTGAGAAGATCGTGGTTCACGAGAAAGAGGTAAAGTGGTCTAAGCACGCGCCCCAGACCGTGGAGATCTACTACAACGGCATTGGCTATGTCGGCAGCGGTCAACAGGATATGGAAGAAGCACCGGAAACACCGGAACCCCTACAAACCCAGGAAACGGAAGAACCCCGGCAGGCATCGTAAACACGATGACCTGCCGGGGTATCCCAGGAATCACTTGTTACCCCTGTGAGGGGGGAACGTAAGTGTCGGAGCAGTTTTGTTTACCGGAAAAACCCAGATAGACGGGCTTTTTGCTATGCAAAAGCATAGAAAAATAAGAAATGTGCCAGTTCCTCGCCCCTGCGGGGCAACCGGAAAGGATGCACGAACCCTTCATGCACTGGCATTTGTGCAGGTTCGCGGTGCGCTGTTCATGCAGGAAGCTTTATGGAGAATGAGACGGTATACTGAGATCCAGGCCCTATCTATCGCTCACGCCTTTTCTTCTTCCCGGATGAACATGATGAAAAAGCTGACGGCCAGCAGTGCACAGGAGACCCAGATGCCCCGTTCGGCCATGTGCGCCGACAACAGCGCCCCCAGTCCCGCACCTATGGCAAACAGGCCGATGACGCCGAAATAAGTCAGCGCCTTACAGAGCACCTCCCGGTCATGGGTGTGGAAATAGACGCACAGGGCCTCCGTGCCGCTGCGCATATTGCCGATGCACATGGTACTGGCGTAAGCGTGGCCCCGGACCTTGCGGAAGGTCTGCACCTGCATGGCACAGACAAAGGACACAACGGCGTTGGCGAAGGTGTTGGCCTCCTGCGGCAGAAAGCCCACCGCAAACAGCAAAGCGATCTCCGCTAAAATGATCATCTGCCGCCAGTGCACCTTCTCCGTGTACTTGAAATGGCGGTGGATGCACTCCGCCGCGAAGATCCCCAGCAGAAACGACAGCACCGGGACGAGATACCGGGCGCTGTGCCGCCACTGGCCGTCAAACAGATAGGCGCTGCACAGTACGATGTTGCCCGTCTGGGCATTGGCAAACACCTTGCCCCGGCAGAGATAGGTATAGGCGTCCTGCAAGCCGCCGGAGAGAATGATAAATGAGGCGGTCAGCAGGGATTCCGACATCTGGCCGTGATGATTCCGGAGGTTCACAATCAAGACTCCTCTTCAAGTGTTCTCATGGCTCAGCGTCTGCTGTTCCAGTGTTCTTTGGTCCGCAGACGGCTGATGGCCCGGGCCAGCTGGGCCTCCGCGTTCCGGTGCTCCTGCATACTTTTCTTTTGCAGAAGGGCCTCCTTCGCAGCGTCCTCCGCCCGTCTTGCCCGGTTGACGTCAATGTCCTCCGGCCGCTCCGCCGTGGACACCAGAAGCATGACCTCCCCCGCTTCGACCTTCACCAGTCCGGCGGAAACGGCCGCTGTCCGCAGCGGGCCGCCCACCGGCTGAAACCGCAGCTCCCCCGGCACCACAGCCGCGATCATATTGCTGTGGTGGGAGAGGATCCCCATTGCGCCGTCCGTACAGGGCACCACCATGAATTCGCAGTCACCGTCAAAGAACAGAGTGTCCGAGGCCAGGATCTGTGCGTGAAACGCGCTCATCAGACCTCACCTTCCTCGATCTTTTTCGCCTTGGCGACCACATCATCCAGCGTACCCACATTGTAGAAGGCCGCTTCCGGATACTGGTCCATTTCACCGTCCACGATGGCGGCAAAGCCCCGCAGGGTCTCCTTTAGAGGGACATACACGCCGGGGATACCGGTGAATTTTTCAGCTACATGGGTGGGCTGCGCCAGAAAGCGCTGGATGCGGCGGGCGCGGTTCACGGTCTGCCGGTCCTCGTCGCTCAGCTCGTCCATGCCGAGAATGGCGATGATGTCCTGCAATTCCTGATATTTTTGCAGCGTCTCCTGCACCCTCCGGGCGATGCGGTAATGCTCCGCGCCCACAATGTCCGCCTCCAAAATCCGGGAGGAGGATTCCAGCGGGTCCACGGCGGGGTAAATGCCCTGCTCGGAGATCTTCCGGCTCAGCACCGTGGTGGCGTCCAGATGGGCAAAGGTGGTGGCGGTGGCGGGGTCAGTCAAATCGTCGGCGGGCACATAGACCGCCTGTACCGAGGTGACGGAGCCGTCCTTGGTGGAGGTGATGCGCTCCTGCAACTGGCCCATCTCGTTGGCCAGCGTAGGCTGATAGCCCACGGCGGAGGGCATCCGGCCCCGCAGGGTGGAAACCTCGCTGCCTGCCTGCACAAACCGGAAAATGTTGTCGATGAACAGCAGCACGTCCTTGTGCTCCACGTCTCGGAAGTGCTCGGCCATGGTCAGGCCGGACAGCGCCACCCGCATACGGACGCCGGGAGATTCGTTCATCTGGCCGAAGACCAGCGCCGTCTTATCTGCCACGCCGCTCTCCCGCATTTCCCGCCAGAGGTCATTGCCCTCCCGGCTCCGCTCACCTACGCCGGTGAAGATGGAATAGCCGTTGTGCTCCATGGCTACGTTGTGAATCAGCTCCTGGATCAGCACGGTCTTACCCACGCCGGCGCCGCCGAACAGACCGATCTTGCCACCCTTGGGATACGGCTCCAGCAGGTCGATGACCTTGATGCCGGTCTCCAGAATCTCCACGGCGGGGCTTTGATCCTCAAAGGAGGGCGGGTCCCGGTAAATGCTCTTGCGGGGTGTTTCCGCCGGGAGCGGCTCTCCGCCGTCGATGGGCTGGCCCAGCACGTTGAACATCCGGCCAAGCGTCTGCTCCCCTACCGGGACCTCAATGGTCTTGCCGGGGGCGGTTACCTTCATGCCCCGGGCCAGACCCTCGCTGCCCGCCAGCATGATGCAGCGGACGACCCGTTCGCTCATGTGCTGGGCTACCTCCATCACGCGGGACTGACCGTTCAGCTCCACGGACAGCGCTTCCTTGATCTTAGGCAGATGTCCGGCTTCAAACTCCACATCTACCACAGGGCCGGATACCTGCGTGATCGTTCCGATTTTCATACTGTTATCCCTCGCTTCCAAAGGTTCCCCGCTGTGCCGCAGCGCCTGCGGAAATTTCTGTGATCTCCTGGGTGATGGCCGCCTGCCGCACGCGGTTGTATTGCAGCCGCAAGGCGCTCAACAGCTCCTCTGCGTTCTGGTTGGCGGCGTCCATAGCGGTCATGCGGGCGTTCTGCTCGCTGCAGAAACTGTCCAGCAGGGCGCTGTACAGGAAACCGGAGACATAGCTGGGGATCATGCTGTTCAGCACCGCCCCCACGGACGGATAGAATTCAAATGGTTCCTGCACGGCCTTTTCCTTGGCGGGCGGCGCGAACTGCATCCGGTGGAAAGGCAGCAGCCGGGTGGACTTGGCCTCGGAGAGCAGACTGCTCTCCATATCGGTGTAGACCACGAAGATCTCCTTCAGCGTTCCCGTCAGGAAACCGTCCAGCAGCAGAGCGCTGATCTCCCGCGCCCGGTCCAGGGTGGGATTCTGGGCGGTGTAGAGAAAGCTGTGCTCGATGGGGATCTTGTGCTGGTCAAAGTACCGGCGGCCATACTCCCCCACTACATACAGCTTGGTGTCCGGATGCTGGGCAAGGAGCTTTTCAGCCTCCTTGATGACGTTCTGGTTGTAGGCTCCCGCGAGACCCTTATCCGCCGTGATGACCAGACACCCATAGGTGCCCTCCAGCGGCGTGTTATTGTCCGGCGGATAGAAATAGGGACTGTCTACATCCCCTGCCGTGCGAAAGACCCGCTTGATCTCGCCCCGCAGCGCGTCAAAATACGGCCGGGTGTTGGCCAGATCGTTCCGTGCCTTCCGCAGCTTGGTGGAGGCGATGAGGTACATGGCGTTGGTGATCTTCCGGGTCTGCTGTACGCTTTCGATCCGGTTTTTGATCTCACGGGTATTGGCCATCTCACTCACCGCTCTTTTCCACGGCTTCCGTCTGGAACCGCGTCAGAAATTCTCTGGACAGCTTCAGAATCGTCTCCCGGTCCTCATCACTTAACTGACCGCTCTCATCGATCCGGCGGCACAGGGCCTGGTCCTGGGTCTCGATATAGGTCAGGAGCCCGGTGCGAAAATCGTCCATCCGCGCAAGGGGCACCGTCTGCATCACATGATCCAGCGCCGCCACCAGCAAAATCACCTGCTGGTGCTGCTGGTAGGGGTGGTTCTGGGGCTGGCGCAGCAGGCGCATCAGGCCCTGTCCGTAAATCAGCTGACGCTTTGTGGTCTCGTCCAGATCGCTGGAAAACTGGGTAAAGACCTCCATCTCCCGGTACTGGGCCAGATCCAGACGCAGGGCGCCCGCCGCCTTTTTCATGGCCTTCGTCTGAGCGTCGCCGCCCACACGGGACACCGACAATCCCACGTTGACTGCGGGCCGTTGGCCGGAGAAGAACAGGCTGCTCTCCAAAAAGATCTGGCCGTCGGTAATGGAAATGATGTTGGTGGGGATGTAGGCGGACACGTCTCCCGCCTGGGTCTCCACGATGGGCAGCGCCGTCATGCTGCCGCCGCTCAATTCCTCCGAGAGGTGGGCAGAACGCTCCAGCAGACGGGAGTGCAGATAGAACACATCGCCGGGGTAGGCCTCCCGTCCGGGGGACCGCTCCAGCAGCAGGCTCAGCGTCCGGTAGGCCACGGCGTGCTTGGAGAGATCGTCATAGACGATCAGAACGTCCCGGCCCTTCCGCATGAAGTACTCACCCAGTGCTGTTCCGGCATAGGGAGCGATGTACTGCAAGGACGCCGACGCGCTGGCGGGTGCGTTCACCACGATGGTATAGTCCATAGCGCCCTTGTGCTTCAGATTCTCTACCAGTTGGGCGACGGAGCTGGATTTCTGCCCGATGGCAACATAGATGCACACCACGCCCTTCCCTTTCTGGTTCAAAACGGTGTCCAGGGCGATGGCGGTCTTGCCGGTCTGCCGGTCGCCGATGATCAGCTCCCGCTGTCCCCGGCCAATGGGGAACATGGAATCGATGGCGAGCAGGCCCGTCTCCATAGGCGCGTTTACCGGCTGGCGGTCAATGATGCCGGGGGCCGGGGACTCAATGGGCAGATAGCCCTCCGACGGAATGTCGCCCTGCCCGTCAATGGGCATACCCAGCGCGTCCACCACCCGGCCCAGAAAGCCGTCCCCTACCGGGATACCGGCGGTCTTACCTGTGCGGCGGACGATGCTGCCGGATTCAATGGCCTCACTGCCGCCGAACAGGATGCAGCCTACACGGTCCGGCCGCAGATCTTGCACCATGCCCTTCACGCCGGAGGAAAATTGCAGAATTTCACCGTAGGCCGCGTGTTCCAGTCCGCTGACGGTGGCGATCTCGTCACCCACCGTCAGAACGCTGCCCACCTCCTCCGGCGCGGCATCCGGCTGCCAGTTGCGGACGGCCTCCCGCATCAGCGGGATGACGGACTCATCGGTGGGGTTCAGCTGCTCCAGCCGTTCCCGGAACTGCCGCAGACGGCCCTCCAGACTCCAGTCATACAGGTCGGCGCCCACTTCCATCCGAAAGCCCTTTTCCAGCGCGGGGTCCTGTTCCCAACGCAGGGGAACCTCCTGTCCGTACTGCTTTTTCAAAAAGGCCGCAAAACGGTTCCGCTGCACCTCACTGGGGGCGTCCGCGCTGCGCAGGACCGCTTCCAGTACCGTTTCACGCATGGGACTCCCCCCTCTCCGCCGCGTCCAGAAACTGATCGAACGCATTGCCGTCGGATTGCAGCACCAGCTTTTCCGTGGCTGTCACTGCCAGATCCTTCAGCTCCTTCTGCGCGTCGGACAGCAGCTTGTCATGCTCCCGCTGGGCAGCGGCATGGGCGTCCGCCAGAATTTGCTCCGCCTGTGCCCGTGCGTCGGACAGCTGCCGCTGCATGGCGGCGTCCGCCGACTTCTGGGCGGCGGCGAGCTTTGCCGCAGCTTCGGCGTCGGCATTTTTCAACTGCTGACGGACCTCTGCCGCTGTTTTCTCCGCGTCTGCCAGCGTCTTTGCCGCTTTCGCGTCCTGCTCCTGATAGTATTGCTGCCGCTTCTCCATAAACGTCTTGACGGGCTTATAGAGCAGCAGGTACAGCCCGCCTGCCAGAATCACAAAATTCAGCAGGTGCAGCAAAATTTGCTGCCAATCAATATTCAACGGGATATTCACGGATTCCCACCTGCCTTACTTATAGGACGAAGATGATCAGAATGACAACCAGCAGCGCATAAATGATAGTGGTTTCGATAAAGACCAGTCCCAGCATCAGCGTGGTACGGATCTTGCCCTCCGCCTCCGGCTGACGGGCGATCCCCTCCGCAGACTTGCTGACGGCAACGCCCATGGCCACGGCGCCGCCTGCGGCGGCAAGGCCGATGGCAATACCCGCGGCGATGGACTTGGACCCCGTGGCGTCGCTCTGGGTCTGGGCGGTTTCCGCCGCAGCGGGTGCGGCAGCGGTATCCGTGGAAGAAGCGGCCAGTGCGGGGACTGTCAGGGACAGCACCACCAGCAGGATCAGGAACAGCGCGGGGACCTTTTTCTTAAGCAGTTTCATATTGATTACCTCCAAAATGATTCGATCCGTAAATGATTGGGACGGTCATGCCCGCCCGGACGCCGGTTCGGGACGCTCCGACACCTCGCCGTAGAACAACGCTGTGAGCATGGTCAGAACATAGGCCTGGATCAACGCGTGAAGCAGGGTGAACAGAACGCCCACCAGCACTGGCAGCACATAGCTCAGCTGCACATAGTAATAAACCAGCTCCGTTACCAGCAGGCCGCTGAGCAGCGCGCCGAACAGACGGAAGCTCATGGAAATGGGCAGAGAGAACTCCTTCAGGGTCTTGCCCACGCCCTTCAGACCGTTGCCCGCGATCCCGCCGGAGAGGATCACAAGATAGGATAAGCAGCCAAGGGCGATGGCACCGTTTACGTCCGACAGCGGCGCGGGAAGGGTCACGGAGCGGCCCGTGGTGGTGACGGCCTGCAAGCCAAGCAGCTCAAACAGCGTCCCCACGAAGATATACGCGCCCGCGCCGAAGATGTAGGCCCCCAGAAATCCGTTTCGCTGAGGACTGCTGGTTTTGGCCATGCCGTCAAACAGGCTTACGGCCTGCTCCAGCAGCAGCTGGAACCGCCCCGGCACCACCTTGAATTTCGGGATGACAAACACGCGGATACACGCCGCCGCTATCAGCAGGATGGCGGATACCGTCATGGCGGAGATCAGCCCCGGATTGACGTTCTTCCAACCGAACAGGCTGATCTGATTTTCCTCATGCAGGACCGCGTCCCGCATGGCGGTCTGAATGGTCTCCGTTTTTCCAGGCGGCGCCGTCAACAGACTGCCCGCGAACAGGACCGCGATGAGCAGGACCCATAGGATCATAAATTTCTTTTTGTTTTTCATGCTGATAGCCGGTCTCCTTTCCACACCGGAATACAGGCGCTGCGGTCTGCCCTGACCGTGTCCCATTTTCCGGCGTGACCGTTAAAGGACTTGTCTTCTAAGAACGCCCGTATTATACTGTTCTAACAGAAAGATGTAAAAAGTATATTTGATATGTTGGACATATCTGAATGATATGGCACGGAGGCGAAAAAAGTGGCTATTCCCTACGATTATTACCGCATTTTTTACTATGTTGCCCAACACAAGAGCTTTACCAAGGCCGCCGAAGCTTTGGGCAATAACCAGCCCAACATTACCCGCTGCATGAACAACCTGGAGCAGGATCTGGGCTGCAAGCTGTTTGTCCGCACCAACCATGGCGTCTCCCTGACCCCGGAAGGTCAACGGCTTTACAGCCGCGCTGCTGTGGCCTTTGAACAGCTGCGCCTTGGCGAAAGCGAACTCCGGTCAGATTGCAGTCTGCGGACCGGCAGCATTTCCATTGCCGCCAGCGAAGCCGCGCTCCATCTGACCCTTCTGAACCGCCTTGACGCGTTTCACCGGCGGTATCCGGGGATCCACCTGCGGATCACCAACGATTCCACCCCCCGCGCCATGGAAGGGCTGCTGCGGGGACAGGTGGACTGCGCGGCGGTCACCACGCCCTGTCCGGTGAGAAAGTCCCTGCAGGAAACCGCGCTGGTCTCCTTCCGGGAGATCCTGATCTGCGGTTCGGATTTTCATGATCTGGCCGCAGAAACGCAGAGTCTGCGGGATCTGGAAAACATCCCCTTTGTGTGCATGAGCAGAGGAACCAGTACATATACCTTTTATCAGCAGATGTTTTTAAAGCACAATCTGGCTTTTCATGTGGAAATGGAAGCCGGCACCATGGATCAGGTCCTCGCGATGGTGCAGAGCAATCTGGGCGTCGGTTTCTACCCGGAGTCCATGGCCGCTTCCGCCCTTGCCGCCGGGACGGTGTTCCAGATCCGCCTTGCGGAGCCGATCCCGGAACGGTTCGTCAACCTGATCGAGGATACATCCCGCCCCCAAAGCGTTGCCATGAAAGCCTTTAAGAAAATGCTGCTGGCCCCGGAGGAAGAGTAGAACACCGGAGAGGAAATTGCTTCCTCTCCGGTGTTTTTTGGGATGGTCCTTTGGATGGCCTCGCGTCTGCCGGTTTGGGGCTTCCGGGCCGTCAGTCGCCCAGCGCCTGCTTCAGATCGGCGATGATGTCATCCGGATCCTCCAGACCAACGGACATCCGGATCATGCCGTCGGTAATGCCGGCGGCCTCCCGGATCTCCTTGGGGATCATGGTGTGGGTCATGGCGGCAGCCTGCTCCACCAGCGTTTCCGTATCGCCCAGAGAGACGGCCAGCGTGCAGAGCTTCAGGCTGTTGATGAACTTCTTACCGGCCTCCAGACCGCCGGCCACGTCAAAGGAGATCATGCCGCCTCCGCCCTTCATCTGCTTCTTGGCAATGGCGTACTGGGGATTGGATTCCAGGAAGGGATAGCGGACCGTTTCGATCTTCGGATTGGCCTCCAGCCACTTGGCGATCTTCAGAGCGCTTTCATTGTACTGCTTCATGCGGACACCCAACGTCTTGAGACCGCGGCACACCAGAAACGCGGTGAAGGGCGCCATGACGGAGCCAAAGTGCATGAGGGTACCCAGACGGCACTCCCGCAGGAACTGCTCATCGTTGGAGATCACCGCGCCGCCCAGCAGGTCACCGTGGCCGCCGATGTACTTGGTGAGGCTGTGGATGACTGCATCCACGCCCAGATCCAGCGGGGTGGTATTGTAGGGCGTGGCAAAGGTGTTGTCGATAAAGACCTTGATGCCGTGCTTATGGGCGATCTCCACCACGGCGGCAATATCCACCAGCACCATGGTGGGGTTGGCGGGAGACTCCACATAGATCAGTTTGGTGTTGGGCTTGATCAGGCCTTCCAGCTGGCTGAGATCGGCGGCGTCAAAGGTATCGTGGGCGATCCCGAAGCGGGGTAGCCAGTCGCTGGTCACGTCCTCCGTGCCGGAATACTTGGCCTTGGTAAAAATGGCATGATCACCGCTTTTCAGCAGTGCGAAAATCGCGCCGGAGACAGCGCCCATGCCGGACGCATAGGCCACGGCCTCCTTGCCGTGTTCCAGCGCCGCCAGCTTCTGCTCCAGATAATCCACAGAGGGATTGGTGATCCGGCTGTATGCAAAGCTCTCGGCATAGTCATCGCAGGCCTTCACCGCATCGTCCGTGGAATCAAAATAGAATGTGGACGTCTGATAAATGGGCGGGATCAGGGCACCGTACATATCCCGCGGCTCGCCGGCGTGGACCTCTACCGTGTTGAATTTCAGATCTTCATGCTTCAAATCAGGGTGCTTCAAAACTAACTGGCTCATGCGTATACCTCCTAAAATTTGTGCGGTTTTTCTAAAACCTACCATTTTGGTTGAGAAAAGCATAGCACAAATCACAGGGGTTACGGAAATACCGTGATGTTATTGCCGGTCATAACCAATTATTTTTCCATTCAGGTCTCCGGCACATCGCAGCAGTGGCGCTGGAGCAGCTTGACAAGCTCCTCCGCCGGCCGGGACAGCGTATGGCCCTTCTGGCAAATCCAGCCGATGGTGATCACATCATCATAGCCCACGATGGGCCGCTTTACAACGCCCAGCTCTCGGTTTCCGGCAGAGACCGTGCCGGTCCCCAAATCATAGCCCTGACACTCTTTCATGACCATCATGCTTTGGTAAAGGCCGCTGATGATGTTCACCTTCCGGGGATAAAAGTCCGGCAGCAGCATTTCCTCCTGCAAAACGGAGGGAGAATCGGAGTCCAGCTCATACATGATGCAGGGATAGGGCTGCAGCTCCTCCAGCGTCAGCACGGACTTTTTTGCCAGCGGATGGGTTTCGTGGATGAACACATATGGCTTGCTGTTGACCAGCGGGTGAAATTCCAAATGGTTGTCCCCAAAAACACGGTTCATGTGCTTGCGGCTGCGGTCACTGATAAAGAGGACGCCCAGCTCTGTGGTCTTGTCCGACACCTGCTGGATGACCTCCGGCCCCTGTCCCACTAACAGCTTATAAGTATAGTCATCTTTTTTGCTGGCGCGCTGGTAATCCATCAGGGCATCAATCACAAAGCAGTAATGCTGGCTGCTGACGCTGAGG
>ENA-UEPV01002272-UEPV01002272.1-human-gut-metagenome-genome-assembly--contig:-NODE-2272-length-10831-cov-3.214897_pt1 | contig 10831 bp, 8 predicted proteins | sample MGYA00242942_ERZ507925 | MGnify/ENA primary metagenome ERZ507925 (study PRJEB26167, sample SAMN06115453) | human gut metagenome | host: Homo sapiens | place: China:Fujian | collected 2015-08-26... | reverse complement strand
CGAAGAAACTATCACACATCTGGAATCCATTATGACAGAACTTGATATTGCACGAAAAGAGGAAGATTTACTAGTCATAAGGCAGGAATTAAGTGATTTTGGATATATGAAGGAAAAACGGTCAGGAAAAAAAGGGAAACCGATAAAAAAAAGTAAACCACTCCACTTTATTTCCAGTGACGGGTATGATATTTTTGTTGGAAAAAATAATTACCAGAATGACGAACTGACCTTTAAGACAGCAACCGGAAATGATTGGTGGTTTCATGCTAAAAACATGCCCGGTTCTCATGTGATTGTGAAAACAAATGGCGAAGAACCGCCGATTAAAACGTTTGAAGAAGCGGGAAGTTTAGCTGCCTATTTCTCTAAAGGAAAAGGGGCAGACAAGGTGGAAATTGACTACACACAGAAGAAAAATGTAAAAAAACCAAACGGAGGAAAACCGGGATTTGTTGTATATTATACCAATTATTCCTTAATGGCATCCTCCCATATTGAGGGAATCCGGTGCGTAAATGCCGAAGATTCCGTATTTCTTGAAAGGAGTTATGTGTAATGGCAGTCAAAATGGACACACACATTCACACGTCATTTTCAACAGACAGCGAAACAGATATGCAGGAACAGATTTTAACTTCTTACAAAAAAGGCTTAGAGGGAATCTGCATTACCGACCATATGGATTACAATTTCCCAGAATCTGCGCTGGAACATCCGGTTGACGGGATTCCGTTCTGTTTTGATTTGGATGATTATTTTAAGCGTATTCATACACTGCAAAAGACTGCACCACTCTCTGTCTATACCGGTGTGGAGTGTGGTATGCAGCTTATTACTGATGTAGTGGATAAAAATAAAGCCTTATGCCAAGATAAAGAGTTTGATTATATTATTGGCTCACTTCATTTGGTTGACGGAAAAGATCCATACTATCCCTCATTTTGGAAAAATCAAGAACCAGCCGAGTGCATTCAAACATATTTTGAAAAGATTTATGATAATATAACAACATTTCATGAAATGGATTCTTTGGGACATCTGGATTATATCGTCCGGTATGCACCGACAGATTACAAATACCAGCCGGAGCAATTTAGAGAAATTTTAGAAGCTATTTTGCAAACGCTGATTCAAAAAGACCTTGCGCTTGAAATTAATACTTCTGGATTTAAGACACCTCTTTCCCGTCAAAATCCACATGAGAAAATTATTGAATGGTACTTAGCACTTGGCGGCGAAATGGTAACGATTGGTTCAGATGCTCATTCTCCTGAATTTTTGGCGTTTCATTTTGATGAAGTGGCAGTCCTATTAAAAAAATACGGAATCCGTCAATATACAGTGTTTGAAAAACGGACTCCGGTATTTTATGATATTTAATGCCTGTTATTTTTGAGAAAAATATGATATTTGGCGTTTAAATTTCTGTTTTTTTCAATTATTTCTTTTAATGCATCTACTGTTCTATCAATTTCTTCCTTCGTTGTATGGGAAGAAAGGGTAAAACGGACAGTTCCTCTTGCCAAACTGCCGGTTAATCCAATTGCTTCAATTACATGAGAGGTGATGGATTGACCAGCATTGCAGGCGGAGCCGGCAGAGGCGCAAATTCCTTCCATATCTAACAAAATAACAATCGTTTCTCCATCGACAAAAGAAAAACTTATATTGATGTTATTAGGAAGGCGTTTTCTTCTTGAGCCATTCAAATGACAATAAGGAATTTCCTGCTCTATTCGGTGAATCATGTAATCACGTAATTGTGACATCGTATTTGATTTCTCCATTAAGATTTCGTTTACTAATTGAGCCGCTTTTCCCATACCAACAAGAGCAGGAACATTTTCTGTACCGGCGCGGAGTCCACTCTCTTGTTTTCCACCGTGATGGAAGGAAGGCAAATTCACTCCTTCCCGTATATACAAAAATCCGGCACCTTTTGGGCCATAAAATTTGTGTGCACTGGCACTTAATAAATCTACATTCATTTTTGTGATGTCAATCGGAATCTGTCCATATGCCTGAACGGCGTCAGTATGAAAAACAGCCCTGCTGTTTGCTTTTACAAGTGATGCAAGCTCAGGAATTGCCTGAATTGTGCCAATCTCATTATTTGCAGTCATAATGGATACCAAAATGGTATCTTTACGCAATGCCTGCAGCAATTTTTCCGGTTTTATAAACCCTTGTTCATCCACATCTAAATAGGTAATTTCAAAACCTCTTTCTTCCAAATAGGCACATGTATTTAATACGGCATGATGTTCTATTTTTGAAGTAATAATATGATTTCCGTTCTTTTTGCACTGCTCGGCAGTGCCGATGATTGCCCAGTTATCTGATTCCGTTCCACCCGAGGTAAAATAGATGTTTTGCGGGTTGGCACAATTAAGCGTTTTGGCAATTCGCTTTCGTGCCGTTAATAATGCAGACTTATTAGCGACACCTAAGTCATATACACTGGATGGATTTCCGTAGGAATCCTTTAAATAAGGCATCATTTCTTCTAACACTTGTTCTGAAAGAGGCGTGGTGGCGGCGTTATCCAAGTAAATCGTCTGACTCATACCTCATACCCTCTCTCTTGTATCTATCACTATATCTTATGCATTATTCGACAGATTGTGACAAATTACATTAGCGAATGGTAATTTTATGATAGGAACGCTTACCGATTCCGTTTTTTCGTACAATTTCTTCACTGTGAACTTCCTGCTCAGGCTCAATCTCTTCTGGCGGAACAGTAAAATCAACAGCCTCCGGTGTATCGGACGCTTCCAACGTATTGAATGTTTGCGGTGCTTCCTCCATGCTTGTAGCAACTGTTTCAATAATTGGTTTGGAATCATCTTTCCACTGATTTTCTAAATCATGGATTGTTGGAACTTCATCATATTCACTGATATTTGAATACTGGTCATCCAAAGGAATACTAACCGGCTGAATATCAAAATCAAATTTTGGTTTCTGATATTTGGGCAGGGTGCTTTTGGATGGCTTAAGAGGCAGTGCTTCAGATAATTCTACCTTTTCTTCATCGCGCTCAATTACATCCGCCATATCTTCCTGGGCACTCTCGTTCATACGTTTAATCGGTTCAGCCATATCCAGACGGTTAAGTAAATTACTTAACTGTTCCTCTTCTGTCTGTGCCGATAAGTAAGTATTTTCAACCAGTGCATCCGAAGGAGTTTCCGGCTCTTCTTCAATTTCCATCTGTTTTTCTATAAATTCTTCCGGCATCGTCCACTCAGGAATTTTATCTTTCATTTTTCCTAAGGTTTTCAAGATAAGATTTTCCTTTTCTTTCGCTTCTTTGTGCGGTAACGCCTCTTTTGGTTCCGGTACAGGTTCTGGTTTTTCTTCGCGTTTAGGTTCTTCACTCTTTGTTGCAGTTTCCAAATTTTTTGTTTCCAAATCTTGTGTCTCGGCATTTTCCGGTTCAAGCATTTCTGCTTCATTTTTTTCTGTTTCCGGCAGAATTTCTTCCGGCAAAAGGATATTACTGAATCCGTAGCCGGTTAAAATTGGCAGAAAACATGTAATGCAGTAAAAAATATTTGTGTGTTCAGAGCACAAAATATAGTAACATACAGCTGCAAAAAACGTGATAAGAACCGGTCCAATATAAGAAAACCGATTTCGAATAGCATAATATCCGGCTAAAACAGAAAAGAAGAAGAAAAGCATAACAAACACACCGTTTGAAAATGGTGCAAAAAAGTAAAATAATGGTTTCGCATATTTTAAAAGAATGTAATCTACCATGGTACGCCAGCCATCCAATGGAAGGGATGCATCTTTTACAAAAGTTATATTTGTAACAATTGTTTTTTCAAAGAAAAACAATACTGCTAATATGCCTGCCGTAAATACAAGAAAATAAACGGCGCATAAACTACCTTTTGAAAAAATGGATGGATTCGGATTTTTTTGTCCGGCAAAAAACAAAGCCAGAAAACACCCCAAAAATAAAACGGTTACAAGTGGATTGATTCGAACAGCAAATGCGAAAACCACGCCAAGAAACAAAGCACCGAAAACGCAGGAAAAAACACTTGTTTTCTCTCCGAATCTTAAAGCCTTTAACCAAATCAAAAAACAAAGATATGGAATTAAAAAGCTAAACATATTCAGCGTCATCTGCTCCGGAAGATACTGTGCCTGATTCAGATAAATAACTAAATAAATACTGCTTGCAAAACTGATAATTCCACAAATCCGTCCACTGCAGAGACGTCCAATTGCATAAATGCATAAAGTCAGTACCAAAGATGTAGCAGCTGTTTTCCATCCGTAAACCAAGTTCTGCCACAAGAAAAGACCTACGCCGACAAGAACAACAATAATCGTCTCTAAAATAATAGAAATAGGACGACTATTCTCGGCAATAATTAACCATTTTTTTTGTTTTATAAAGTACGCGGCAATTAGAAAAAGCAGTACGCCAAAAACAACGCCTCCTACCAGAAAATATCTATTTTGAGAATTGGTCATAACCAAATTGATAATCTCAAACATGCTTAAAAGTGCGACCGGTAAGTAAAAAAGGGCACACACAACACGAAAAACATTTCTTTTTAATAACACAGGTATCTCTCCTTTTGTACATAAACATTCCTATTTATCATACTATAAAATAATGATTTTAACAACATTTTTTCGTGATTTGACACATATATTAATAAAAAAAGAATGAGGTGTGCGGTGAAAGACCAATTATTAAAGGGAACAATGATTTTAACAATCGCCGGATTTGCCACAAGAGTTATTGGCTTTTGCTATCGAATTTTTCTTGCCGGTGAATTAGGGGAAGTAAATTTAGGAATTTACCAATTAATTTTTCCGGTCTATTCGATTTGTTTTACAATTTATGCCGCTGGCATCCAGACAGCTGTATCACAGTTGATCTCGCATCAGCCCCAAAAAAATCATGGACAAATTATAAAAGCCGGTATTACACTTTCTCTTTGTCTGGCAGTCATTTTGTCGTTTAGCCTTTTTTCTTTCCGCACAGTAATTGCACATTCTTTTTTAGGTGCAGATAAAACGGCACCGCTTCTTTTTGTTTTGGCTTTTATCTTTCCTTTTTGTGGTGTCACTTCCACAATCAATGGATATTTTTACGGAAAAAACAATGCCAGGATTCCGGCTGTCACACAGATTATTGAGCAGTTAGTCCGGGTTGTTTTTGTTGTCTCTTTCTGCTTTTACGACTTGCTTCCGGTTTCGTCTCTTATTTTGTCCGTAGCCGGACTTGTCATTGGTGAACTGGCAAGCAACTTTTATAATATGTATCATTTGATAAAAGAGTCTTCCTTTACCCATCTATTTTGTCAAAAAGCTCAGTTTGGTAATGTAATTCGTATGGCACTGCCACTCACCGGCACAAAATTAATTATTGCACTTCTTGGCAGTGTAGAATCGGTTTTCATTCCGCCGATTTTATGCAGGGCAGGTTCCTCTTTAGAAGATGCACTGGCAATTTATGGAATTTTGACAGGTGTTGTACTGCCTTTTATTCTTTTTCCGGGAACCATTACAAACTCACTTTCTGTTCTTTTACTGCCAGCCATATCCAGAGCAAGTGGCAAAAAAGATAATCACCATGTGCGGCAGACAACTTCTGTTACAGTCCGTTATTCCCTACTGCTTGGCGTGCTCACCTGTGCTGTCTTTTTAAATTATGGAATGGACCTTGGACAATTTGTGTTTCACAGCGAAAATGCCGGAAAACTTTTGACGCTGCTTGCTTTTTTATGCCCATTTCTATATGTGACAACAACTTTAGGCAGCATTATCAATGGACTCGGGAAAACGGTAATCACTTTTGCTTTTACCGTAATTGGTCTTATCATTCGAATTGGCTGCCTGTTTTTTCTGGCTCCTGTTTATGGAATCTTTGGTTATCTGTTCGGACTTTTATGCAGCCAGATTGTCATCTGTTTGTGTCATGGAATCTACCTGATGAAGAAAACACACATTACCATTCAGGTTGCAAAATATTTTGTCTGGCCGTTTGTTTTTCTTGTGAGCCTTCTCTATATTAGTAAAATATTCTGCCGTAACCTGATTCATTTAACAAATCAGCCTTATTTATCATACTTATTGCTGATTCCGGTTCTTTTTGTATCCTTTTTGTATTTTTATCAATGTGGCTTGATTTCCAAAAAGGATATTAAGCTTTTTCGTTAGCCTCTTCAATCATCTGAGCAAGTGTGGCTTCCTCAATAATCGGAACCGAAAGTTCTTTTGCTTTTTTGTTTTTAGAGGACTGGGAAGTAATATCATTATTCACCAGATAACTGGTGTTTTTGCTGACACTTCCTGCCACTTTCCCACCGAGCGATTCAATCATGTCTTTGCACTGATTACGGTTATCAAATGTATTTAATGTCCCTGTGATAACAAAGGTAAGGCCGGCAAATGGCTGATGCTCTTTTTTCTCCGGATAAGAAACAATAAGCAGGGCATCTAAATTCTTTAACTGTTCCTGATTGTTTTTATCTGCGAAGTACCGGACAAAAGATTTTGCTAATACCTCTCCAATGCCATCCACTTGAAGCAGGTCTTCTTCTGTGATTTCCTGCATTTTTATAATCGGATACGGGTATTTTTCAGCAATAAGTTTTGCCATACTTAAGCCAATGCCTTTAATGCCAAGGCTGTATAGTAAATTGGCAAGTGGTATTTGTTTTGCCTTTTCAATAGACTCAATGAGATTGTCGTAGGATTTTTCACCAAACCCTTCCATCTCAACAATTTTATCCTGATATTTTTCTAAATAAAAAATGTCTGTCAATGAATGAATCATGCCATCTGCTACAAATTTTTCAAGTGTGGATTCTGATAAGCCGTCGATGTTCATAGCATTACGACTTACAAAATGTGTCAGCAGTTTTATTTTCTTTGCATAACACTCTTTATTTGGACAGAGCAAAAAGACAGAACCGTGTTCCTGCTCTAATGTTGTAGACGCACCGCAGACCGGACATTTATCAGGAATTACGCACGTTCCGCTCTGTGTTTTGTTTTCCTGTATCTGAGGAATAATCATATTGGCCTTATAGACTAATATTTTATCACCAATTCCCAATTTCAGTTCTTTCAAAATGCTTACATTATGAACACTGGCACGGGAAACAGTGGTTCCTTCTAATTCAACAGCATCAAAAACGGCAACCGGGTTAATCAAGCCAGTACGTGAAGCACTCCATTCAATTTCCCGAAGCGTCGTTTCTGCCAGTTCATCCTGCCATTTAAATGCAATCGAATCATGAGGAAATTTAGCTGTACGTCCAAGTGTAGCACTATAGGCAACATCATCAAAAGTCAATACCAAACCATCACTTGGCAAGTCAGACTGCTTTACATAATTTGAAAAATAAGTTATCATGTCTTCTATGTTTGAAGCAGAAACTTCACGGTAAGGTGCCACTTCAAAGCCCTGTTTCACAAGCCAAGAAAGCCCCTCTTTTTTCTTTGTGAATGAAATTTCATCTCCAATCGAAATAATATTATAGGCGTAGAAATGAACACGGCGTTTTGACGTAATCTCGTTATTTAACTGTCGTACGCTTCCGCTGCAGAGGTTTCGCGGATTTTTATACTGTTCTTCTACATTTTCCTGCTTATTTAATTCTTTAAAATCGGAATATCGAATCAAAGCTTCACCACGAACAATTAAAGTGCCGGTATACTGAATATGTCCCGGTATATTTACAAACGTTTTTGCATTATTTGTGATGACTTCTCCAATTTCACCATTTCCACGTGTCAATGCTTTTACTAATTCACCGTTTTCATAAGTCAAAATAATACTCAAGCCATCTAATTTCATTGACAAAAGGCCCTGCTTGTTTCCAAGCCATGCAACCAAATCCGCCGGTTCTTTTGTTTTATTTAAAGAAAGCATTGGCTGAACATGCTGCTCTTTTGGAAGTTCACTAATGGTTTCATATCCGACATGAATGGTTGGGCTGTTGTTCATCGTAATGCCGGTTTCTTTTTCCAATGCAAGCAGTTCATCATAAAGTTTATCATATTCAAAATTTGACATCTCTTCACCCTGCCCCTGATAATATACTTTGGCAGCGTGGTTCAAACGTGAAATCAATTCTTTCATGCGGGATACATTCTCCATTATTCTGCTTCTCCTTTATTCTGTGCCAGATTTTTCAATGTTTTTATTTCGGATGGTGTTAGCTCACGCCATTTACCGACAGGGAGCGAACCAAGTTCAATATTCATAATCCGGATTCTTTTCAAACTGGTGACACGATAGTCAAAATATTCACACATTCGACGAATTTGACGGTTTAATCCCTGCGTTAATGTAATGTAGAAGCAGTCCTTTCCCATCCGGCGTATCTTACATGGTCTGGTTATTGTATCTAAAATTGGTACACCCTGAGCCATTGCCTGCAATACAGAATCCGTAATTGGTTTATTTACATGAACAATATACTCTTTTTCGTGATAATTGCTTCCCCGTAAAATATCGTCCATCAATTGTCCATTATTGGTAAGAAGCAATAAACCGGTAGATTCTTTATCCAGTCTTCCTACCGGATAAATCCGCTCCGGGAAATTCAAGTAATCAATTACATTATTCTTATCTATTTTGCTTGTCGTGCACACAATACCGGCAGGCTTGTGAAATGCAAGAAGATATTCTTTTTGGCAAGGAGTAATTGTTGTATGATGAACCATTACCGTATCGCCGGGCATCACTTTTGTTCCCATTGTTGCCAAAGTACCGTTAATCCATACTTCCCCTTTTTCAATCAGCCGATCAGCTTCTCTTCTGGAGCAGTAGCCACACTGACTCATATATTTATTAATTCGCGTACCTGTTTCCTGCATAGTTTTATCATCCTTTATTCTCTTTACTTAGGAATAAAATGGTACGTCTGACGATTCAAACGTACCATCTTTGTAATTCATTTTCTTTTGTCAGTTTGCTGCTGGTGCACTACTTGCACTCGGAACGGAACTTGGTGCCGTACTCGGAGCAGTGCTTGGAACTGCGGTTCCATTATTCGCAGCTGATGCTGCCGGTGATGCGGAAGCACTTTCACCATTTGCTGCCGCTTTAATCTCTTTTTGCATTTTCTGATAATACTGTTTAAAGGTGGCATCCTTTTCCAATATATCGGACATGCTTTTGTTTACTTCCTGCTTCAATTTCTGAATTTCTTCGTTCTTATCTGCCAGGTTAATAAACTCCACTTCGGAATTATCCAAAGCACTAAAGTAAATGACATACTTTCCTTCGGATGTTATTTTAACATAATACTTGGTCAAACAAGGAACCCAGCTTTCAATATTCTTTAACTTCATGTTATACTTTACATAAACACGATACGAATCCATTTCCTCATTTTTAATGCAATAACAATCAAAATCCTTATAGTTTTCCACATAACTGGCTAATATCGTATAGCGATCTTTTGGAATTCTGCTTGGATCACTGACTAACTCGCTTAAAGCGTCCATATTGACGGACTTTTTAGCATTAAAGTAATTTTCAATCAGTTTATTAATGTCTTTGTTCTCGTTTAAGTTCAAATCTGCTGTCTGTGCATTCTGATTCGGACTTCCGTTATCCAAAAAGACAAGTGCTACAAATCCAAGTGCCATAACAACAATGGATGCAATGATGACCATTTTCTTATATTTTAATTTCATAGTATATTCCAGCTTTCTATTGTAATTCGTTTTACCCTATAACAGTATAGCAATTTTTGGTGTCTTTGTCTATTCTTTTAAGCCATTTTTTATCTGCTTAAGCTCCTCTATGGAGAATGAATAATTGGAATTACAAAAATGGCAATGCAGTTCAATTGATTCACCATCTTTTATAATATCTTCCAATTCCTTACTTCCAAGACTTACAAGAGCACGCTCCATACGCTCCTTCGAGCAGTTACAGTGAAAGCAAACCGGAAGTTTTTCTTCTGACAGTTCCACCTCAAAGCTATCTAAAATTGCCGCAAGAATCGATTCCGGAGAATGGCCTTTCTCGAACAAGGTTGTTACCGGTTCAATGGAGGCTAAACGCTTTTCTAATATTTCGATGGTTTCTTCCTCGACATCCGGCATAAGCTGAATGATATAACCACCAGCCTGCGCAACGGTATTGTTTTTATTCATCAGCACACCTAATGCTACCGATGATGGAGTCTGCTCCGATGCTGCAAAATAATATGTGAGATCCTCTGCAATTTCCCCGGAAACCAACTGCACCTGTCCGGAATACGGCTCTTTCATGCCGATATCCTTAATTACCGTTAAAACGCCTAAATCAAGTGCACCTCCAACATCCAGCTTGCCATCTTTTCTGGCAGGAAGAGATACCACCGGATTTACTGCATAGCCTTTTACATGCCCAAAAGCATCTGCTGTTACTGTGAGTCCCTGCACCGGTCCGCTGCACTGAATCTGCAGTGTCAATAAATCTTTCTCCCCCTTCATCATGGCACCCATCATAGCACCACCGGATAATAATCTGCCAAGTGCCGCGGTAATGACAGGGCTTGTTTGATGACGGCTTCTTGCCTCTTCTACTAAATTTCTTGAAGTAATGGCAAAACAGCGAATTTGACCATTTGCCGCTGTACCACGTACGATATAATCCTTTTTGTTCTCCATGTAATCTCTCCTTTTAAGCCAGAGTCTAATGCATAAAAAGAATGCACCTGGAGGGATTCGAACCCCCGACCAAAGGCTTCGGAAGCCTCTACTCTATCCACTGAGCCACAGATGCATTACTCATCTATTATATATCAATGGATTCGACTTTGTAAAGTGTTTTTTACATATAAAA
>ENA-UEPV01002268-UEPV01002268.1-human-gut-metagenome-genome-assembly--contig:-NODE-2268-length-10839-cov-9.386731_pt1 | contig 10839 bp, 9 predicted proteins | sample MGYA00242942_ERZ507925 | MGnify/ENA primary metagenome ERZ507925 (study PRJEB26167, sample SAMN06115453) | human gut metagenome | host: Homo sapiens | place: China:Fujian | collected 2015-08-26... | reverse complement strand
CCGTTATGGGTGAAGCATTTTATTCCTTCATTGTAAGGGGCGATCCATATTCTGTTTTGTGAATCGATCAGCATATTCATGATTTCCTTTCCGCAATCGAAAGGCGGAAGGCGATGCTTTCCCGTTTTCAGATCCAGTAAAGCAAGACCTTGCCACCGGCTGCAACAAAGAACAGTATGTTCGTTCCATAGGCTTAGTAAAGAGATATTAAAATTACTCCCTTTATTCAGCTTCTGCAGAAGGCGAAGAGAAGAATCCCGATAACTATAAAAGTATACTTTGTCTTTAGAACCAAACAATACCCCGTCTTTGGTCAGGCAGGTTGAATAGGCGATAATAGGATTACCTTTTTCATCCGTAGGTAAGAAGAAGTCATCACTTTGACGTTGATAGCGGGCTATTCCTTTGTCGGTCAGAATCCAAATATTGCTCATTTCATCTTCTGCAATCTGATGGATTAAGTTATTGGGAATCGAATGAGGATTGTTTGGGGAATAGACGTACTTCTTTAGCTCATGTCCGTCATATCGGCTTATTCCACCCTTCGTTCCTATCCATACAACTCCCTCTTTGTCTCTCAAGATACATCTCACGCCTCAAGTCACCCCAGCTGTTTATAGTAATAATGGCTGGCTTTTAGGGGCGTGACACCGGTAAACTGCATAATAGCTGTCAAACATAGTAGGACAAAGATTTTTATTCTCATGAGATTAGGTCAGTTAAATGAAAGCAAAGGTAGTATTATTTGTTTATAATTCCTATCTTTGCTCGAAAATATGTAACTATGATTACCGAAGAACTACAGAAACTTTATCAGTCATATACGGGCGTTCCCGCTGAAAACATAACAGAATTACCGTCTTCCGGTTCCAACCGCCGTTATTTTCGGCTGACGGGTATAGAAACATTGATTGGAGTTTACGGAGCTTCTATCGATGAGAATGAAGCATTTCTTTATATGGCAGGACACTTCCACAAATGTGGACTGCCTGTTCCCGAAGTGCGCATCGTTTCGGAAGATAAGACCTATTATTTGCAGGAGGATTTGGGCGATACTCTGTTGTTCCATGCCATAGAGAAAGGACGTGCTACCAGCGTCTTTTCAGAAGAGGAAAAAGAGTTGCTTCGCAAAACGATTCGTTTGCTTCCTGCCATTCAGTTTGCCGGGGCCGATGGATTTGATTTTTCCCGTTGTTATCCTCAACCGGAGTTCAATCAACGCTCCATTCTGTGGGATTTGAATTACTTTAAATATTGCTTCCTGAAAGCTACCGGTATGGAGTTTCAGGAAGATAAACTGGAAGATGATTTCCAGAAAATGAGCGATGTCTTGCTTCGCAGTTCTTCCGCTACTTTCATGTATCGTGATTTTCAGAGCCGTAATGTGATGATAAAAGATGACAAACCATGGTTCATCGATTTTCAGGGTGGACGCAAAGGCCCGTTCTTCTATGATGTCGCCTCTTTCTTATGGCAGGCCAAAGCCCAATATCCTGACACTTTAAAAAAAGAACTCTTGGAAGAATACATTGACGCGCTTTGCAAATACAAACCGGTAGACAGAGAATATTTTTTCAGCCAACTGCATCATTTTGTACTTTTCCGCACCTTGCAAGTATTGGGAGCCTACGGGTTTCGCGGATATTTTGAGAAAAAGCCTCATTTCATACAAAGCGTACCTTATGCCATAGAAAACCTGCGGCAGTTATTGCGCGATGAGTATCCCGAATATCCTTACTTATGCTCCGTCTTGCGCGAGCTGACTGAATTGAAACAATTCAAGGACGAGCTGAAAAAACGCCAACTGACGGTTAAAGTGATGAGTTTTGCATATAAAAAAGGCATACCCGACGACCCTACAGGTAACGGAGGCGGTTATGTATTCGATTGCCGTGCCGTAAATAATCCCGGTAAATACGAACGCTACAAACCCTTTACCGGACTGGATGAACCTGTTATCCGCTTTTTGGAAGAAGACGGAGAAATCTTTCCTTTTCTGGAACATGCATACGCACTGGTGGACGCGTCGGTCAAACGATATATGGAGCGAGGGTTCAGCAACCTGTCTGTATGCTTCGGCTGTACCGGCGGACAACACCGGTCGGTCTATTCGGCCCAACATACAGCTGAGCATTTAAACCGGAAATTCGGTGTAAAGGTTGTCTTGATTCACCGCGAACAAAACATAGAACAAATATTCGAATCGACTTTATGAAAGCTATGATTTTTGCAGCCGGCTTGGGAAGCCGGCTCAAACCCCTGACAGATACCAAACCCAAAGCGCTGATAGAAGTAGCCGGAAAGCCCATGCTGGAACATGTCATATTAAAGCTGAAAGCTTCGGGCTTTAATGAAATAGTGATTAACGTACACCATTTTGCCGATCAGATTCTAGATTTTCTGCAGGCTAATCATAATTTCGGTGTCGACATCCATATTTCTGACGAGACAGAAGAATTACTGGACACCGGAGGAGGACTGGAAAAAGCCGGCAAGTATTTCATATCCCCCTGCCATGAAGATAAAAACGGTATCCTGCTGCATAATGTAGATATTTTATCCAACTGCAATTTACAAGATTTAATCCGCTTCCACCAACAAACCCCTGATGTATACGCCACCATGCTGGTAAGCAGACGAATCACCTCCCGCTACTTGCTATTTGATGGCAACAATCTTTTGTGCGGCTGGATAAATAAAACCACAGGCGAAGTGAAACCTGCCGGATTAAAATACGAAGAAGGAAAGTATCGGGAATACGCCTATAGCGGTATACAAGCAATCAACCCGCTATTGCTGAACAAAGGCATGAAACCGGGGAAATATTCTATTATCGATTTTTACCTGCAAGTTTGCAAAAACATCAGGATTCAGGGCTATCCCGTCGACAACCTACAATTGATAGATATCGGAAAGCCGGAGACGCTCATCAAAGCAGAAGAATTTCTAAATCAACTATAAAAGGACTTTAATAAAAAGCACGTTTCACGCATAACAGGGCATTATTCCACTCATGCTCAACGATTTGCGGTGAAACATCAAATAAATTAAAAGGCGGAAGTTTTTCGTGACAGCAACCCTCCCAAAAGACCTTGTTCTTTTCAAAAAACTCTTCCGTCTTTAAAAAAAACTTCAAGTTCTTCTAAAAAAAGACCTTGAAGTTTTTCAATTATTCCCTAAATACTTTGAAAGATAAATCTTCTTACCAAAGGTTTAATTTATTCTTTTGTGCCTCTTCCAAAGAAACAGTCTTCACCTGTTTTGCACTATTCTTGCTGCGAAGTTCTTCATACTCTCTGTTTATTCCCTCCACAAATTCTTGGCGAGACTCAGCATTTAGCAAACGGGCTGCCACCAATGCATTCTGTGAAGCATCTTTCATGTGAATAACCGGCCCTCCATAAACAGGAGCAATCTTCAGAGCAGTATGAAGTTTGGAAGTCGTAGCACCACCAACCATAATCGGAATATCCAATCCTGCACGTTGCAATTCGACAGCCACATGTGCCATCTCCTCAAGAGACGGAGTAATCAATCCACTCAAGCCGATGATATCCACTTTCTCTTCTATGGCTTTTTGCACAATCGTTTCGGCAGGAACCATCACCCCCAAGTCTATAATTTCATAATTATTACAAGCCATCACCACCGATACGATATTTTTCCCGATATCGTGCACATCACCTTTCACAGTTGCCATCAACACCTTTCCGGCACTGCGCACTCCTTCCTGCTTATCGGCTTCAATAAGCGGTTGCAAAATACTCACAGCTTTTTTCATGGTGCGGGCAGTCTTCACCACTTGAGGCAGAAACATTTTTCCGGCCCCAAAAAGCTCACCCACTTTGTTCATTCCATCCATCAACGGCCCTTCAATGATATCCACCGCTTTTCCGTATAGCGGCAACGCCTCCGCCAAATCTTCTTCCAAATAATCACCGATGCCTTTTATCAACGCATATTGCAGACGCATCTCCACCGTTGCCTCACGCCATAACTCCTGTTCCGCCGGTTTGCCGCCGGTTTCGGTATTCTTTAAAGCTTCCGCTGTTTCAATCAGCCTTTCGGCAGCATCGGGACGACGATTCAACACCACATCCTCTATCCGTTCCAGCACATCGGCAGGAATATCGGTATAGAGCACCGAAGTGGCCGGATTCACAATACCCATATCCATGCCCTGCCGAATGGCATGATAAAGAAATACGGCATGCATTGCTTCACGGATATAATTATTACCACGGAAAGAGAATGACAAGTTACTTACCCCGCCACTGACATGTGCTCCGGGAAGATTCTGCTTTATCCAACCGGTTGCTTTGATAAAATCAACAGCATAATTATTGTGTTCCTCAATTCCCGTAGCCACAGCCAGCACATTAGGGTCGAAAATAATGTCATGCGGATTAAAGCCGACCTGCTCTGTCAAGATACGATAGGCACGCGAACAAACTTCAATCTTCCGTTCGAAGGTGTCGGCCTGTCCTTTCTCGTCAAAAGCCATCACGACCGTTGCAGCTCCCAGTTTTTTAATCAGACAGGCATGCTCGATAAATTTCTCCTCTCCCTCTTTCAGCGATATGGAATTTACGATAGATTTACCTTGCAAACACTTCAGCCCGGCTTCTATCACCTCCCACTTAGAAGAATCAATCATCACAGGAACACGTGCAATATCGGGTTCGGACATCACCAGATTCAGAAAAACAGTCATTTCTTCCTTGGCATCCAGCAGCCCGTCATCCATATTAACATCAATAATCAATGCACCGTCTTCTACCTGCTTACGTGCAATGCTCAATGCCTCTTCGTATTTCTTTTCGTTTATCAAACGAAGAAACTTACGCGAACCCGCCACATTGCAACGTTCGCCCACATTGATAAAATTAATTTCGGGTGTCTGTTCAAGCAGCTCCAATCCCGAAAGCCACATCCGCTCAGGCTTACCTGCCGGAATGTGAGGGCGTGCCTTCTGCACCAATGGAACATATTCGGCAATATATTCTTCAGTCGTGCCACAACATCCGCCGATAATATTCACCAAACCCTCGTCTATGTATTCCTTCACTTCCGAAGCCATATCTCCGGGAGTCTGGTCATACTGCCCCAAGCTATTCGGGAGTCCTGCATTGGGATACGCACTGATATAATAAGGAGCACGCGCAGCCAGCCCTTCCAAAAAAGGTTTCAACTGTTTGGCTCCGAAAGAGCAATTCAAGCCGATAGAAAAAACAGGAGCATGCTGAACAGACGCAAGAAAGGCATCCAGAGTCTGACCGGAAAGCGTGCGGCCGGCAATATCCGATACCGTCACCGAGAGCATCAAAGGCACTTCTCGTCCCACCGCCTGCATTGCCGACTCAGCCGCAAAAACAGCAGCCTTGGCATTCAGTGTATCAAATATAGTCTCTATCAGGAGAGCATCCACTCCCCCTTCCAGCAATGCTTCCATTTGCTCCCTATAGGCACCGACCAACTCATCATAAGTAAGTGCACGCATTGCAGGATTATTCACATCGGGACTCATTGAGCAAGTTTTATTGGTGGGACCGACAGCCCCGGCCACAAAGCGCGGTTTATGGGGAGTCTTTCGGGAATATTCGTCCGCCATTTCACGAGCGATTCCGGCAGCCGACAAATTTATCTCACGGCACATATCCTGCATATGATAATCTGCCATCGACACCCGCTGAGCATTAAACGTGTTTGTCTCGATGATATCTGCACCTGCTTCCAGATACTTGCGATGAATATCTTTTATCACATCAGGACGGGTAAGGCACAGCAAGTCATTGTTGCCTTTCATCTGACCGGCAACTTGTGCAAACCGTTCCCCTCTAAAATCCTGTTCCGATAAGTTGTATTTTTGTATCATTGTCCCCATCGCTCCGTCGAGGATGAGAATTCGTTCGTCAATAATTTGCTTCAATGTAGCCATTCACAATATATACTATCTCTTAAACATTCTATCCATTTCACGCCTGTCATCCTTTTCTCTCAAAGATTCGCGCTTATCATATTGTTTTTTACCTTTTGCCAAAGCGATAACTAATTTTGCCAGTCCTTTTTCATTCAGGAACAAACGGACAGGAACAATGGTAAAGCCGGGATTCTTTCCTGCCTCTTCCAATTTACGCAACTCTTTCTTGCTTAACAACAGCTTACGTTCACGGCGGGCTGTATGGTTATTATACGAACCATAGAAATATTCTGCAATATGCATATTCTTTACCCACAACTCACCATGCACAAAGTAGCAATAGGTATCTACCAGGCTGGCTTTACCCATACGGATGGATTTTATCTCAGTTCCGGTAAGCACAATACCTGCTGTGTACGTATCGATAAATTCATAATCGAACGACGCACGTTTATTTTTTATATTTACAGGAGTCGGTTTCATCAATTCAAAATAACAGATAACTCATTAAATACCGCCGCAATAAGCGCCGGACAAACAATTACAATCACCGAAGCAATCAATGTGTATCGGGTCAGTTTGGCTTCTTCCACTTTCATCAGTGTGCGTGCCCCTTCATATACCACAAACACGGTATAGAACTGGAGTATCCAATGCAAAATGGAGATTGAAAACAAACCACTGATAATATCAAGCACAAATGTCACCACCATGGCATAACCCACAAACTGTTGGTTTAGTTCATACTGTTCGCCTCGGTTCAGCAATTTCTTTCCCAATTGATTTACAGCATAAGCAGCCAAGAAATATCCTCCAAAGAGAGAAACAAAAATGGCGCAACAACGGGTCATTGCTATCTGAAAAGCAGATACACCTGCTGTATTTCCAATAAAAGTACCTATAAAAACGGACAAGCCGCACAATCCTATCATGGGATAAACAAATGTGCCAAGCACTTTCCGCCTATCCTCTTCTGTATTGATTTCTGCCCAAGCCTTAGCCGGAGAGGAAATCAGCAACACCACTCTATTAAATAAATCTTTGTAGTTCAATGCTTAATCTATTTACCTTTGTTATACTTCAATGAGTTGCAAAGGTATAAAAAATCCCCTTTTCCCAAAGGGAAAAGAGGACTTTTCTACTTGCAATATAATGATTTATCAGTATCCGTAAGGAGCTCTAAAATCTTTAGTAGCCATTCTTACTTCTTTTTTTACATAATTTTCACCACCTCTATCCTGCATAGCTCTAAGAACTACATCTATAGAATCTGTTTCAGAGAAATGGCTATAAAGTTCTGACGAGAAAGGAAAACTGCATAATGCACGAGTAGAATTATAAGAATCGCTTTCCCCATTGTCATAATGGAATGTCAACGTCAGTTTTTCATTATCAACAATATCCTCTTCTCTATAACTCATATTAAAATAAAAAGGTGAAGATGAGTTATAATTAAGTTGAGGACTAAATGTTATATATCCCTTGTAAATAATAACTCCCCCATAAAAATCGATAACAGGATCTTGATTCTTATACAAAGTATCAGCTGCTTCTACATCTCTCGTAGTATTAATCATATTGGCACCTCCATGTAATGGAGCAGCAGAAACAATTTCAACCTTATACTGTGTATTTTCTGACGGCTCAGGCAACACTTCATCCAAATGTTTAAATGCCACTTGAGCACGCTTCACCTTACTCCAATCACCAAACTGTTTCATATTAGCAGCTGTAGGAACCAAGATTCCACCTCCATCTGCGTATAATTTATAGCCAAGAAACTCATCACCTGTAACAGTTACAAGCACTATACCGTCATAAGCACTTTCACTGTTAGTGTCCAAACAAGAACTAAAGGATAACACAGATACCAATGCAGCAAAGAACACTGCCAACTTCATTTTTTTCATTTTCTTCTCTTTATTATTAGGGTTTGCAAAATTAATTAAAAGATTCGAGAAATGTAATAATTCTCATTGTTTTTATGAAAAAATGAAATGCCAGCCTAAATACTGCACTGACACCATGCTCCTTTAACTTACATTAAGATTCATCTCCATAAATTTTAAATGTTCTTCCTGTATTCAAGTCTTCTACCAAATCATACATATCGTAAACTTGAGTACCAGTCCATGTTCCTTTAACCTTAAACATTTTGCCCGTAACTCCTTCTCTCAATGTCGCCACATATTTTATATTCATGTTATACTGCTTAAGCATTGTTGTTATTCTATATGATGTATAAGGAGGTACGTCCACAGAAAAAGTTTCAGTTCTTGTACTCACTTTAGTTTGAGTGGTCTCTTGAAGAAAGCTCCAGCTACTTGTAGCAGAGGTATTTACCGTCATACTTCCTTCATTAGGTTCTCCGGGACCTCCTACAGGCTTGGTTAGAGATGTTGACGTTGTTATTGAGACCCCTTCTGTTTTCGAAAATCTTGAAGTTTCAGTAACCTGAGTAGTTTCAGTATAGCCTCGATGTACAGTTGCTGCTGTTGGATTTTCAACAGTTCTATGAGTTACTGTTATAGGCAATGAACTTATACCACCTCCATCATATTGTGTATACTCAATATTTACAACTTCAAAATCTCCCACAGGCTGCATTTCCCAAAGAGCTAAATTACTAGTACTGGATTCCTTAAATTTCAATGACGTACCAGTTGATGATTCGGCTTGAAGGTATGTACTTGGAGATGATATTATTCCTCCTCCTAATCCCCCTCCTTGTAAAAGCCCAATAGCTTTTATTTTATAATAGCTACTCCCTTCCGGCACAAAATTGAAAAAAGAGCCTACAAATCCATTATTCATCGAACTGGTTAAAATAGGTGTATCTGTCATAGATGAAATAAAAAATATAGAATTATCCCCTATCCCTCCAACATGACCACCTACCAATATAATATTACCATTTTTTAAATACCAACGTTGCCTCAAACTTCCATCATCTTTTTTATACAAATCAACTTTATCTCCTTTTTCCGTACAAGATAAGAATTTATTTCTACTATTTCCAACGTTCATAATATTAACCGGAATATTTTCTAATTCTTTAATAGGATCAAAATCTGCAATATTTTGAGTTGCACGACTTTTTATTCCCGCAGTTGGCATATTTTCAATATTAGAGCTATCTAATTAGTCTAAACCATAATTCTGTTCACAAGAAATAAAAGCGAACAAAAACAGTAATAATAAAAAGTCTTTTTTCATAATTGTTCAAGGTAAAGATTTAACCAATTCAGCTAACTTATCATTCATACCCTTATAATAAAAATTCACCACTATAAATATCATCATTAACTTGTAGTTCAATCAAATATTCTCCCTCAGGCTTATCACTTAGATATATTTGTATATCACAAACATTCATATAAGAAGTTGAGATTACCAACTCCCCTGTTTTTTTGCTAATAACTCTAACAAAAACAAGAGAAGTGATGCCATCAAAAGAAATACTGATTAGAGGGGTATTCAAATAGACTTTAGGAAGTTCTACTAAAGAACGTGGTCTCAAAGGTCTATTTACAGACTTAATAGCAATTTCATGATTCGTCTGTCCTAACAAAACTATAGATACAGAACATAATACAAGCAACATAAACAATTTCTTTTTCATAACTACATTTTCTTTTTTTTAAAGAAAAACAATATATATCGTAAAAGCAAAGAAACGCTGTTACAATAACTATAACATAGTTACAAAAAGTATCACAATACAGTCACAAGTAATTAATAATCAATTATTTGAAAACACCATTTCAAATAACTTTTTACTCAAATTCTTTTTAAGCCTAGACTTTCGAGTACTAAGATTACGGTCATTTGTACGTAAACAAAAGGCTATTTTTTTCAAGCGAAAACCAATAATCGACAATATACAGAAATAAACATCCACATCTTTAATTGTAGGATATTCCATCCTTAGCCTTTCAATTATATGAGGAAATATCGCCAACAAATCACTTAACAGTTCTCTTTGCTCTTTCGCTGACAAATATTGCTCATCCAAATTCACTATTCTTCTATACCAAATAGTTTTTTGAAAGTCACAAATGCATTTTTTCAACTCACTTTCTTCCAATTTCATGAGTTCATCATCCAATTCCACAGAATCACCCAATTCTTCCTCTATATATCTTTTCACATTCGCTAGTTTCATTTCCGCTAATGTTTGATTCAATCTAGCATAATGCAATTTTCTTTTCCTTTCCAAAAATAAAAAGACAATAGCTCCTATAAAACACAAACACATAAAGCCCAATATTAGCCAACACCGTCGAACAAAAAATTCTTGTTCCTTAACTCTTTGAAAATGCTCTTCTCTTATATTTTGAATTTCATCATATTGTTGAGCTGCAATTAAAGAATCTTTATAAAGAATAAAGGAATCAGCACAAGCTATCACTTCCAAATAAGATTTTTTCTTTAATAAATTATATAAATGATAATACGCAATTGCTTTTGTATTCAAATCTGTGCTCGTAACACTCAATTTTAAATAATAATAAGCAGAATCCAATCTATTCAAATGCATCAAAGAGTTCCCTTTTACCTCATACATATTAGTACAATCACTAACTCCAAGATTAATTACTTTCGTTGCATATTCATTAGCTTTTTCGAAATCATTTTTAGCTTCATAACATCCTGCTATGCTAGACAATACATAAGCTTTCATTTCATTATTATTAGCTCTACAACTTATCTCAAGAGCTTTATTATAATATACTAAGGCACTATCATATTGTAATTTAAATGAATAAGCAGTCCCAATCCCACGAAGGGGATAATACATATCTAAAGTATCTTTGCGATATATAGCATTTTCATACGATAGTATTTGCAATTAGTTATTACTCAATAGTTTGAAAATAATAAGTCGGAAATATGGTCGTAACCTTTAAGGGTACATT
>ENA-UEPV01002261-UEPV01002261.1-human-gut-metagenome-genome-assembly--contig:-NODE-2261-length-10860-cov-10.017435_pt1 | contig 10860 bp, 12 predicted proteins | sample MGYA00242942_ERZ507925 | MGnify/ENA primary metagenome ERZ507925 (study PRJEB26167, sample SAMN06115453) | human gut metagenome | host: Homo sapiens | place: China:Fujian | collected 2015-08-26... | reverse complement strand
GTGACCCGTACCGGAATCGAACCGATGTTAAAGGCGTGAGAGGCCTCTGTCTTAACCGCTTGACCAACGGGCCATACGTCCATTTTGCATCAGGTGTTCGCACCCGACTTGGCTATTTTAGCATACCGGGTGCCCTTTGTCAACAGCAAATTTTGATTTTATTGAAAAAATAAAAATTCCCGCCGCCCCGGAACGGCGGCAGACGCCGCGCCCGCTGCCGTTCTATGCGGCCTTTTATAAAGGAACGATAAAATGGTGAAACCTGAATTCGGATAGTTGACAATGTGGTAAAATGTGGTACTCTTAGGGTGCAAAAAAGCTTTTGAGGAGGGCTTATAATATGGCTATGAAAATAGATCGTCGTGCGTTTTTAAAGACTTCTGCCGCAATGGCAGTGGCAGTATCCATGACCGGACTGCTGGGCGGCTGCAGTGATGGTGCTATTGGCACGGATTTCGGCCTGTTCCAGGCAACGGCAGTCAAAGCTTTGGGTAAAACCAACGGCGTCGACTTTGGCGGCACAGCGGAAGCCGGATGGGAAGGCTACATCAACGTCTGGGTGCGTATCAAGGATACCTCCGGCGACAAAAAGCCCCGGCCGATTCCTGCAAAGGGCTATTTCTCCCTGAAGATCAATGGACAGTCGGTCAACAATTATACTGATGGCGATCTGCTGGAAAACGGTGGGAAGATCAATCTGTCGAAGGGTCAGTTCAAAGAGGGCTGGATGCATTTTACGCTGAAAGAAGACCAGAAAGATCTGTACGAAGCTGTCGTGGCCAAGAAGGCCGATGTTACTTTTACGATCTCGAGCGGGTTCGTAACGGAGATTTATACACTGGATTATACGACCAGCACTTTTGTAAAGCAGACCGTCTGATACCGCAGAACAAAGTTTTCTGAGTGATACCCGATACAGGAGGTGCATTGCTATGATCGACCGCAGAACATTTCTCAAGCTCAGCGCCGGGGCTCTGGTGCTGACCGCCGCAGGGGCTTTGACCGGCTGCGGGGATACCGCGATCGACAAGACCAGCGGTGTGGCGAAGATCGGTGATGTCACCTTTATCTGCGCAAAGCCGTTTCCGGGCGGCGGCGATACCTTTACATTGACCTATCAGACACAGTTCACCATCCAGAACAAAAGTGCCGAAAAGGTAGTCATCAAGCCGGAGGACATCACCTGCATCTTCCGGGAGGCGGACACCAAGGAAACGCTGTATTTCAAGCGGAACGAACTGGTTGCAGAGCCGGGGCGGACGGCTGTCTACAACGGCGCGACAGAGTTCTATCTGGAAACCAAGGAGCGTGTGCAGGAAAAGAACAGTCCCGGCACCTACGAACTGCGTGTGCGCTACAATGGTCAAACCGCTGTGTTCCTCTATGGAAACAACGGCAAAAACGTAACGGGCAGCGTAGAGTAAAACCCAATACACCCCGCCGCCGGGCACTTCTGGAAACAGGAGTGCCCGGCGGCTTTTTGTTTTGTGCCGCATTACCGGTTCTTTACATTGGGGCTGGCATTGTGCACAAAGTTTTACGCACTTTTTGCACGTCCATGGTCGCGGCAGGGGCGGCAAAGCGGTAGAATAAGGCCGTTCCCAAGGAAAACACAAAAAGACAGTGCCGGGCGGGCGCCCGGGTTTTTAATGGAGGAAATTCTATCATGAAAAAGATCTCTCGTCGTTCGTTTCTGACCGTTTGCGGTGCAGCTGCTGCGGCTGCTGCCCTGACCGCCTGCGGCGGCTCTGCTTCTTCCGCATCCGGCACCGCTGCTTCTGCCACCGCTTCTTCTGCTGCGGAGAGCGCAGCCGGCACCCTGAGCGGCAACGTTGCGACCGGCGGTTCTACTTCCATGAAGAACGTCATCGCTGCCCTGACCGAGGGCTTTGCCGAGGTCGAGCCGGGCGTCACCGTCAGCTACGACCCCACCGGCTCCGGCGCAGGCATCACCGGCGCTACCGACAAGACGCTGGACATCGGCCTGTCCTCCCGCGCCCTGAAGGATGACGAGAAGAACGATGTGGACGGTACCATTGTAGCGCTGGACGGCATCGCCATCGTTGTGAACAAGGACAGCAAGGTCGCTGACCTGACCGTGGAGCAGCTCAAGAAGATGTTCACCGGCGAGATCACCAACTGGAAGGATGTCGGCGGCGACGATGGCGAGATCGTTCTGGTGGGTCGTGAGGCCGGTTCCGGCACCCGCGATGGCTTTGAGAGCATCGTGGACGTGAAGGACAGCTGCAAGTACGCACAGGAACTGACCGCTACCGGCGCTGTCATCAGCGCTGTGGAGGCAAACCCGCTGGCCATCGGCTACGCTTCCCTGTCCGCTGTGGGCGACACCGTTGCCATGGTCACCGTGGAGGGTGTGGAGTGCAGCGAGGACACCGTGAAGGACGGCAGCTACAAGATCCAGCGTCCCTTCGTGTTCGTCACCAACAAGAGCGGTGCCCTTTCTGAGCAGGCACAGGCCTTTGTGGACTTTGCCACCAGCAAGGACGCTGCCGACCTCATCCGCACCGCAGGCGCTGTGCCCGTGAACGAGTAATTACCGGGCGGTTCACCGGGGAGCTTTCCCCGCGAAATTCGGGGCTTCCAGCTCCCGCCCTATTGCCTGCGGCAACAGGGTCCCACCCTCGGATCATTCGCTGGGGAAACTCCCCGGCAAACCGCCCACCCCGCATCTGAACAAGAGAACTGCCGCGTCGGCCTGCCCTAAAAGGCTGGGCTGGTGCGGCTTTTATAAAGGATTTCAGCTATGAACAAAAAATCCTATCTGCGCCGGGTACGCCTGCCCCGCACCCCCGCCGACTGGCTGGAAGCGGTGATGAATTTCATCTTCTTCCTGTGCGGAATGCTGGCGGTGTGCTGTGTGGTGCTCATCTCGGTGTACATGGTGGTCTCCGGCGTGCCGGCTATCCATAAGATCGGCATTTTCAAATTTCTGTTCGGCACAAAATGGGCGTCCACCGCGGCAGAGCCGCTGTTCGGCATTCTGCCCTTCATCCTGTCCAGCGTCTACGGCACGCTGGGTGCCACCATCCTCGGCGTGCCTATCGGCCTGCTGACGGCAGTGTTCCTCTCCAAGGCCGCAAATCCCAAGCTGCGCACCGTGGTGGTCACCGCCATCGAGCTGCTGTCCGGCATCCCCAGCGTGGTGTTCGGCCTTTTGGGTATGCAGGTGCTGGTGCCCGCCGTGGCCAAGACCTTCGGCAAGGCCTCCGGTGCCTGCCTGCTCAGCGCCATCGTGGTGCTTTCCATCATGATCTTACCCAGCATCGTGTCCGTGTCGGTGACGGCGCTCAACGCCGTGCCGCCGGAGTATGAGCAGGGCAGTCTGGCGCTGGGTGCTACCGACACCGAAACATGGTTCAAGATCAGCCTCCCGGCAGCCCAAAGCGGCATTGCCGCAGGCGTTGTGCTGGGCATCGGCCGCGCCATCGGCGAGGCCATGGCTGTGATGATGGTAGCGGGCAACAGCCCCAATATGCCGGACAGCCTGTTCCGCAGCGTTACTTTGCTGACCACCGCCATCGCCAAGGAAATGAGCTACGCCGGCGGCTTGCAGCGGCAGGCGCTGTTCAGCATCGCGCTGGTGCTGTTCGTGTTCATCATGCTCATCAATGTTGTGCTGAACGTGGTACTGAAGGGAGGAAACCGCGATGAATAACGGCTTTTCGCCCTCCCGCCGGGCATGGAACCGGGTAATGACCATTTTGGTCTGGGCAAGCGCAGTGCTGGTGATGATTCTGGTGGCCGGGATCATCGGCATGGTGCTGGTGCGGGGCATCCCCCACATCAGCTGGAACTTCCTTTCTACCACCGCCAGTGTGCTGAAAAAGACGGACGGCATTCTGCCCGCCATCCTCAACACCTTGTATGTCATTGTGCTGACATTACTCATCGTATTGCCGCTGGGCGTGGGTGCGGCGGTCTATCTGACCGAATACGCCTCTAACCGGCGGCTCATCGAAGTCATCGAGTTCACCAACGAAACGCTGGCCGGTATCCCCAGCATCATCTACGGCTTGGTGGGTATGCTGGTGTTCAGTCAGGCGCTGGGCTTCCAGACCTGTCTTTTGTCCGGCAGTCTGACGCTGGTGGTGATGAACCTGCCCACCATCATCCGCACCACGCAGGAATCCCTCAAAACGGTGCCGCAGGGCTACCGTGAGGGTGCTATGGGTCTGGGTGCGGGCAAGTGGCACATCATCCGCACCATCGTGCTGCCCTGCAGCATCGACGGCATCGTCACCGGCTGCATTCTGGCGGTGGGACGCATCGTGGGCGAAAGCGCCGCGCTGCTGTTCACCGCCGGTGCGGCAGAAGTGATCGCCAAGAGCGTGTTCAAAGCCTACACCTCCAACGGCGCCACCCTGTCGGTGCTGCTGTATCTGCGCGCCTTTGAGGACGGCGACTTCACCTCCGCATGGGGCATCGGTGCAGTGCTGCTGGTGCTGGTGCTGCTCATCAATCTGGCAGCACGTCTGGCGAAAACGAAACTGAAACAGAAGCAGTAAAAATAAAGAGGTACTCTATGGAAAACACGAATGTGCCGGTGATATCGGCAAAGGATCTGAACCTCTGGTACGGCGACTTCAAGGCGCTGAAGAGCATTTCGCTGGACGTGGGCGAGCGGGAGATCACCGCACTCATCGGCCCCTCCGGCTGCGGCAAATCCACCTTTTTAAAGACCCTCAACCGCATGAACGACCTTGTGCCGGGTGTGCGCATCGAGGGTGATGTACGGCTGAAGGGCGAGGATATCTTTGCCCGCGAGATGGAGCTGACCGACCTGCGCCGCCGCGTGGGCATGGTGTTCCAGAAGGCAAACCCCTTCCCCATGAGCATCTACGACAACATCACCTACGGCCCCAAGCTGCACGGCGTGCGCAATAAGGCCGAGCTGGACGAACTGGTGGAAACCTCTCTGCGGGGCGCAGCCCTGTGGGACGAGGTGAAGGATCGCCTGAAAAAGAGCGCTCTTGGCCTTTCCGGCGGGCAGCAGCAGCGTCTTTGCATCGCCCGTGCATTGGCGGTCAAGCCCGAGGTGCTGCTGATGGACGAGCCCACCAGCGCGCTGGACCCCGGCTCTACCATGAAGGTGGAGGAGCTGATGAGCGAGCTGAAAAAGAACTATACTGTGGTCATCGTTACCCACAATATGCAGCAGGCTGCCCGTATCAGCGACCGCACCGCCTTCTTCCTGCTGGGAGAGCTGGTGGAAGTTGGCCCCACGAACCAGATCTTCAGCACGCCCCGGGACAAGCGCACCGAGGACTACATCTCCGGCCGGTTCGGTTAATGCAGGGAGGAACAAAGCAATGAGCATTCGCAAACAATATGACAGCGATCTGGAAGCCCTCAGGGTAGCGCTGGTGGAGATGGGGCAGAACGCCGCCGAGGCCGTGGAGAACGCGCTGGAAGCGCTGTGCACCGCCGACACCGCAGCCGCCCAGAAGATCGTGCAGGGGGATGACCGCATCAACGACATGGAGCGGGACATCGAGCATCGCTGCATGACCTTGCTGCTGCGCCAGCAGCCGGTGGCGGGCGACCTGCGCCACATTTCCACCGCCATGAAGGTGGTCACCGACATCGAGCGCATGGGCGACCACGCCTCGGATATCGCCGAGATCATCCCACATCTCGTCACCGTGCGCAGGGAGGGCGACCCCGCCGTCAGTCAGGCTATTGCCATGGGGCGCAAGGCCTACCAGATGATCTTAGACGCCATGGCTGCCCTGACCGCCGAGGACGAGATCGCCGCCCGCCGCGTCATCGCCGCAGATGACGCCGTGGACTACGACTTCAACGCCATCAAGCACACGCTGGCACAGGAGATCGCCGCCGACCCCGCCAAGGTGGACGCCGCGCTGGATCTGCTCATGGTCATCAAGTATCTGGAGCGCATCGGCGACCACGCCGTGAACGTAGCCGAATGGGTGCAGTTCGTGCGCACCGGGCGCTACAAGGACGAAAGTATGTTCTGATACTCACTCTGCCCCTTTGGGCGCGTGTTTTCCTTATTTTCTTCTGGAAAAGGCTGTCTGCCGTTTGGCGGGCAGCCTTTTTCTGCGTGAGGGAGTTCGTTCCAACCCCTCCCGTGAAAATGCGTTTGGAGCGCTCCGCAGAGCGCGACAAACGCGAAATTTAAAATAATTCTTCCGCTGAAGATGCGCAAAGCGAACGCGGAGCGCATTCCAAATCGTCCTCTTCCCCCCTACAACGAAAATTGACTAAAAAATTTTTATCTTTTCTGCAATATCTGCGGCAGGTCATTCGTATTCAGGGTATAAGAGCCCGGAAGGGGCTCCGCAGTTATCGTGCGGCGGGTGGTCCGGCTTCCCCCAGTCCCCCGCCTGCCGCACCGTTACGGAGGACAGATACAATGATGGCAAAGCTTGAACGCTCCCCGCAGCAAGCCCGCATGGAGGCCGTGAGCCGCGATGCACTGGTGCAGGCGGCGCTGCAGGAGATCACCCAAAATTATCGTGAGGCCAGCCTTTCCAATGTGGCAAGGGCTTATGGTGTTTCGCTGGCGTATGTCAGCGAGTGCGTGCGCGCCCAGACTGGGCGCACCTACAAGGAGCTGCTGCAAAAGCACCGCATGGAGACCGCCGCGCGGCTGCTGCGCCGCAGCGATCTGAACATTCAGCAGATCATTGCACAGGTGGGCTACGAGAACACCAGCTACTTCTACCGCCTGTTCCACGAACGCTACGGCCTGAGCCCCCGGGAGTACCGGCTGGTGCGCACCGGCACTGCTCCCCGCCGCCCCACCGCATGAACCGCCCCCTGTTTTGCTTCCCCCGACCGTCGTGCTGCTGCCCCGCGCACGGCGGTCTGTTTTTGCCGCGAAATGGAGAAAAATCTGGTACTTTATGGAATATTGTGTTATACTAAAATAAATGTACCCCGCGCGGCAGGGCGCGGGCAAGAGAGGATGAGTGGATATGTTTCGCGGAGCGGTAAGAGCAGATATGGCACGGATTTTGGATATCTATGCCCGTGCGCGGGAATTCATGGCGAAAAACGGCAACTCTACCCAGTGGGGGGACAATTACCCAAGCCCGGAGCTGCTGGAAGAGGATATCGACACCAACCGGCTGTTCGTGTACATGGTGAACGGCCGGATGCAGGCGGTGTTTGCCTTTGTCCTTGGCGAGGACCCCACTTACAAGGTCATTGAGGACGGACAGTGGCTCAACGACACTTTGCCCTACGGTACGCTGCACCGGCTGGCTTCGGCGGGCGAGAGCAAGGGCATCGGCAAAGCAGTGGTGGAGTGGTGTCTGGAGCACTGCGAGAGCCTGCGCGCCGACACCCACGCCGACAACAAGGTGATGCAGCACCTGCTGGAAAGCGAGGGCTTTACCCGCTGCGGCATCATCCATGTGGAGGACGGCACCCCGCGCATCGCCTACCAGCGGTTGTCCCTGACCCAGAGCCAGCTGGGGTGAGCGGAAAAACAGTTTGATTTGGGAGATCGGAAACGCCTGCGGGCGTTTCCGATCTCCTTTTTCATAGATGGAGCTGCCCTGCCGCGCCCTCTCCCGTGAAAATGCAATGCCGGAGCGTCCGCAGATGCTCCGGCATTGCGCTATTAAAAAAGAATTTTTCCGCTGAATATGCGCAAAGCGCACGCGGCGCGCATTTCTGATCCTCTTCCCCCCCCTCTGTGCCTTGCCACCGGCGGCGAAGCAGTGTATAATAGCCTCAGAACGCTACAATGCCGGAAACCCCGGCAGATACAGGAGGAATTGCAGATGAATAAACCGGTACTGGTCGTCATGGCTGCCGGCATGGGCAGCCGTTACGGCGGCATGAAGCAGATCGACCCGGTGGGCCCCAACGGACAGGTCATTATGGACTACTCCCTCTACGACGCCCGCCGCGCCGGCTTTGAGACCGTGATCTTTGTCATCAAGCACGAGATCGAGGACGCCTTCAAGGCAGCCATCGGCGACCGCGTGGCCAAGGCGATGAAGGTGAAGTATGCCTTCCAGCAGCTGGAAGAGCTGCCCGCAGGCTTTGCCGTGCCGGAGGGACGTGTAAAGCCCTGGGGCACCTGCCATGCCGTGCTGGCTGCAAAGCCCCTGATTGACGGCCCCTTTGCGGTCATCAATGCGGACGACTACTACGGTCCGGAGGCGTTTCAGGTGATGTACGATTACCTGTCCACCCACGCCGATGATGATTTCTACCGCTACTGCATGGTCAGCTATCTGCTGAAGAACACCCTGTCTGAGAACGGCAGCGTGGCACGCGGTGTGTGCATCAAGAACGAGGACGGCACCCTGCAAAGCGTGACCGAGCGCACCCGCATCGAGCCCTGCGACGGTGGCGCACATTACACCGAGGACGGCGGCGAGAGCTGGGTGGACCTGCCCGGTGACACCCCTGTGAGCATGAACCTGTGGGGCTTCGGCAAGAGCTTTCTGGACGAGGCCGAGCAGCGCTTTGCAGGCTGGCTGACCGAGAATCTGCCGGTGAACCCCCTGAAGTGCGAGTATTTCCTGCCGCTGGTGGTGACCGAGCTGATCGAGGAGAACAAGGCAAAAATTCAGGTGCTGCGCAGCACGGATAAGTGGTTCGGCGTCACCTACCGGGAGGATAAGCCTTTGGTGGTGGAGGCCATTGCCCGCAAGACCGCCGAGGGCCAGTACCCCGAGAAGCTGTGGGAGTAAGTGCTTTTAAATAATGCAAAGTCGGGCAGCCTGCGGGCTGCCCGACTTTGCGGTTTCACGGGACGTGTCTTTATAAAAACCGTTCCAGCTGGATGCGGTTGTCCTCTTCAAAATCCTGCAGCCGCTGGGCAAGGCGCTTTGCGCCCGGGGCGGCGTTGGGGTAGTCCTTGCAGCTTTTTACGCAGTCCACCACCCCCATGCCGCTGCCCTGTGTGAGCATCTCGGCCAGATTGCGGGTGGATTTGTCCGTAAGGGTCTTGAGCCCGATGCCCATTTTCGTGTTCAGCTTTGCCATGGTGCTCTGCCCCTGTGCGCTGCCGCCGCAGGCTTCTATGGCGGTGTGCGCTTCCTGATTCAGCTGGTGGTAGATGTTGCGCTGGCGCAGCAGTTCGGCCTTGAACTGCACATCGTTGGTCATGGGTAAAATCTGTTCCAAGGTGTTCTTGCCCATCTCGGTGTTCTGCACCACCGCTTCCAGCAGGTTCAGGTTGTCGTTTTTCTGGTTTTCCATACAAAAAATCCCCCTTTGGCACCTAGTATGTGCCCAAAGGGGGATTTTATACGTTGTTTCTCAGCAGATCTTATTGCCGCCGGAGATCTGGATGCCGCGCAGCCGCTCGTCACAGATGGCGTACAGGCGCTGCCAGCAGTTGGCGGCGCTGTCCAGCTCGTCCAGCCCTGCCACTGCGACGCTCAGGGTAAAGGGCACCCGTTTCATCATGCCCATGGAGGTGATGCACTCGTGGGGCATTTCGGCGTAGATGTTCCGCATCTGCTCGGCCAGCTGGCCGCCGTCCAAGTCCAGACAGCCTACCACAAAGGTGGTGCCGGTCAGGCGGCAGACGATCTGACTGCCCGGGATGTCGAAATACTTTTTCCACTGGTTTGCCACAAAGCAGATCAGCTGATCCATCACCGGCTGACCGTAGGTGTCCCGCAGCTGTGCGCCGTGATCCAGCGATATCAGCGCCACAGCGGCCTTGCGCCCCTGCTCTGCCCAGCGATCCAGCTCGGCGGCGATCACAGTCTCAAGGTAGCGGCGGTTGTACACGCCGGAAAGAAAATCGTGGTTCAGGTCCTCGCGGCACAGCTCCCGTTCGCGGGCGCTCATGCGCTCCTCCGGCAGCAGGTTGCCTGCCAGCGGGGCAGACATGGTGATCCGCCACAGCTTGCCGTCTGCCCGCACCGTGCGGCGCAGTACGCAGCTTACCCGGCCGTTGCACAGGCTATAACTCACCTGCAGGCCTTCGTCCTGCCAGCCGGTGTCCTGTGGCAGCTCGTCCAGCAATACCGTTTCAAACGCAGCCTGTGCGCCCTCGGCAAAGGTACGCAGATCCTGCTCTGTCCATTCTCTGTCCATCTGTAATTTCCCCATCATCAGTACGCGCCGCCGCTTCCGACGGGCGAAATTCCAATTTTCCCACAAATCCGGGAACTTACGGCTATTATACCATTGAAATACAGATTTTTCCAGCAAAACGCACAAATTTTTACGGCAGTTTTTACAATTCTGTCAAATTGCTAATTCTTTCACGTTTTGAACGTCTGCATTGCAGCGGCAGTACACGGCGCACTCGGCTTTGATCTGTGCGGCAAGGGTTTTGGTGTCAAAACCGGCCTTTGCGCGCCATGCCCAGTTGCCGCCCAGCTTGCCCGGGGTGTTCAGGTGCGCCTCGGCACCCAGCCCCAGCCAGTCATACATGGGAATGATGGCTCTGTCCGCCACCGAGCCCAGCGCCGCCCGCAGCAGCGCAGTGCGCGCGGCGGCAGTCTTTACCGCTGCCACCTCCTTGGCGGTGGGCTTGCAGGGGGTCAGGTGCAGATAGGCCGCAGCGGTGGCCTTTTCCTTTTCGGAAGCGCCGTTCTCCCACCAGTCGGTCAGGGTGGTGTTGTCGTGGGTGCCGGGGTAGACCACGCCGTTTTTGACGTGGTTATGGGGCAGATACTCGTTGTCCCCGCCGCCGAAGGCAAACTGCAGCACCTTCATGCCCGGGAAGGTACTGTCGGCCAGCAGCTTGCGCACGCTGGGGAACAGCTCGCCCAAGTCCTCGGCGATGATGGGCAGCTTGCCCAGTGCGGCCTCCAGTGCATCGAACAGCTCCATGCCGGGGCCGTTCTCCCACTTACCGGTGCGGGCGGTGGTGCTGTCTGCCGGGATGGCCCA
>ENA-UEPV01002259-UEPV01002259.1-human-gut-metagenome-genome-assembly--contig:-NODE-2259-length-10864-cov-5.390192_pt1 | contig 10864 bp, 7 predicted proteins | sample MGYA00242942_ERZ507925 | MGnify/ENA primary metagenome ERZ507925 (study PRJEB26167, sample SAMN06115453) | human gut metagenome | host: Homo sapiens | place: China:Fujian | collected 2015-08-26... | reverse complement strand
GCGTCGCTGGCGTTGGAGATGATCTCCCGCAGGAAGATCTCCTTGTGGGTGTAGATGGAGTTGATCATCAGGTCCAGCAGCCGTTTGGACTCCGCTTTGAATTGTTTCTTTGCCATAAACCAAACACTTCCTTTGTGTATTTTCATATCGTATGTCATTTTAACACGGAATGACTTGGAAAGAAATTACTTTTTTGTAAACTCCGCTGCTAAACCGTTGCCTTTCTCTGACCTATCCGCTAAAATATATAAGGTAAAACAGTTACGGTTCCGCGGGAGCCGACGGAAAGAGGCAGCAGACGTATGTTCTATAAATTCAGATGCGCGGTGGCGCGGTTCATGTACGGTCGGAACGGCATGGATCAGATGAATCAGGCGCTCCTTCGGGGCTACCTGGTGATTCTGGTGGCCCAGTTGATTTTCAGCCTTCTGCGGCTATGGATCCCCGCCCGGATCTGCGAATCCCTCCTTTGGGTGCTGATGGTGTTTATTCTGTTCCGGATGTTCTCCAAAAACCTGACCAAGCGCCGGGCGGAGAACCAGAAGTTTATGGGCTGGATCTGGAAGGCCCGGAACAACGCCGCCGGGGCCAAGGCCCGCCGGGCGGATAAGGAGCACAAGTACTTCACCTGCAGATGCGGCGCCATCTGCCGGGTGCCGGTTGGGAAGGGGAAGATCGTTATCACCTGTCCCAAATGCGGAGCGAAGATCGAAGCGAAAAGCTGATACAAAAGAGCGGTTCCGGAAGTTCCGGAACCGCTTTTTCCATATATTCGCGGTGGGTCTAACCCACGTCCGCGTATTTCAGCTTGTAATAGCTCCAGCAGCGCCACTTGCGGACGGCGTCTTTTAATTCCATGGACGATTCATCCGTCTGCTCGTTCAAAATTCGCTGCGGCAGTACGGAGCCGTCCGCCAGGATATAGGTTTTCTTCTGCACCACCGGCGCGATCCGCCGGAGGGAGGAGAGAAAGTCGAACCACGGACTTTCCCCGGCGCGGCCGGTGAGGTCCAGCAGGACGCTGCCCAAAAAGGCGGCAGAGAGAACGCCGTCCTCCGGCAAATCCAGCGCGGCCACGGCCTCATTCCAGTTCAGCGTGTCTGCGGCGGCGTCATTGGCCCAGAGCACATAGGGGGTCTTGTAAGAGCAGAGAATGTCCTCCCGCTCGTTTTCCGGAATGGACACCTCAGATCCCAACTCCGCATAGCCCTTCTGGTTGTCCCCCAGATAGGGCAGGTGATCGCCGTAGAATACAAGCACCACAGGCTCCTCACGATCTGAGAAGTAAGCCGTCAGCCGGCCCAGCATGGCGTCGGCGTCCCGGACGCCTTCGGTGTAGACCTCCAGCATGGAGCGGGTCTCCGGGGAGATATCCGCCGTGGTGGAGACCGGTGCGAACGTGTGGCCCTCACCGTACTTGTCGGCGGTGTAGCTCATGTGGTTCTGGATGGTGGTGGTGTAGTTGAACAGGGGGCGGCCCTCGCTGACCGCCGTTTCAAATTCTTCCTCGATCAGACCAGCCATGTAGTCATCCGTGACCCAGCGGCCCTTGTATTCCAGATTCTTCATGTCCTTGGCAAATACCTCGTGCTCCGCCCCCAGCCAGCGGTAGACGTTCTCCCGGTTGTAGAACCAGGCGTCGCCGGGATGGTAGAAGGAGGTGCGGTAGCCGTCCGCCCCGAACACCCGGAACAAGCTGTCCAGATTCCGGTTCACCACCCGCATGGCGGAGGTGGCGGTGACGGAGAGGGCGTTGGTCTGCATCCCCGTCAGCGCATCGAACTCCGTGTTGGCGGTGCCTCCGGCGAAGCCGGGGACCACGATGTGACCGGAAAGGGTGTGGGGGTCCTTCTGCAAAGCGTGGAGATTGGGCAGGGGATCGGTTTCCTCCGTCCAGTTGAACATAGGCTGGTCGGTGAGGTCGGAAAACGCCTCATTCATCACGAGGATTACGCTGACGTCCTTGCCCAGCCCCGTCTGCCCGCCGGTCTCCCAACCGGCAGCCTCGGATTTGGAAAAGCCCTCCGGCCTGTCCACTGGATAGGTAGTGAACTGGTGGCAGAAACAGTAGGGGAAACCAAGCTCGTTGAACACCGAGGGGACATAGTAGGCGTTGCTGACCCGGAAAGAATTGTAGAGATCGTTGCTGGCGTACACTGAGAAGATCAGCGCAGTCAGAACGCCAAAGCTGAGGACCGCGCCCACGATTCGCTCCGGCCAGCAGCGGCCGGGGAACACGGCCACGGCGTCCCGTTTTGTCAGCTTGGCCTTCAGTACGGCGAAGGACATCGGGCGGCTGGGGAACAGGACCCCAAGGCCGATGAGCAGTGCGGTGGTCAGCACCACCACGGCGATGGCCTTCACCGGATAGCGGATGTCATAGGACTGGATGGCGCTGCCCACCTCCCGCAGAAGGGAGAAGTCCCGGGGGAACACCGGCTCATCCCGGACCTCAATTTTGACCCGGTTGGCAAGGGACAGTGCGCAGACGAAGAAATTCACCAGCGCCCCGCTGTAAAAGACATTCCGGAACAGGAAGGCGAAGGCCAGCAGCAAAAGTCCGATGGGGAGGGCGTTCAAAACGATCAGCAGGGGCTGGGCCTTGAACCCTGCCAGCACCGTCCGCAGGGCGTTTGGCTGGCACCACAGGGCCAGTAAAGTAATACAGCCTGCCAGCAAAACGGCGGCCAGCAGACTCCCCCAGAGGGGCAGTTCTCTTTTATAGATCCGCTTTTCTTTCAAAACGTAAAGTCCTTTCATATCAGAATACCTCTATTATATGGATTTGCCTGAAATTTGCAAGTATTCCCGAAATTTTGCGAGCTTTGCGAAGCGGAAAGAAAACCGGGATTCCCCAAAAAACTTGCGGAATTACAATACGAAATGTCGATTTAAAAGTAAAAAATACGAATCGTATTGAAAGCGCGGGCAATTTGGCGCAGAATCAAAACCGCGGTGATACCGGAACAACAGACCCTCCTCAGCAATTCTGAGCGGCACAACGGCACTGAAATAACGGTTGATTTGCCAATGGCTTGCACGGTGACAAATATAAGAAGCGCATGCAAGAAGAAAAGCACGTTTCCTCCTCAAAAGGAAACGTGCTTTTTGAATATCAGTAGATCAGAAGGTCACGACCTCGTTGGCGGGCTTTTCGCAGGGCTTGATGGAGATGATGTGCATTACCGGGCCCTTGCCCTTGTAGGCAGAGTGATTTTCCAAAGCCATACGGGCTTCGACTTCCACCCAGTCCCGGTTCTTGTACTTATTCAGATCCACGCCCTTGGCCACCAGACCCAAGAACTGCACGTCATTTTCGCAGCAGACCATGGCGAACCGTCCGGGGCAGTGGGTACCGGGATACTTCTTGGAGTGGCACATGAGCAGCTTCATGTGAACGGTTTTCCCTGCCCAGCGGTCAGGGTAATCCATCACGTCCACATACCAGACACCGTAGTCATCGTCCGGAATGTTGATCACCGGCTGGTTCAGATCAAATGGACAGACCTCACCGTTGTTGTAGTCCTCGCTGTTGCCATTCAGATCTTCCAGATAGATGTCCGCCCGGCGGTTCACCATCCGCAGATTCCGCTTCCGCAGTGCGGCCTTCAGCTCATCGGTGCAGCGGTTGAACACCAGCAGGTCGGCGTTGGTGATCTTTTCCATCATGATCTGGCCCATGTTCTTGGCATAGGTCTCAAAGGTATTGGCGTCCACAAAGGTCATCACTTGATAGAGGACCCAGTTGGCGGGCAGTACCTCCCGGTACAGCCGCTCCATGGACCACATGCCGTTGTACTCAATGAGGACCTGCTTGGGTTTGTACTGCTTTTCCCATTCCTTGCACTGGGAACAGGTGAGAGCGGTCTCCTCATCCACCGTGACCACCGTCACGTTGTCCAGCGCCTTCTGCTCGTATTCCAGCTCGCCCTCTTCACAGCAGATCAGGAGGGTTTTGTCCTCACGGGCGAAGCCGTCCTCTAAAATGCCGTTGATAAAATCTGTTTTGCCGCCGTCCAAAAAACCGGCGATGAGATATACAGGAATATCAGCCATGAATTTTTTCGCTTACAGGCCGAACAGCTCTGCCAGCTTTTCCTCCTTCAGATTGGAACCGATGACGCACAGGCGGCCGGTGTAGTCGGGATGGCCCGCCCGGATCTCATGCTCCTCCGGCACATAGTCGAACTCGATCCATGCGCCGTCGGTGCCGTTCACGATGCCCTTGGCCCGGAGAATGGCGCCGTAGTCGCCGGAATCCAGGGCCGTCAGGATGCGGTCGATGTCCGCCTGGGTGTAGATCTTGGGGGTCTCCTTGCCCCAGGAGGTGAACACCTCGTCGGCATGGTGATGATGGTGATGGCAGGAGCAGTTGGGGTCATCGCACTCGCCGTGGTCATGATGATGCTCGTGTTCATGCTCATGGCCGCAGCACTCGTCATGGTCATGGTCATGCTCGTGCTCATGGCCATGATGGTGATGTTCATGCTCATGCTCCTCGTGCTCATGGTCATGGTGGTGGCAGGAGCAGTTGGGATCGTCGCACTCCTCGCCGTCATGATGATGGTGATGGTGCTCGTGCTCATCGGCCTCATGTTCGGCCCGCATCTTCTCCAGCAGTTCATCGGCCAGAGAGACCTTTTCGATGGCGGAGAGGATGGCCTTGCCGTCCAGTTCATCCCAAGGGGTAGTGATGATGGCGGCATCGGCGTTTTTCTCCCGGAGCATGGACACGGCGGCCTCCAGCTTCTCCTGCGTCATCTTCTGAGTCCGGGAGAGGATGATGGTACCGGCGGCCTCGATCTGGTTGTTGTAGAACTCACCGAAGTTCTTCATATAGACCTTCACCTTGGTGGCGTCTGCCACGGTGACAAAGCTGTTGAGCTTCATCTCGGGAACGTCCTTTACGGTGTTCTCCACCGCCACGATCACATCGCTGAGCTTGCCCACGCCGGAGGGCTCAATGAGGATGCGGTCGGGGTGGAACTGAGCCTCCACGTCCTTCAAAGCCTTGTTGAAGTCGCCCACCAGAGAGCAGCAGATGCAGCCGGCGGACATCTCGGAGATCTGGATGCCGGATTCCTTCAGGAAGCCGCCGTCAATGTTGATCTCGCCAAATTCGTTTTCGATCAGCACCAGCTTTTCGCCCTTGTAGGCCTCCGCCAGCAGCTTTTTGATGAGTGTGGTCTTACCGGCACCCAGGAAGCCGGAGACGATGTCGATTTTTGTCATGGTATCAGTCCTTTTCAAAAATTTTATACCACGGTTATCATACCACGAAATCACAAAAATGCAACGCCGTCACAGAAAATTTACAGCTCCAGCGGCACAAAAAAGCATTTTTGCACCACTGGAGCCATTTTCAGAACCTTTGCGGTTTCGGAGACATTCTTCCTTACCGGTTTCCTACCCGTTTCGCTTTCCTGTTGACTGCCATTTTTACCGGTCCTTTCTCCCGCATTCCCCGGCGATCTCGCCGGAGAGCAGCAACAGACAGACGAGGTTCGGAAAGGCCATCAGTGCGTTGGCGAGATCTGCCAGCTGAAGGACCGTGGCCATGGGGATCACCGCCCCGGCAAAAACCGCCAGTCCGTACAGCACCCGGCAGGGCCGTACCGCCTCCGGTCCCAGCAGGTATGATGCCGTTGTCTCTGCCTGAACCGCACAGCCCAGCACGGAGGTAAAGGCAAACAGCCCTAACGCCACGCCGATGAGCCACGGGGCCAGCGGCCCCAGCACCGTTTCAAAGGCCCGGAGGGTCAGCGCCGCGCCGGTGAGGGGGCGTCCGGCTCCGTCCGCCGTTCCCAGCGTGCCGGAGCAGCAGATGGCGAGACCGGTAACGGTGCAGATCACCATGGTGTCGAAAAACACGCCGGTCATGCTGATGAGCCCCTGCTTTACCGGATCCTCCGTGTCGGCGCAGGCGGCGGTGATGGCGGCGGAACCTAACCCCGCCTCGTTGGAAAAAACGCTCCGGGCAACACCCCAGCGGAGGGCCTCCCGGCGGGTGACGATCCCCAAGGCCCCGCCCAGTGCGGCCTCCGGCGCCACTGCGCACCGGAGCATCAGGGTCACCGCCTCCGGCAGGCGGCGGAGGTTTCCCAGGATCACCGCCAGTCCGCCGCCCAAATACAGCAGCGCCATCACCGGCACCAGCACCGTAGAAATATCCGCGATGCGGCGGATGCCGCCCAATAAGATCGTCAGAGCCAGCGCCGCCGTCACCAGTCCTACCCGCCAGCGGGGCAGGGTGAAGGCGGCGGAGAAGGTGTCCGCCAAGGCTCCGGACTGGGCCAGAGCGCCCATGGTGAAGGCCATCAACAGGGCGAATACGGCAAACAGCTTCCCCATCCATCTGCCCGGAGCGCCCAGCCGGGCTTCCATCACCGCCATGGGCCCGCCCCAACGGGTGCCGTCCCGGCGGACACGGCGGTATTTCACCGCCAGCATACATTCGGCAAACTTGGACGCCAGTCCCAGCAACGCCGCCAGCTCCATCCACACCAGCGCCCCCGGCCCGCCGGACACCAGGGCCGCCGATACCCCCACGATGTTGCCGGTGCCCACCGTGGAGGCCAGCGCAGTCATCAGGGAGCCGAAGGGGGACACGCCGCCCCGGCCCTTCCGCCGGGCCTCCCGCCCTAAAGACAAGGTCAGTGCCCACCCTAAACTTCGCTGGGGAAAGCCCCCTGTCCGCAGGGTCAGCCACGCCCCGGTCCCTAAGATCAGCGCCAGCGTCCCCGGCCCCCACAGGAGGGTATTCAGCACTTCCAGCATCCCATCGCCCCTTTCGGGACAGTCTATGCAGGATTTTGCCCGTCAAGACGCGCCGGGGGTGGTTTGTCCGAAAAAAGAGCCGGCGGCCAAAGGCCGCCGGCTGAAGCTGTCGATAAAGTGATAAATTTTCCGCGACGGTAAGGTAGGTCAGCCGTTAGCGGCTCCGCCGCTTTACGGATGATGCATACCCCTTGCGGGTGAAGGGTGTGCGCGGGACTGCACCCGCAGGCGCGTTTTGGAGCGCAACCGCCGCAAGGCGGCTCTTGGCGCGGAGATAACCCAAGAAGGGGAAACAGGCGAAGCGCCGCCAGTGGCGGATGAAGCGAGGGCTGTTTCGAGGAAGGCTCCCATTTTCCGGACGTCTTGCGCCCGGAAAACGGTTAGACCGGCAACGTATTTCTTCACCATTGAAATCCTTAGTTTTCAGAACTTTTATAAAGTTCTGAAAACTGGCTCAGCGGGGAGAAAAGACTTTTCGACACGCTGGAGCCGACGGCTAAAAGACCGCCGACTCTCCTGATGATTTGAATTTTACATGGAAAAAATTTATTTCGCCTGCTTCATGGAAAGGCTGATGCGCTTTTTCTTCTCGTCCACCTCCAGAACGACCACCTTCACCACATCCCCCACGGACACCGCCTCGGAGGGGTGCCGGATGAATTTGTCACACACCTGCGAGATGTGTACCAGACCGTCCTGATGGACGCCGATGTCCACGAACACGCCAAAGTCGATGACGTTCCGCACCGTGCCGGTGAGGATCATGCCGGGCTTCAAGTCCTTCATTTCCAGCACGTCCGTGCGGAGGATGGGCTTAGGCAGCTCGTCGCGGACGTCACGCCCCGGTTTCAGCAGCTCGGATACGATGTCCCGCAGGGTGGGAACGCCCACGCCGATCTCCTCCGCCGCTTTTTCTTCCCCGTAAGCGCCGAGGCGGGCGGGAAGGTCGGAAATGGCTCCGTTCTTCACATCCGCTAAGGTGTGGCCTGTCAGCTCCAGCAGGGCCTTGGCGGCGTCATAGGATTCCGGGTGGACGGCGGTGTTGTCCAGTACGCTTTTACTCTCCGGCACCCGCAAAAAGCCCGCGCACTGCTGGAAGGCCTTGGGCCCCAGCTTGGGAACCTTTTTGATCTGGGCACGGGAGGTGAACGCGCCGTTTTCCTCCCGATAGATTACCACGTTTTTCGCCGTGGTGCCGTTCAGTCCCGCCACCCGCTGCAAAAGGGAGGGGGATGCGGTGTTGACATCCACGCCTACGGCGTTGACGCAGTCCTCCACCACGCCGTTCAGGGCCTCGTCCAGCTGCTTCTGGGGCATGTCGTGCTGGTACTGGCCCACGCCGATGGCCTTGGGGTCAATCTTCACCAGCTCCGCCAGGGGGTCCTGTAACCGCCGGGCGATGGAAACGGCGGAGCGGAGGTTCACATCGTACTGGGGGAATTCCTCGGCGGCCAGCTTGCTGGCGGAATAGACGGAGGCCCCCGCCTCGCTTACGATCATATAGCTGACGTTCCCGCCGACCTTGCGGATCAGTTCCACTGCCATCTGCTCTGTTTCCCGGCTGGCGGTGCCGTTGCCGATGGCGATGTGCTCCACGCCGTGCTTGGCGATCAGCTTGCTGAGGGTAGCGATGGCCTCATTCTTCTGCCGCTCCCCGTAGGTGGGATAGACCACGGCGGTATCCAGCACCTTGCCGGTGCCGTCCACCACCGCGACTTTACAGCCCATGCGGTAGCCGGGGTCCAGACCCATGGTGACCTTGCCCTTCACCGGCGGCTGCATCAGAAGGGGCTTCAGGTTCAGGGCAAACTGGCCGATGGCGCCCTCGCTGGCCTTTTCCGTCAGTGCTGTCCGCATTTCCCGTTCCAGAGAGGGGAAAATGAGCCGGTCATAGGCATCTTCGGCAGCGGTCTTCACAAACTCCATGGCGGCAGAGCCGGGCTTTACCACACACCGCCGCAGCAGCGGCAGTGCCAGCTCCCGATCCAGCAGGACAGTGACCTTCAGTTTTTCCTCTTTTTCACCCCGGTTGATGGCGAGGATCTGATGACCCTGCAAGCGGCTGAGGGACTGCTCAAAATCGTAGTACAGGCGGTAAACGCTGTCCTCCTCCGTGGCGGCGAGGGAACGCAGAGTACCCCGCCGCTCCAGCAGCTCCCGCAGGCTCTTGCGGACGGCCGCATCGTCGCTGATCCACTCGGCGATGATGTCATTGGCTCCTTGCAGAGCGTCCGCCGCCGTCTCCACGCCCTTTTCCGAATCGATGAAGCCCGCCGCCGCATCCTCCGGACGGGGACAGTCCCGCTCCTGAGCAAATAACAGCGCGGCCAGCGGTTCCAGGCCCTTTTCCCGGGCCACGGTGGCGCGGGTGCGGCGCTTTTGCTTGTAGGGGCGGTAGAGATCCTCCACCTCTGCCAAGGTCTGGGCGCTGTCGATGGCGGCGGCCAATTCCTCCGTCAGCTTGCCCTGCTCCTCGATGGACTTTTTCACCGTATCCCGGCGTTCCTCCAACCCGCGGAGGTATTGGAGCCGTTCCTCCAGCGTCCGGAGGGAAGTGTCATCCATGGCACCGTGAAGCTCCTTGCGGTAGCGGGCAATGAAGGGGATCGTGTTGCCCTCGTCCAGCAGCCGGACCACGTTTTCCACATGCCGGGGGTCCTTATTCAGCTCCTGCGCCAGCGTTTGAATCATATCCATGCTTGTTGCATCCTTTCGTTGAAAAGCCACCGCCGCGACGGCGGTGGCTTTTGGCTGTTTGAAATTTCCCTTCTCAGGCCCGCTTGAAAAGCTTTTCAAGCTCGTATTTCGTGACCTTCACCACTACGGGCCGTCCGTGGGGGCAGTACCGGACCTCCCCGCTCTGCACCTTTTCCACCAAGATCTTCAACTCGGCGGGGTCGCTGGTCCAGCCGCCCTTGATGGCGGCCTTGCAGGCCATGGTGTGCAGCAGCGCCTCCCGCTTTTCGTCCAGATTCCGGCCTGTGCGGAGATTCTGTGCAAATTCCTCCAGCGTGGCGGCGGTGTCCGCCGCGTCCATATCCGCCGGGATCTCCCGCACGAGAATCGCGCCATCGCCAAAATCCTCGCACCCAAAGCCAAGCTGCTCCAGCAGCTCCAAATTTTCCAGCAGCAGAGCGGCATCCTCCCGTCCCGGCTCTACAGCGATGGGCTGCAAAAGCGTCTGCCGCATGGGCGGCTCCTTGGCCGCCATCAGCCGGTCAAAGTTCACCCGCTCATGGGCGGCATGCTTATCAATGAGCCAGACATTGCCGCTCTCATCCTCGCAGACGATGTAGGTGTGCAGCACCTCGCCCACAATGCGCCACGGTGCCTCGTGGGGCAGCACCGTTTCCTGACCCGGCAGCTCCATGGACGCCTGCGGTGCGGGCGCGGCGGGAATTGCCGGTACAAAGGGCCGCGGCGCAGGCAGCTGTTCCCGCTCTGCCGCCGCTGCCGGGGCGGTCACGGAGGCCGGCGCCTTCCCCAAGGCGGAGCCGGGGGCCTTTGCCATTCCTCTGGGCGGCCAGACCGGCTGCACGCTGTCCGACACCTTGGCGGCGGAGCGCCATTCCGTGTTCCATGTGGGCCTTACCGGCTCCGGCGCGGAGATCGGTTGCACGCCGAAGGCGGCCCGGCTCTCCGGTTTGGGCGGCTGAGGCGTGGGGGCGGGCTTTCCGCCCTGCTCCCGGTATGTCTTGGCGTCCATGGACTGAAAGAAGTCCTGCCTTGGATTTTGCACCTGCTGCGGCGGATTTGCCGGTCGCGTCACTGCGCCGCCCCGGGCCTCCAGCGCGTCCATGACCGTGTGGTACACCGCCTCGAACACCTCGTGCTCCCGGGCGAATTTCACCTGCGTTTTCGCGGGGTGGACGTTGACATCCACCGCCGTGACCGGCAGCGTCACCTCCAGCACACAGCCGGGGAAGCGGCCCTTGAGAAGCTGGTTGCGGTAGCCCTCCTCCAGCGCCGCCGTTAAAAGCTGGGACTTGATGAACCGGCCATTGACGAAAAATACCTGCATGGAGCGGGAACCGCGGCCATTGACGGGCGCGGTCACAAAGCCCCGCACCTCGATGTCCCCGCCCCG
>ENA-UEPV01002254-UEPV01002254.1-human-gut-metagenome-genome-assembly--contig:-NODE-2254-length-10894-cov-3.539429_pt1 | contig 10894 bp, 7 predicted proteins | sample MGYA00242942_ERZ507925 | MGnify/ENA primary metagenome ERZ507925 (study PRJEB26167, sample SAMN06115453) | human gut metagenome | host: Homo sapiens | place: China:Fujian | collected 2015-08-26... | reverse complement strand
ATAAAAACTGTGCTTCCGATATGAGGCTTTCAGCTTTTAACGAAGGGCAGGGGTTGCGAGTGCCGGGATTTAAATAAGCCCATAATTTATAGTTGTTTTATTTGTCTATTGTTATAATAAATCGTCTGAGGTAAATTTCTTGTTCCTGATGCTGCATGTTGGTAAAACGTACTGCCTTTATTGGTTTCTGTTGTAAACTGGCAATCAGTAGGTTCTTTTCTTGTGTAAAGTTTACTTTACTCCAATCTTTTCCATTTGCAGATATCTCAAGGCTTCCCCAAGTTGCGATTTCCGGTTTCCCGAAATCTATCTCTATATTTTCTCCGGGATAAACTTGATCCAGTTCGATAGTCAATGAACCATTACCGGGCCATCTGATAACTTCCAGCGCCGGAGAAATCTGAATGCGGTTTATCTTTACCTGTAAAGGTAAGTTCTTTATCTGACTGATATCGCTTATTAGTTTATGCGGCATATAGTCGGTTTCAGCATTCAGCAGTGTACTATATTTTTGATTATAGCATTGCGTGACGGTGGCGAAAGTTTGATCAATCAATGGCTTGATTACCCTTCCTGCTGTCTTTATACCCGGCTGGTAAGGGTTTTGGTTGTATGTCTGGTCAATTTGAAACATTTGTTGTTGTAAGGCTTTCACGTGCTTGTATTTACGCATAAATAAAGATTGGTCATTTTTGTCGTATGCTTTGACCATTGCCAGTACTTCATTTCCGGTTTCACCCAATAGTTTGAACTGATAAAGCCAAGGCATGATTTCTACTATAATCGGATTTTTATCAGCATGGGCGACTAAAATATCACTTGATTCAACCATCTGGCTGAAGGTTTCTTGTAGAATAGAGAAGTCTTTTTCAGTGTAAGTTTTATTTTTTATGTAACTTTCAGTAAAGCTCTGCGCTGTGGGTTGGAGATTTACAGATTCCTCTCGGCGATATTTATGTCCGTTGGGGCCCAAGTCCGAATTATGGGCGGCAAAGAATTCCAGTTCAGTGGCAGCATCGGGCAAAATGTTCATAATAGCGTCTTTCCAAGTTTTTTCACTGTTATATTTTGTTGGATTCCAAGCGTATGAGGCTACACTATAAATGGCTATTTTAGAAGCCTCGGCATGTTCCATCGGATTAGTTACAAAGCCAGACATCTGATTGGCTATTTGAGTATCGTTTCCATATACTGGTCCCATGAGCAGATGATCTCTAACGTAATCGGAAACAGGAAAGTTCCACCATATATATGCCGGACGTTTAATCCGTTCGTTTATCCATTGAATACCATCTTGGGTAATATCGGAAATAACCCGGTCTCCTGTCCACATAATTTGTATGGATGGATTCAGTTTGTCTCCTAAAGTAGTAAGATATCCTTTAGCAGGGTCGGACCAACTTTTATTGTATTCTGTAGGACACATGATAAGGGGAGTTACATCCGGTTTTACTTTTACAAAATGTTCATCTATGTAATTCAGCAGTTCTGCTTGTTTCACAGGGTTGGTACCTTCTCCTGAAATATCATCAAAGAAGACGGCAAAAGAACGGACACCGAGATGATACATCTTTTCAAATTTTGCCAATAATAGTTCACGGTCTTCCTTATTCCATTTGATGTCTTGCCCTGGATGGATGGCCCAAACAAAATCTATTTCGTTTTCTTGGGCTACTTTTACTAATTCCTGTAATTGTTTTGCTTCTTTTTCGGGGTAAGGCAAGCGCCAGTTGGGAGAACTATGGTAAGGATCATCTTTAGGACCGTATATATAGGTGTTCATTTTGTTTTCACCATAAAATTGAAGTTGGCGAAGACGGGCATTATGGCTCCAGGGAGTCCCGTAAAATCCTTCTACGACACCACGGTAGCATATGGCCGGATAGTCTTGTATCTCTATTATCGGTAATTGGTTATCTTTGAGCAATTGTTTTAAGGTTTGCAAGGCATAGTAGGTTCCACGTTCATCGTTTCCTGCCAGAATTATTTCCTTATTATTGATGGATAGATAATAACCTTCCTTTTGGTTGGGGATCTGACGAGTAAACTTGCGGATGGACTTGTCTCCTTTTTCTCCTATATAAATGCGCAAACCGGTATTGGCCGGGTGTTTTCCACCTAATAAATCTTTTAATTCTTGTACGGCATATGGATTGGCTTCAGTTTCTCCCAAGAGCTGGTAAGTTTCAGGTAAATTGATTTGTCCGCCTTGTTTGGAAATTTGTTGAGGGATGGGCTGTACATCTATGTTTTGGGCAAAGATAGTACAACCGGTAAAAAGACAAATGATTGCCAGATGCATTTTTTTCATATTCTGTTGGGGTAAAAGGTTAATAAATCAATGGCAAAGATACGATTTATACAGAAAGAATTCCATTTTTTAATTGTATTATTTCTTCGGAAAGTAGGTAGGAGAGTACCTTTTCCGCTTTTTCACGATTGCTATTCAATTGGTTCAGTAGTTCTGAAGCAGGCATGGCGCCTGCCTGCAATAGCTGTTTGATTTGTTGTTCCAATTCTTGAAATTCTCCCTGTTTTATTCCTGAATGATGTTTGTTAAGACATACATCACATTGTCCGCAGTTGTGTTCGTTCTTTTCTCCAAAATATCTGAGTAGCATTCGGCTACGACATTTATCATCGGCTGTGGCATATTCTATCATAGCCTTGATTCGGGTGGTATAGCTTTTTTTCCGGTCTTCGTATATTTCCCGAGTTAGGGCAAGGCGATTCTTTTCTTGCCGTTCACGGGTATATATAATATAAGGTGTCTTTTTCCGTGGAATGTAATGTATGATATGTCTACGAGTCAGCGCCAGTAGAATTTCATAGATTCGTTGGCGGGTTAATCCGGAGCGGATTACTAAGGAATCTTCGTTAATATAGGCATAATCAGTAAATAGTCCTGTATAAGAACGCAAGATGATGTTTATCAGTTTCTCTGTATCTGTATCATTCTCGTGTAGTTTATAGAGTTCGTCGCGTTTCATCGTGAAAAGAATACGTGAAGCATTATCTTGCTCGTCTGTATATTCTAAATATCCGGCACGGGTCAGAATCTTTAAAGCGCTGTCGGCTTGTACGGGGAAATGTTTGAAGTTACGACAGAATTCATCCAAGTTAAAAGCAAAGGTGCAACCCATACCGTCTCCCATGGCCATTTGAAAATAGTAGTTGATATCTTCGTACACTTTTCGGATATAATCCTTGTCGGGAAATGTATCACTGATACGTTTGTTGAGGGTGGTTTTATCACTTTGGGCGTATAGCAGGACAGCATATGCTTTCTGCCCGTCGCGCCCTGCTCGTCCGGCTTCTTGAAAATAGGCTTCAGGAGAATCAGGCATATCTATGTGGATAACGATACGTACATCTGGTTTGTCGATACCCATTCCGAAGGCGTTGGTTGCTACCATAGTACGGCTTTCTCCGGTGAGCCAGCTTTTTTGACGTTGATCTTTTACATCATTATTCAAACCGGCATGATAGAAAGTGGCAGTTATGCCGTTATTGACCAGTAGTTCGGCAATTTCACGTGTACGTTTCCGGTTGCGGGTATAGACAATGGCGCAGCCGGGCACACTATTTAAAATATGTAATAGCTCTTCCTGTTTATTTTCTGTAGGACGTACAATGTAAGCCAAGTTTTTTCTTTCGAAACTCATTCGGAAAACCTGACTGTCTTTTTTAAAGTTTAGCTTTGTTTGAATATCTGTTACTACTTCCGGAGTGGCAGTTGCTGTCAGTGCCAATACAGGTATGTCGGGAAGGAGTTCGCGAATTTCTGCAATTTTCAGATAAGCAGGGCGGAAATCATATCCCCATTGAGAGATACAGTGTGACTCATCTACTGTGATCATACTTACCTTCATGTTCCGTAGTTTGTTACGGAATATTTCAGTATCCAGTCTTTCCGGAGAAATATAAAGGAATTTATAGTCGCCGAAGATACAGTTTTCCAATGCAACAATGATCTCTTCGCGTGTCATGCCTGAATAAACTGCCAAAGCTTTGATACCTCGGTCGCGTAAATTGCGTACTTGGTCCTTCATCAGGGCAATAAGAGGTGTAATAACCAAACATAATCCGGGTTGTGCTAAAGCTGGTACTTGGAAGGTAATGGATTTGCCGCCACCGGTAGGCATCAATCCTAGCGTGTCGTGACCGTTGCCTATACTTTCAATGATTTCTTTCTGTATGCCCCGAAAGTCATCATATCCCCAATATTGTTTTAGAATTTCTTTATAGGTCATTGGAAGGGAAATAAGAAAATTATGTCAAAACTCCAATGACTTATCATCTTATTATTCTGATAAGTGTCTGATAACGTCATTAAAGTTTTGACATATTTCAAAGATAAATCTTTATCATTATTCCTCACTGGGTTTTATATCTTCTATTTGCAATTGTACTTCACCACGTTTGTGCGTATTCTCTTCAATGGTATAACAAATATCAAAAGAACGTTTGGTCTTGATATAGCGTGCTTGTGAACTTTGTCCGAAAGCGATGCCATTCATCACATTGTTTGATTTATTGTCTACCAATTCCAACTTGATGTGTTCTTGATCACGCCCTACTACTTTGCTGGTTCCATAATCATATACATTATGTGTACAAAAGATTGGTTTGTGGTTGTCCGGTCCGAAGGGATTGAACTTTTTCAGGTCGGCATGGAACTTCGGAGTGATATCCCGGAAGTCAATTTCTGCATCAATATCAATTACAGCACTGGTCTGTTCCGGCAAAATATGTTCTGTGACATAGGTTTCAAAACGACGGGTGAATTCTTCCACATTTTCCACTTTCATGGATAGTCCTGCAGCATAAGTGTGTCCTCCAAAGTTTTCCAACAAGTCACGACAATGTTCGATAGCTTTGTAGACATCGAAACCTGATACGGAACGGGCGGAACCAGTTGCCAGATTATCTGTACGGGTTAATACAACTGCCGGGCGGTAATAAATCTCTGTAAGGCGTGAGGCTACGATACCGATAACACCTTTATGCCACGCTTCATTATAGATGACAATGGAACGCCGGTCTGCTAGTCCTTCCAAGTGGTCTACAATTTGGTTGGCCTCTTCGGTCATGGTCTTATCCAGATCTTTACGGGTTTCATTGTATTGGTTGATTTGGTTGGCTTTCTCCAATGCTGCCGAGAAGTCCTTTTCTATGAGCAGTTCCACCGCCTCTTTTCCGTTCTGTATACGTCCGGATGCGTTGATGCGCGGACCTATCTTGAATACGATATCACCTACGGTAATTTCTTTTTCTGATAATCCGCATACATCGATAATAGCTTTCAGACCTACACTGGGATTGGAATTCAACTGTTTTAAGCCGTGGTGTGTCAGCACTCGGTTTTCTCCCATGATAGGTACGATGTCTGATGCTACACTGACAGCAACCAAATCTAATAAAGGAGTTAGTTGATGAAATTCAATGCCATTATTCAAAGCGAAAGCCTGCATGAATTTGAAGCCTACACCACACCCTGAAAGATGATCGTAAGGATACGTATTGTCTGCCCGTTTGGCATTCAGAATAGCTACGGCTGGTGGCAATATATCATCAGGCACATGGTGGTCACAGATGATGAAATCGATACCTTTTTCTTTTGCATAAGCAATTTCCTCTACGGCTTTAATACCGCAATCTAACACAATAATAAGTTTTACACCTGTTTCACAGGCATAATCCACTCCTTTTACTGATACTCCGTAGCCCTCATTATATCGGTCGGGAATATAGTAGTCAATGTTCGAATAGAACTGCTGGAGAAATTTGTATACCAATGCTACAGCTGTTGTACCGTCTACATCATAATCTCCATAAACCATGATACGTTCTTTCCTGCCCATAGCTTGATTAAGCCGTTCTACAGCAATGCTCATATCCTTCATCAGGAATGGGTCGTGTAGCTCGTTAAGCTGGGGGCGGAAAAATCTTTTAGCCTCTGCTGCTGAGGTTATACCTCTTTCCAGCAACAGCTTACAAAGAATCGGGCTGATCCCTGTTTCCTTTGCTAATGCTTTAGCTGCTTCTGTCTGTTCTTGGCTTGGAGGTTGATAATTCCATTTGTGATTCATTTTATATATTGTTTTTTCTTTTTTCTGCTCTCGGAGACGGGATGATACCATTTTCTAGTTATACTTACCCAATCAATCCGTAAAGTTAGGAAAAAACAAATAAAAAAACCGCTAATTCCATATATATTTTATGGAATTAGCGGTAAAGTATTGTATAGTAGCGGATTATTTGATGCCTAATTTTTTAGCAATTTCTTTAGGCAGTGCATTTTTATTGACTACGATATTCATGGTTTTGTAACGAACGAATGCTTTTGAGGCGTACCATAAGCCTTCGTATTTTCCAGCTTTTCCCCAAGAATTCTTTACCATATAATAGTCATTTCCTTCTTGGTCTTTAGCTATACCGTAAATCAACATGCCATGATCGTCGGTTGTTTCCCAATTGTCATATGCTTCCTGGCGTTCTTCTTGTGTTGGTAATTAAGAGATGGAAGGGAAGATTTATACCTTTGGCATTAGGTGTTCTTTCGTATGTTGTATTTGGGTTTATGTTTTCACAGCTTTTGATGAGTGTTCTTTCGCTTATACCTAATGTTGATCAGTCATTTACGTATAATACCAATGCATATGTGGTTATATATAATATTCTGCTTGCAGCAGGGTTTGGTATTGCAAGATGGTTTACGGCAAAGATGATGACTGACAGATATAACAGAACAGGGGACGTGCTTATGGCAGGAACGGGTCTTGCAATTGGAGATACCGTTATTACTTATGCATTGTCAATGTTTACATTTTTTGTATATGCACAGGCAATATCAGCTAATGGATTAGAAAAATTCATCTCGGATATGTTTAACAGCGGAATGGCTGAGAGTGATGTAATTACATTATATACTTCAAATGTATCACAGCTGATTGATTCGCCTGCGATTTTGTGGTTTTTAATGGCTGTATCTGCGGTTCTTGATATTGCACTTAATATAATGCTGTTTATGGTTGTATATGGCGTAGTAAAGAAACAGGTTAATTATATGTATGCATATTATGCGATAATTGCACAGTTTGTTTCTAATATAATGTTCCAGTTATATAATGCATTTTCACTTACTAATATTATTGTTTTGTTTATTGTTAAGCTTGTGATTGTGGGAGGAATAGCTTTATTTATCAAGCAATTCATTATGAAGGAGATAAAATACTCAAATGACTGATGTGAAAAAAGGATTAACAGCAGATGAAGTAGAGCAGTTAACAAATGATGGCATGGTCAATGTGTCAGTTGGAAAACAATCCAAGACCATTGGCCAGATTGTTGCGGGCAATGTATTTACATATTTCAACCTGATATTTGCTGTATTTGCTGTTCTTCTGGCTTTTGTGAGGTCATATAATAATATGACATTTCTTCCAGTAATTATTTCTAATATGTTTATTGGAATAATTCAGGAGATAAGAGCTAAGAAGGTTCTTGATAAACTTACGGTGGTTAATGCACCTAAGACATCGGTTATAAGAGATGGACAATTACATACTGTAGCTTCGGAGACTCTGGTTAAGGGAGATTTGTGCGTATTTTCAGCTGGAAACCAGCTGAGTGCAGATGCAATTCTTGTTGATGGGTTTGTTCGTGTCAATGAATCATTAGTTACTGGGGAGTCTGACGAGGTTGTCAAGAATGCCGGGGATATATTACTCTCCGGCAGTTTTATTGTGTCAGGAGAATGTAAGGCTGTGCTTACAAATGTTGGTCTTGACGCATATGCAGCAAAGCTTGCAATAGAAGCAAAGGCAGGACGAAAGAAACACAAAACAGATATGATGCAATCTCTTGATAAGCTTGTTAAGACAATCGGTGTCCTTATAATACCTATAGGAGCAGGACTGTTTTTACAGAGCAGATTTGCAGTCGGGGGCTCAATAAAGAGCAGTATAGATTCAATGGTAGCCTCACTTGTCGGAATGATTCCAGAAGGGCTGTATCTGCTTGCAAGTGTTGCACTGGTTGTCAGCGTTATGAGACTTGGAAAGAAGAATGTTATTGTACATGAGATGAACTGTGTAGAAACACTGGCGAGAGTTAATGTATTGTGTGTTGATAAAACTGGAACAATAACCAGACCAGATATGTCAGTTACTCATGTTGAAATATTGGATTACACAGATGGTTACGGAAAGCATACTGATTACCATGAAACAGAGAGAATTATAAAAAATGTAGTGGCGGCAATCAGCTCTGACAATGCAACGATGGAAGCAATACATTCGTATTATGGAATTGAAGAAGAATGTGAATGTGACCAGGTATTTCCATTTTCTTCTCAGAATAAATACAGTGGTGCAAGATATGGAAAAGATGTATATCTGTTAGGAGCACCTGAATATCTGCTTCTTGATTCATATCCTGATTATAGGAATATTATTGATAAGTATTCATGCAATGGAGAGAGAATTGTCGTGTTTGGGCTGGCAAATGAGCAGATAACAGGAGAGGCTGTCACAAAGGCGATAACCCCTATGGCTTTTATAATCCTTGAGAATGAGATAAGAGAAACGGCAAAAGAAACATTTGAATATTTTAAAAAGCAGGGAGTCGCAATTAAAGTTATATCTGGAGATAATCCGCTGACTGCATCAAAGGTTGCAATACGGGCAGGGATAGATGATGCCACACATTACATAGATGCGACTACGCTTAAAACGGATAAGGATATAGCAGATGCGGTTCAGAAATATACTGTTTTTGGAAGAGTTATTCCGGAACAGAAGAAAAAGATTATAGAAGCATTTAAGATGGCAGGCAATGTTGTCGCAATGACAGGTGACGGGGTCAATGATGTACTTGCATTAAAATGTGCTGACTGTAGTGTTGCAATGGCATCAGGAAGTGAGGCTGCCAGCAATGCAGCACAGATAGTTCTTCTGGATTCTGATTTTTCAAAGATGCCGGATGTTGTTGGAGAAGGAAGAAGGGTTGTCAATAATATTAAGCGTTCAGCATCGCTGTTTCTTGCAAAGAATATATTCTCGATGCTGCTTACGATATTTACACTTATATCAGTTAATCTGTATCCTTTATATCCGACCCAGTTATCATTCTTAGGAATATTTACAATAGGTGTACCGGCTTTCTTTCTGGCATTACAGCCTAATAAGAGCCTTATAAAGGGTGATTTCCTGCTAAATGTAGTACTAAAGGCGTTGCCTACAGGTCTGACGGATTTTATTGTAGTTACGATTATAACAATATATGGCAATTGCACAGGTGCACCACATGAGCAGACAGCGACTGCAGCAACACTTGTGCTTCTTACGGTGGGCATGGCAGCACTGGTAAGAGTATGTAAGCCATTCGATATAATAAGAGTATGTGTATGCGTTGCAATGGCATGCGGAATTGTATTTTCAATGATATTTTTACGCTCATTATTTGCAATGGTTGTATTAAAGGGACTGGCACTTAATCTTACTGTTATTATGATGGTTCTGTCGCTGCCACTGTACAGATATGTATGCAGGATGACGGCATGGCTGATAGATTTCCTTGAGAACCATAACCGTCATTTCAGACACCTGCTTAAAGGCTGATATATTAAAAATGTATTACTGCTTATTTAGAGCTTTTTCAGAAAATTCAGTTGTTACAAGGCTGCTGTAAGGAACTGGAGATTTAAGCTCACCAGCCTGCGTAAGAATGTCCTGTAAAAGATTAAAGCTCTCTTCGGTGAATACAGTAGAGGTTTTCCATGTATCCTGTGATTTATATCTTTCAACAATTGCGGTTATTGTTGCAATATCGGTTTCTTTAAACTGAGGTGCAATGATGGCCGCAATTTCTGCTGATGAATGTGTATTGACATAATCAAGCCCCTTCTGTGTAGCGTTAGTGAATTTCTGGATTACATCAGGATTCTTCTTGATATAGCTTTTCTTTGCACAATATGCTGTGTAAGGAACATAGCCGCTTTCTACACCGAGCGAGGCGATAACGTGGCCTTCACCCTGCTGTTCAAGTAAAGTTGCAGAAGGCTCAAATTCAACTGTGTAATCACCTATTCCAGATGTGAATGCGGCAGAAGTTGAACCAAAATCAACATTCTGAAGGATTTCAAGGTCTGTTTCAGGGTTAATATTATTCTTTTTGAGAATATATTCAAATAACATCTGGGGCATACCACCGGCCCTGCCGCCGATTACAGTTTTTCCTTTAAGATTATCCCATTTAAAATCAGTTTCATTATCGCGGGATACAAGAAAATTGCCTGCACGTTGGGTAAGCTGGGCGAAGTTGACAGCGTAGTCAGTAGAACCTTCCTGATATACATATATAGAACTTTCTGAACCCATAAAACCGATATCAGCTTCTTTTGATACAAGAGCGGTCATTACCTTATCAGCACCAAAGCCTGTGACAAGATTAAGGTCAATGCTCTCATCTTCAAAATATCCAAGCTCAATAGATACATATTGTGGTGCGTAGAATATAGAATGGGCAACCTCGCTGAGTGTAATCTTAACTGTAGAATTCTCGATGATCTTTTCTGCTTCCGCATCCGCCACATTGATTCTGTTCTCATACTCTGCCTGTGCACTCTTACGAGTTTTCTCAAGCAGTTCTGCAGATTCCTCATGCGCCTGTGCAAGCATTCCCTCATACTGTTTCTTTAAGTCTCCCGCTTCTGCCTTTAATTTGTTGGCATCTGCGATCTGACCTTCGATCATCTGCTTACGCTGCTCCATAACATTCGTGACAGGACCAATTAAAAACTTACGAAGTCCCAGATACAGAACGATCAGGTTAATGATGGTAAAGACGACGTTCCAATCTATTCTTAATAATTGCATTCTCTACCAGGCCC
>ENA-UEPV01002249-UEPV01002249.1-human-gut-metagenome-genome-assembly--contig:-NODE-2249-length-10906-cov-16.092068_pt1 | contig 10906 bp, 9 predicted proteins | sample MGYA00242942_ERZ507925 | MGnify/ENA primary metagenome ERZ507925 (study PRJEB26167, sample SAMN06115453) | human gut metagenome | host: Homo sapiens | place: China:Fujian | collected 2015-08-26... | reverse complement strand
ACCTGTTCATAGAACAGCAGGTAGTTCTGATAGCTGTAGAAAAGATAGCTGTAGAACGGTATTGACGACAAAATCCAGATAAAAACATATTTGTCTGGCAGAAATGTCAGCAATCCGCATCCGACACCGAAGATAACAGCCCAATAAGTGAATATGGAAAGCCATTCGATATATGTGCCTATATCATCCGCCTGAGTTTCATTGAAAATCCGAATGGCTCTACGATATGCAATTATGACTCTGCGAGCTAAAACGACTCCAAAAACGATTAACCAGACAGCTAAAGCAAATAAAGAGATTTTTTGCATGATTCCGCTTGGCAACAGGAACAACACAACTCCGGAAAGAGTTGAGAATATAATCCATAAAATGATATGTGTCCACACACGCCGTTTGGTAATGTAAAAACAATCAAGCAACATTATCAATGCCGAACTGAACAGAGAATAGCACAGGAAGTATGTGGACATGTTCATCAATATGGAAGAATCCGCATTTTTGAATCGAATACCAAAGAAGAAATGTACCGAATAATTTGCCGAAAGCAGCAGCATAGCTATACCCATAATCTGTCGGGAGCGGAGATAATTCTTGAAAATTTTCTTTTCAGGAGTCTTTGCAAACAAAAAATAAAAGCCGAAGAATAACATCAACGGCAGTGCGGCACAAAGTGAAAAACTGTATATAGATGGTTCCATTGTTATGCTTATTTGATTTTGATACAAAGTTACGAAAAATATTGGTTTTCAGGATTATTTTCCTGAGTTCTTTTTTATATTTTAATCATACGGAAACGCTTTGATATTATACAGTTATCGGATTCACTTTCATGGTGGAGAGATTCAGGTACAGCCCGTGATGCTCGATCATACCGTTGCGGAACATTTTCCACAGGATGTTGCAGCCGAGCTGTGCCAGTGTGGAGTTGATGAACAGGTCCTGTTTCTCCAGAGCCTCCGCCAGCGAACAGCTCGGTCCGGAATCCTTTTCCTTCACTCTTGCGTATTTGACATATCGTGTGATCACCTTCAGCGATTCCACCGTTTCGTACAGCTTGGATGCCGGCTGTCTGATTTTCTTAGGTACGGTTCCGAGGATGACCTGTCCCGTATTCTGCATGTTGCCGAAGTCCATCCAGTACAGTGGTGTTTCGTGGCTTCTGTATTCCGAAACCGGCACGGCTTTCAGTATGTTCCAGAGGTCGAGACGGGACTTTATGTTGTCCGTGCAGGTAATCATTATGTTGGCCAGATTATCCCGTCTGGCGTCCTTCAGGGCTGCCGGATAGATGTCCGGTACCGCCTTCCAGTCGTTGCCGAAGAAGTTGTTCATGCGTGTGACGAGGCACTGCGCCTTGTTCAGTCCGATGTCCGAAGGGCTGAAGAGCTGCCGCCCGATGTTGGCTTCCGTCACGATGTCGGAATCATACAGTGTCACGAACAGTCCGGGATGTCCGAGTCCCCTCAGTGCCGTGTCAAGCCTGGCCAGGCAGGTAAGCACCTGTGAGCCTGTTCCTCCCGCTCCGATAAGGTTTACCGTTACCGGATGCTGCGGGTTTATGAGATAGTTGTCGATGTAGTGTACTCTTTTCATTTCAGTATGTCTTTAAGTTTCATGTTGTTCAGTTGTTTCAGTTCGTCGAGGTTGAAGTCCCTGTCCCGTGCCGCCTTTGCCACCAGCACGAGGTTTGACCTTGTCGGGTTCCCGTTCCCTCCCAGGTGGGTGAATTCCGTCAGCCAGAATTTCCGTTCCCAGTACTGCAGCAGCTTTTCATAGGTCAGGTCCTTCGGCAGCTCTATCCTGGCGTTTCCCAGACATACGCTGGAACCTGTCACGTTGAAGAACGGTGCGGCATACAGTACGGTATCCGGTCTGGGAACGTTCCCCTTGTAGGCATAGATTCTCATTCCGTGCTCTCCGGCCTCGTAGATTACTCCCGGCAGGTAATATTCCGCGTTTTCTATTTTGAGTGCGGTGCTGAAGAACATCATCCGCTTGTGCGGTGGATTGTACCACACGTATCTTTCGCTGCCCTTGCGCGAGTCGCAATACAGCAGGTTGTCGGGTATCTTCCCGTATGGAGTGGTACCGTGTCTTTCCGAGTATTCCTTCACGAGGGTGTTCATGAATTCCAGTGTCACCGGTCTTCCTTCCGTCATGTTTCCCCGGTCGTCAATACCCCGGATTTCAAGGAAGAAGTTCTTGTCCCCTTCCGAGGCATAGGCTATCAGTGCCGCCCTGGGGTTGAGCGGTGTCTTGATCTTTCTGGTCAGTTCGTTGCTGTCTATCATATGCTTTCAGATTGGTTTATATTGTGATGTTGATAAATTTTTCCGCCCATTTGAAGAAGCGTTCCGGGTAGTCGTCCATGCGGAACAGTTCCTCCGTTTCCGGAGACAGGTCACAGGTGGTGACCGGAATGATGTCGTATGTCTCCCGGCTGTAGGAGTTGTAGTAGTCCACGAGGTTGTCCGTCACGGGATCATTGCAGTCATAGACGACCCTTATCTGCCTGTTGAGATACATGGGCAGGTAGTCCGGTTCCTCTTCATAAAACGGGTCGTAGCCGTATTCCATGATGCCGCGTTCAGGCGAGAGGAATTCCAGACCTTCCTTCATGGCGGAGAGCAGGGACTGTTCGTATCCGTTCGCCGGCTTATACCGTCCGATTGCCTTCGGCAGGTCCTTGTAGTAGGATTTCCGTTCCACTCTCCTGAGCAGACTGTGTATCCTGCCTTTCTCGTATGAATGCAGCAGTTTCAGCCGTTTTTTCCTGTCGTCCTGTTCGTCGTCATTCTCTTCAGCCAGCCAGGTAAGCGCATATTCCGTGTCATCCTCGTCCAGTATGGTGTCAATTCCGTTTGCCTGCATCAGGTTGTGGATGAAGGTGACAGATATGCGTCTCAGTTCCGGCCCGAGATTTTCCACAAATTTCACAGGGAAGTAATACAGCGTAAGTTCTCCCCATCTGTGGCATTTCCAGAGACGGAAAATGAGTCTTTCCCCATCCTGCTCGATGTTTACATTCATGTCATTGCCGACAAGGTCGCTCATTTCATCATGCAGTCTCGTTATTCCTTCCGCCATTGTGAGTCCCGGTGCATGTACCGCTTCCTTTTTCATAAGACTCGCATATCTGAAAAAGGAATCACGCAGGTACTCGTAGTTTTCCCGCGTGATCAGGTTGCACGGCTTTCCGTCAGGACTTTCCGAGAACAGTTCCGGCGGAGGCATCGGCGTGAATGTGGTGTTCAGAAAAGAATTACGGCACCGCTGGGTGCCGCAATCCGTTTCTTCCTTTCCGTGCCGTAATGCACCTTCCTTTCGGTTTCCGCAATGATAAGTCTCGCGAGCTGTTCCGCCTGATATCCGTCCAATGGTACACATGATTTCTTCTTTTTTCTGTAGTCCTTTGCCATATCCTTTATCCTTTTGTTCCGATAGTTGTCTTGAACTCATATTCTGTCATGTCCTCCCTGATGACCGGTCCGTGAACGGTAGCCGTCGTCAGTTCCGGGTACATGTTCGAATAGTAGTTCATGACCATGTCCGGCGAGATGTTCGGATCCGGGTCCTGAAGAGTAATATACTCTGTTCCTTTCTTGAATCTGAATGAGCGTGTCATTCCTTTAATTTCGAGTGCCATGTCTTAAACTGTCTGATAAGGTGACTACTTGGGTTCCAGCATGGACTGCGGAAAATCGATGTATTCCTCGTAGTCCTTCTCACTGTATGCGGGGTGTTCCTGATCGGAGAGGTACGGTTGCTGTTCGTCCTCCTGCATGAACCGTTCTTCCTGCCAGTCCTGAATTTCAGGCTGCGGCGGATATTGAGGTTGGGAAGGCTGCTGTCCGCCTGTCAGCTGTACGTATTGCGCGTGCGGCTGTATCTGCGGTCTTGCTTGCGGCTGTGGCGGCTGTTGTTGCGGTGGCCATATTCCTGGCTGTTGCGGATGCTGCGTGTATGCCTGTTGTGGTCTCTGCGGTACCGGCTGTTGCGGACGTTGCGGTTGCGGATTTCTCTGTACCGGTGTCTGTGTGTATACCGGCTGTTGGGAGTGTGGCTGTTGCTGCTGTACCGAAGGTTCCGGCTGTGCCTCCTGTTCCATCAGGTCGAAGAGGCTTCCCCGGTTCATTTCCGTGTCGGCTGCCTTTATCTTCTCCTCGATTTCCTTCAACTGGGCGGCATTCGCGTGTGCTTTCGCCTGTGTAAGCACGCTGACGGCTTCCCGATGGTTCCTGGCGGCTGTCAGTTCTTCCGCCTTCTTCATCAGTTTCTCGTACTTCTCCCGTTTCTCGCGTTCTTCCTTCGTCTCCTTGGATTTCGCTTCCTTGGCGGCCTTGCTGCTGGCGGCGGCCTTGTCCGCCTGTGCCTCAAACTGTGCCATGTTGGAGATCAGCCCGCACGCTTTCTGTATCGGTCTTGTGACTGCCTGCAGGAATCCTGTGTCAAGTTCCTGCGGTGTGCCCGTGACAGTCAGCGGCACGATGTGGTTCTGGGCCTCGTCCTTGAGTCCGTTCGATTTGGGCAATGTGGAAACGGTCAGTTGTCCGTTTGTCTTGCGGATGACGATCGTGAGGTCCACGCTTTCCGTCATCATCTGGTGGATTGCTGTAAAAAACATAATTTCAGATATTAAATGATTAGACGATGTGTTTCAATATTCGCTGAATAATTCAGCCAGCAGCCTGTTCCTATCCGGATGTCTGCATATTTCCAGAACGGGGTTCAGCAGCTTTGAGATGTGAACGGGACCTGTGGTTCCCCTTGGCGGCAGCTTGATTGCCGGTTGCGGGACGTGTACTTTCGGTCTTCTTGTCACGGGCATCCCTATCGGAGCTGGTGACTGTCTTGTGATGATCGCTTGTTGCATATTCTTTAATTTTTAACTGTGAATACCCGGGCTTTGGCAGCCCGTTGAACTACAAGGGCCCAACGGCAAATGCTTCCGGAAAGGCAGGGTTTTCGGGAAAAATACCGGAGCGCAGCGAGGATGATTTTTTCCGAAACCGCTTGCGGCCTGACCTTGCCGTCCGACAAGAAGCGTTTGCCAACTTTGCCCTGTAGTTCTCGGTTTGCCAATGTCTGTGTTTTCCGTCCATTCCCTTTTCTTTCCGTGTCATTTCCGGCTGTGACGGATACAAAAAGAGCCGCCCGCTCCCGGACAGCTCCCTTATGCTGCAATGATAAATTCCGTGCATGTTCCATATCGTCAGATTTCAGAAGACCAGAAAACTCAGTATGCACAGAATGATTGCCAATGCCACGAGAAAACAGGCTATACGGTAGAGGAACCTGAAGAGTCCCCTGAAACAGATGATGGCCACGGCAGTCCATACAGGCGATATACCGTGGGAATAGAGCCAGCTGAATATGATGGCTGCTGTTACGGCCAGCGCGAGTGTCCTTGCCCATCTGCTGTCCGCTATCTTTCTGATACGTTCTTTTGCTTTCATAATCTTCATTTGTTTGGCGGGAATGCCATTCCCGGTTTCAGGGGCTTTCTTGCAGTCCGCCTCCACAGGCAAGGTTTTCGGGAAAAATACCGGAGCCTCTGGCGAGGATGATTTTTCCCAGAAACCGTAAGGCCTGACCTTGCCGGTGGAAACGGGCGGGCTGCGACCTTTGCCCCGCGAATCGGGATGGCTTCATCATTTCCTTTTCCTGCCGTTCCCGTTTTTGGGGAACGAGAGTGTCAGGGTGAACCCGGCGTCAAAGGTGACCGAAGCGTCGAAAGCCACGCCCTTCTTTCCCTTGAATCCCTTGATAAGGCGTGTGGAACCGGAGGAGAAAAGCTGTTCCAGATGCTGGTCCGTCAGTTCCTTGTTCAGGAATCTGCGGTACACGGTCAGTCCGCACCCTTTATTGTCGCAACGGGCACTCTTTTCCCTGACGATAATGTGTCCGGTCTTGCATTTGGGACAGGTGAATGTGCGGGCGGCTGCCGCCGGAAGGCTGAGGTTCAGGATTTCACGGGTAGCCTTGCGGGTGTAGTCCGTGATGGATGCCATGAACGTGTCCGGTCCGAGCGTGTGCCGCTCTATCTGGAGCAGGGTCTTCTCCCAGCTTCCTGTCAGGGAAACATCCGCCACGAGCATGTCCTTCACCGCATCGTAGATATGGAGTCCCTTTTCCGTGGGGACGATGCTCTTGCCGGAGCGGGCGATATAGTCACGTTTGAACAGTGTGGTGATGATGGCGGCTCTTGTGGCGGGCGTGCCGATGCCCAGCTCCTTCACGGCCTCGCGTGCCTGTTCGTCGGCTATCTCCCTGCCGCAGGTCTCCATTGCTGCCAGCAGCGTGGCCTCGGTATAGGGCGGTCTGGGCACGGTCTTCTTCTGGGACAGTCCGAATCCTGAAACAGGAACCGTGTCCCCTTCGGCAAATACGGCCGTACCCTCGTCGGTTTCCGGCTCGTCGTCCTGCCTGTCCTCTTTCCTGCAGAAGATGCCGCGCCATCCCGGACTGACGACAAGGGAACTTTTCGAGCGGAAATCCATGTTGTCCAGGCGACATTCCATAAGAATCAGTTCCTTCTCGCAGCAGGGCGAGAACGCCTCCAGCATACGTCCGGCTATCAGCGTATAGACGGCCTCCTCCGCTTCGGAAAGCCCTTCGGGTGCGATGCCGGTCGTGATGAGAGCATGGTGGTCCGTCACTTTACGGTCGTCCACGCTACGGGTGTTGAGACGCGCAAAGTCAAGGATTCCGGCACTTGTGGCGAATTCGGGCATGGCCATTATCCTTTCCAACAGACCGGGCACGCAGGCCATCACATCGTGCGGGATATACCGGCTTCCCGTTCTCGGGTAGGAAATGAGCTTCTTCTCGTAGAGCGACTGGGCGATGTCCAGCGTCTTTGCTGCGGGCAGGTCGAGGTGCACGTTGCAGTCCTTCTGGAGTGCCGTTAGGTCGTAGAGCAACGGCGGCTGTTGCAGGCTTTTCCTGCGCTCCACCTTCGTGACCGTCGCCGAAGAATCGGGAGAGAGACTGCGGTAGGCGGCTTCCGCCTTCTGCCTGTCGTCAAAGGTCGCGGGATGGAAGAAGCGGCGGTGTGACGTGCCGCCATTGAGGGTGACATGCAGCTGCCAGTATGGTGTGGATACGAAACTGCGGTTCTCCCTGTAGCGGCTGCATATCATGGCGAGCGTCGGAGTCTGCACCCGTCCGATCGAGTTGTTGGACGAGCCGGAAACGATGGCCAGGGCACGGCTGGCGTTCACGCCCACCAGCCAGTCTGCCTTCGCGCGGCTGTCGGCGGCGGTATACAGGCTGTCGTATTCCGAGCCGTCCTTCAGTTCCTCCAGACCTTTTCGTATGGCCTCGTCAGTAAGCGAGGAGATCCACAGGCGTCTGAACGGTTTCGTGCAGCCCAGAAAGTCGTATATCCAGCGGAAGATAAGTTCCCCTTCACGACCGGCATCGGTAGCCACGACGATGCTGTCACAGCGGTTGAACACGCTTTCTATGACTTTCAGCTGTTTCGAGGCGGCGATGTCCGTAACCATTCCCCTGTCCGTGCGCATCTGTCGGGAGACCAGGCGGAACGGGTCCGGCAGCATCGGCAAGTCCTCCTCCGCCGTTTTCGTATAACCATAAGTGTCCGGTATGGCCAGTGACACGAGGTGTCCCAGTGCCCAGGTCACCATATATCCGTTACCGGAACAGTAGCCGTCATTTCTTGTATCAGCCCCGACTACACGGGCAATGTCCATGCCTACACTCGGCTTTTCTGCGATGATTGCTATCATATTGTAAGATAAAAATTAAGCCGTTTCCCGTTTTCCATGCGGAAGACAGGAAACGGCGGTAAGACATCGGTTTACTTGATAATTGCTCCCAGATTATTTGCCCAGCGGTGTCACTCCCTGGATTTCCAGTAGCGGGGACTCGCCCTTACGGACCAGTTGGAGCGTGGCGTCCATCACCACGTCCACGCCGAGGAGCACGAGGCTCAGGGACATCACTTTCGTTTTCTCTCCCCTGAGGAGGGTGTCCATTTCGCCGGAGAGTTCCAGCTCGTCCTTCATGATACCGATACCGGAGAGTTCGTCCCAGTTCACTTCATCAGCCTTGAAAGGCATGTCGTTTCCGTTTTCCTTTTTCATATTTCTTTCTTTTTTTGATTCAACATTCATTTTTCAGTAACCTGTTGTCAGGCAATGCTCGCACCTTTTGACTTGCGGTTTCCCTGTTCCTGTCGCTGGCTGTTGGCCACCACATTGCGCTGCGAGGCATCACGCTTGCGGTCAGGATTCTCGTTGTAGAAGTCCAGACGCCCCTGGTTGAAGTTCGCCTTGACGTACTGCGAGATGGTCTTCCCGTCATATCCCTTGATGCCTTCCACCAGCACGGCCTTTCCGCTCTGCAGGTCCGCACGCTGCTGTCTGGTCAGTTCCACGTCCCATACCTTGGGTGGAATCTTGAAATCCTCGCGCTGCTCGAAGCCGTCCGGCGTACGGGAGTAGCTCAGGCGTCCCGTTTCCAGGTCGGCCTTGATGAAGGAGGAGAATTCCTCTCCCTTGCGGTTTACCATGTCATTGAGGAAAATCACCTTGCCGTCACGGAGCTGCTGCTGTTCCTCCGCCGTAATCTTCACCCCGTTGATTTCGTTGGGAATATAGATTTCGCGTGCGCCTTCCGGAGAGTCCGGATTATAGCGGGTGTAGGACGGGCGGCCTGTCGCCTCGTCCAACTTCACGTAGGAGGAGAACACCTCGCCGTCCTTGCGCTGCATTCCCTCCACGAAGATGGCTTTTCCAGCGTTCAAGTCCTCAATCTGTTTCTGTGTCAGTTCCACGCCCCCGAGTGTCTGGCGGTTGAAGAGCTTGTCGTTCTCGAAAATGAACTCGACACCCCTGCGTTCGGCATTCACCTGAATGAAGGCGTTGAACTCGTTGCCGGATTTGGCGATCATGCCCTCTACATAGACCTTCTTGCCTTCACGCAGGTCATTCTGCTCCTGCTCTGTCAGTTCCACTCCCTTGATTTCCCTCGGGATGAAAGCATTCTCCGCTTTCATGGCGACCACCTCGTTGGTCAGCTTGTCGATGCTGATGAAGGATGGGATATATTCCCCGTTGCGTCCTTTCAGTTCCACGACACGCCCCATGTTGCCCGTTTCGAGCAGGTTCTTCTTGTCCTCGTCGGAGAAGATGTGTCCGAAGTACGGTCGGTCAAGGTCGGGTTTCTGCCGGATACCGTGGATGCCGAGCACCACTTCGCCCGCCATGGACTGCTGGAAGGACAGACGTGCGTCCGTTCTCAGTACGGCCGAGCCGAAGTTCATGCTTATGGGCACGACCTGGTTGGTCTTGTAGCCCTTGAGCATCTGTTCGAGCAGTCCGCGTTCCTGGAGGTATTCACGGGAGATTCCGAAATTCTTGAGCTGTTCCCAGTTGATCATGGACTCGTTGTATTGGTTTCCGGGAGTGTTGATTATTCCGGTTTTATTCTTTGGTTTGACACAGGCTATATTCTCTTTTCCAGGGGTTTCATTTAAATTGATTGCTCGGTTGTTTGGTTTGTTTGTTTTCGTGGTCATTCCTTTGGGAAGATGGTTGATCAAGTGGTTGTTGCCGGAAGAAGACTTGCGTTTGGAATTGTTTTTCCTGACAAATGCTTTGGTTGCTATCTTAGGAATTATTGCTACGGTAAACGGGAGGACGGCAGTGGAGGGAGTAGGCGATGTGGATTGGTCTGCATTGACCGGTTGTGTCGTGTTATTTTTAGTGGGAGCTATTGCAGGGTGGATGGTATATGTAATTAAAAGAAAACTAACTTTTAAATTGAGAAGATAATGAATACTATTTCTGATATCATGTTTTGGATTTCAACGGGATTGTTAGTGCCTGTTATCGTGTTGTTGATTTTGTTGTTTTTTCGTTCCCTTTTGCTGGTAGGGAGTTTCTTTGGTCAATATGTTTCTATTCGCAAGACGGATAAGCTGATCCGGGAACAGATGGAGACGTTGCACGTGAATAACGTGGATCATTTTGCAGAGAAATTACCGGAAAAGAGTAATTCTTTGGTAGTGATGTTTATGAAACGGATCTTGGCGGAGCAGCAGAATAAAGCACAAGTTCAACGTTTGTTGGCTAATTTCGAGATTGCGGCGGATAAGGATTTGGCTATATCTAAAACGTTGACCAAGTTAGGACCGATTTTAGGTTTGATGGGTACCTTGATCCCGATGGGACCTGCTTTAGTCGGTTTGTCCACGGGAGATATTGCTTCTATGGCTTATAATATGCAGGTTGCTTTTGCCACGACGGTGATCGGGTTGGAGGCTGGTGCGATCGGCTTCTTGACCCAGCAGGTGAAACAACGTTGGTATTTGCAGGACATGACTAACTTGGAGTGTCTCGTGGAAGTGTTGAATGAAAAGAATGAGAAGAGATGAAACGTAATCTGTTAAAGAAAGAAGAGGATAATGACCCGATTAGTGCGGTGTCGAATCTTTTTGATGTGGCGATGGTGTTTGCCGTGGCTCTGATGGTGGCATTGGTGACAAGGTATAATATGACAGAGATGCTCTCGACAGAGGATTTCACGATGGTGAAGAATCCGGGAAAGGAGAACATGGAGATCATTACTAAGGAAGGCGAAAAGATCAACCGGTACACTCCTTCCGAAGATCAGAACCAGTCGGGGAAACGAGGGAAGAAGGTGGGGATTGCGTATGAACTTGAAAATGGTGAAATTATTTATGTTCCGTAATAGAAAGAATTATTAGTGGAGAAACTAATTTAAATTGTGTCAGTAAGAAAATAGAATATTAGTTCTATTGATATAGTTTAATTTATATTCTCTCCTAATTCTTCATTACCTCATGGACGAAATCAGCCATTTCGCTATAAGTGTGTTCACGTCCTTCTTTCAATTTGGATAATAAAGATTTCTCTGA
>ENA-UEPV01002243-UEPV01002243.1-human-gut-metagenome-genome-assembly--contig:-NODE-2243-length-10925-cov-3.914270_pt1 | contig 10925 bp, 9 predicted proteins | sample MGYA00242942_ERZ507925 | MGnify/ENA primary metagenome ERZ507925 (study PRJEB26167, sample SAMN06115453) | human gut metagenome | host: Homo sapiens | place: China:Fujian | collected 2015-08-26... | reverse complement strand
CTAAATGCTGTCCAACTGTCTGGTCTTCAAACTTCGGCCATAAAATACCCGGTGTATCTAAAAGTTCTACCTGTTTATTTAGGCGAATCCACTGTTTCCCTTTGGTAACGCCCGGTTTATTTCCTGTTTTTGCACATGCTTTTCCGGCAAAACTATTAATAAATGTAGACTTTCCAACATTCGGGATACCAACAATCATAGCACGAACCGGACGATTTTTAATGCCTCGTTTGCGATCGCGCTCAATTTTCTTTTCACAGGCTTTCTGCACTAACGCATTCACCTGTTTTAATTCATTTTTCTTTTTTGAATTGACTGCCAATGCTAAAAAGCCCTGTTTCTCATAATATGAAATCCATGACTGAGTCTTTGCCGCATCCGCCATATCGCTTTTATTTAACAGTAAAATTCTTGATTTTCCCTGTGCCAGCGAATCAATATCAGGATTTTTGCTGCTTCGGGGGATTCTAGCATCCACCAGTTCAATAATGACATCAATTAGTTTGATATCTTCCTGCATGGCACGTTTTGCTTTTGTCATATGCCCCGGATACCATTGAAAATGCATCGAAACTTCCTCCTATTCCGTTTTCTTATCTTCTGCCGTTGGCCCTCCAATTAAGGAAAATGGGTCAAGCCGCAAAATTACTTTTCCGATAATATTCTTTTTCGTAACTTTTGTAAAAGATGAATTCCGACTGTCATCCATGTCATTGCGGCTGTCACTTAGCACAAAATACTCATCGTCTTTGAGCGTAATTTCATTGACTGCCCGTCCGCCGGAATGCATCGCTTCAAAATCATATTTTTCTTTCTGTTCTTCTCCATTAATATAAAGTTTTCCATTTTTAATTTGTACTTTTTCACCGGGAAGACCGGCAACTCTGCGGATGTGAATCATACTGTCACTGTTTATTGTCTCCTCCTCGTCCTGTACTTCCGGATAAAAAGCAATAATCTGATTTCTTTTTGGTGGAAAAAGCACATAAGAAGTTTTGTTTACAATCACATCTTCCCCATTGTAAAGTGTCGTTTCCATGGAACTGCCAATTACACTTACTTTTTTTAAGGCAAACGTAATAATCAGCCAGGCAAGAAATACAACCGCTGCTGCCATAATCAAAAAGCGGATGGCTCCTTTTAGAAACTGCATTCTCTGTTCGTGTTTTTTTTCTTCTTCAAACCTTAAATTCATAGCAATACCCCTTTGCTCATTTACTGAAAAAGACGCATGAGCCAAGCCCATGCGCCTCGATGAAAAGCAAATATTTACTTAACAAGTTCTTTAACCTTAGCTGCTTTACCTATGCGTCCGCGCAGATAATTCAGTTTTGCTCTTCTTACTTTACCAAGACGAACAATTTCGATTTTCTCAACAATTGGAGAATGAAGAGGCCATGTCTTCTCAACACCAACACCATTGGAGAACTTGCGGACAGTAAATGTCTCGCGAGTGCTTCCGCCCTGGCGTTTTAATACAACACCTTCAAAAACCTGTGTTCTTTCGCGCTGTCCCTCTTTTACTTTGGCATATACTTTAACGGTATCACCAACGTGAAATTCAGGTACTTCAGCTTTCAACTGCTCTGCTTCGATTTTCTTGATAATTTCGTTCATTGTTGTTCCTCCTAATCTAATTTTGATGTTCTTAATGATATATTTCCATCAGAGGACCATCTACTTTATTCACAACATTAAAAATATAACATACTTCACTTGTACAAGTCAAGTATTAATTTTCGTCAAAGACCTCTTTGCCAAAGCGCACAGCGATGGAGTTTGCGTGTGCTGTCAAATGCTCTGCTTTCGCAAATTTGATAATGTCCTCATGCGCTTCTTCCAGTGCTTCACGTGAATAGGAAATTACGCTGGATTTCTTGATGAAATCATCAACGGACAATGGGGAGAAGAATTTCGCTGTTCCATTTGTCGGAAGGACATGGTTTGGTCCGGCAAAATAATCGCCAAGCGGTTCACTGGAGTATTCACCTAAGAACATGGCACCGGCATTCTTTACACGCGTCATTGTGTCAAACGGATTTTTCGTAATGATTTCCAAATGCTCGGAAGCAATCTCATTTACCACGTCAATTGCCTCATCCATATTGTCAGCAATCAAAAGGTATCCATAGTTTTCCAAGGATTTTGAAATAATTTCCTTACGGGATAAGGAAGCAACAAAAGTATCCACTTCTTTCGATACCTGTTCTGCCAGTTCACGGCTTGTCGTCACCAAAATTGCGGACGCTAACTCATCGTGTTCTGCCTGGGATAACAAATCAGCAGCCACGTAACGTGGATTTGCAGTTTCGTCTGCAAGCACAAGAATTTCACTCGGGCCGGCAACCGAGTCGATGCTGACATGTCCGTATACCGTTTTCTTGGCAAGGGCAACAAAAATATTACCGGGACCTACAATTTTATCTACTTTCGGAATTGATTCCGTTCCATAAGCGAGTGCTGCAATCGCCTGTGCACCGCCAACCTTTACAACTTCTGAGGCGCCGGCCAAATGAGCAGCTACCAAAGTGACCGGTGTCACTTTTCCGTCTTTTCCCGGAGGAGTTGCCATAACAATACGTTTTACGCCAGCCACTTTTGCAGGAATAATATTCATCAAAACACTGGATGGATAAGCTGCTTTTCCGCCCGGCACATAAACACCAACACTTGCTAATGCTGTAATGCGCTGTCCTAAAATCACACCATCCTCTCTTGTGTGAAACCAGCTGTTTCTCACCTGACGTTCATGAAAATCGCGAATGTTTGCAATCGATTTTTTCATTGTCTCAATTAAGTCAGCATCAACAAGAGAATATGCCTCTTTGATCTCTTCTTCTGTCACATACAAGGTCTCTTTAGAAATATTGGCTTTGTCAAAGCGCTTCGTATAATCAAAGACCGCCTTGTCTCCTTCTTTTTTTACATTTTCCAAAATTTCATTGACTGCTTCCTGATACTCATCATACTGGTTCGGGCTGCGTTTCAACAAATTTTCCAAAATATTTTCTTTTTCCTGTTTGGTAAGCTGTACCATGCGCATGTTACCATTCCTCCTTATTCCAGTGCCTGTTTTAAATCTTTAATCAGTTTCGTAATACGCTCACGCTGCAATTTCATACTTGCTTCATTAACAATCACGCGGGCGGATAATGGACAAATTGTTTCCAATACCTCTAGTCCGTTTGCCTTTAATGTCGACCTCGGACAAACCAACAATTGGTGCAAGTTCAACAGAACCATTTAATTTTACAATTTCCACAGTCTGATGTTTCTGATTATAAAAATAGTTTTTCGCAATTGCCGGATATTTCGAGGCAACACGAATCACCTGATTATTATGCAGCAATTCTTTTGCTGAAGCAGGACCTGCAACACACATATTGCATTTGCCAAGTCCTAAATCCAAAACTTCTAATACTTTTCTTCCCTCTTCCATAATTGTATCGCTTCCTACGACACCTAAATCTGCCGCGCCATACTCCACATAAGTAGGTACATCCGATGTTTTGGAAAGGAAGAATTTTAATTTCAACTCCTCGTTGATAAAAATCAACTTTCTTGTATCTTTGTCTTTCATTTCCTCGCAGGTAATGCCGGTCTGCTCAAGCAGTGCAAGTGTCTGTTTTGCAAGACGGCCCTTTGCGAGTGCAATCGTAATATATTTCATGAAAACCTCCATTTCAAACTTTTGTCTGCATTACATTTCCGATAAGTCAAACTCTGAAATTTCACCGGTGTCATCAATATAAAGGAGCTTGGAAACCTCATTTCGCTTGCCATAGGCAATATACTCACTTAATGGTGTCTGTGCGTCCTTTCGAAGCAGTCTTGCCGGCTGATTATCCGTACGATAAGATTTTGCCATCTCTAACGCTTTTTTTCGATTCGCTGAGCGGTACAAAATCAGGTAATCTTTCTCCTGTGCCTCAATTGGAATCTCCTGGCTTCTAAGTGCTTCCATCAATTGGTCTAACAGTAACGCAAATCCAACCGCGGGGGTCTTTTTACCGAACTGTTCGACCAGATTATCATACCGGCCACCGGTCACAATCGCATCTCCGGTACCATATGTATAAGCCTTGAAAATAACTCCGGTGTAATATTCATAATGCGACAAAAGTCCCAAATCAAATGTGATATGGTCTTCTAAACCGGATACCGACAAAATCTCATAGATTTTTTCTAATCGCTCTAACGCTTTTAAGGCACGTTTGTTTGTGGTCTGTTCCTTAACATAAGTAATGGTTTCGATTCCGCCAAACAAATCCGGCATTTTTACCAAAAGATTTTTACATTCTTGTGGCATATCGCGGTTTTCGAGCATATCCTCAACCGCAAAAATATTTTTGTTATTTAAATAGGTTTTTAACGTCTCGATTTCTTCTTCGGATAAATCCGTCTCCTCAATAAGCCCGCGGAAAATATCAGCGTGTCCAATATCGACTTTAAACTCTTTCAAACCCGATTTTTGCAGACATTCAATCGTCATGGCAATAATTTCACCATCGGCATCGGAAGACGCATCATTCATCATTTCCGCACCGAGCTGTGTGATTTCCGAAAGTTTTCCCTGATAACCGCTTAAGCGGGTAAAGGTACTTCCTGTATAGCACAGACGAATCTGCATTTCTTCTTTTTCATAATACTTAGCCACACAACGTGCAATCGACGGTGTGATATCCGGACGCAGCACAAGCGTATTGTTGTACTGGTCAAAGAACTTAAACATATCAGCAGATTTTACAGTTCCACGTTCTCTGTTAAAAATATCAAAGAACTCAAAAGTAGGCGTTTGAATATTCTTAAATCCATACTGTTTCATAATCGTATGAATTCCCTGCTGAATTTTGGCTCTTCTTTCACAATCTTCTCCGTAGATGTCTCGTACACCTTCCGGTGTAAAGAGTAATGATTTCTGGTCCATCACGGCTCCTCCTTTATTGGTAAACGGCAGTCGGCTGTTCCGGTTTCGGTGTATACCCTGCCTTTTTTAATGCTGCAATAATGGATTCTTTATGGTCATTGCCAAACGCTTCCATCGTAATCGTAAGTTCCACGGCGGCATTTCGGTTAATGCTGACAAACTGGTTATGCTCTAAGCGGATAATATTTCCCTGTGCTTTTGCAATCACATCTGCCACCCGTACCAATTCACCCGGACGGTCCGGAAGCTGGACACTCACGGTAAAGATTCTGCCACGCTGAATAAGTCCGTGCTGAACAACAGAAGACATTGTAATGACATCCATATTACCGCCACTTAAGATACAGACAATTTTCTTGCCTTTGCAGTCTAACTGCTTCAGTGCAGATACCGTAAGCAGACCGGAATTTTCAACTACCATTTTATGATTTTCCACCATGTCTAAGAAATTAACAATCAAATCGTGGTCATCCACGGTGATAATTTCATCTACATTTTTCTGGATATATGGGAAAATATTATGTCCCGGTGTCTTTACTGCCGTACCATCTGCAATGGTATTGACATTTGGTAGAGAGACAACTTTTCCCTGCTTTAACGACTCCTGCATACAGTTTGCACCTGCAGGCTCTACACCAATGACTTTAATATTCGGATTTAATAATTTGGCGAGTGTTGAAACGCCGCATAACAAACCGCCGCCGCCAACCGGTGCTAAAATCATATCAACGGTTGGAAGTTCTTTAATAATCTCCATGGCAATGGAGCCCTGTCCGGTTGCTACCACTTCATCATCAAACGGATGAATAAAAGTGTATCCTTTTTCCTCTGCTAACTGCAAAGCATAAGAACACGCATCGTCATATACATCACCGTGAAGAACTACCTCTGCACCATAGCTTTTTGTGCGGTTTACTTTGATTAACGGTGTTGTATTTGGCATTACAATTACTGCCTTTACCCCAAACAATTTCGCTGCATAAGCAACGCCCTGTGCATGGTTTCCGGCAGAAGCGGTAATGAGTCCTTTTTGTCTGTCCTCTTCTGACATGGTACTGATTTTATAGTAGGCACCACGAACTTTATAAGCACCTGTATACTGCATATTTTCCGGCTTTAAGTAAATTTTTCCGCCGGTCTGTGCACTGTAATACTCACTATATATTAAATTTGTAGGAAGAATTACATTCTGCACCTTTTCACTTGCCTGCTCAAACTGATCTAACGTCATCATCCGGTAAAACACAACCTTTCTCTATTCTTCAAATAATGCATTCACAAACTCTTCGGCATCAAATCTCTGTAAGTCACCAATTTGTTCACCAATTCCGATATACTTAACCGGAATGCTTAATTCTGACTGAATGGCAATCGCAATACCGCCTTTTGCGGTTCCATCAAGTTTTGTTAAAATAACACCTGATACATCTGCCACTTCGCTAAATTCTTTTGCCTGTGCCAGTGCATTCTGTCCCGTTGTACCATCAACAACAATCATGGTCTCTAATAAGGCTTCCGGGTACTCTTTTTCGATGATGGTATGAATCTTGTGAAGTTCTGCCATCAAATTTTTCTTATTATGAAGTCTTCCTGCTGTATCACAGAGAAGAATATCAACATCTCTTGCTTTTGCGGCAGCAACCGCATCGTACACAATCGCAGCCGGGTCAGAACCTTCCTGTCCTGCAATAATATCTACGCCGGCACGATTTGCCCATTCTTTTAACTGATCAATTGCACCTGCACGGAATGTATCAGCGGCAGCAAGCATTACCTTTTTACCCTGATTTTTGAACTGTCCTGCCAGTTTGCCGACACTGGTCGTCTTACCAACACCATTTACACCAATCAATAATAAAACAGACTTTTTGTGTTCAAATTCATAAGCGTCTTCATGAATCTGCATCTGCTCCTTAATGGTATCAATCAAAAGCTGTTTGCAGGCAGAAGCTTCTTTAATTTTTTCTTCTTTTACACGTTCTTTGAGTCCATCAATAATACTCATTGTAGTATTAATACCGATGTCCCCCATTACCAGTAATTCTTCCAGTTCTTCATAAAAATCATCATCAATCTCCGAAAAACCGGTAAACAAAGAATCAATTCCGGAAACGAAAGAATCTCTCGTTTTGGAAAGTCCATTTTTTAATCGTTTGAAAAATCCAACTTTTTCTTCCATTGCTGTCTCCTTACTTTTAGTTGTCTAACTGCTCTTCAATGAGTTTTACGGATACCAGCGTAGAAACGCCTTTTTCCTGCATGGTAATACCATACAGAACATCCGCTGCTTCCATCGTGCCCTTTCGATGGGTAATTACAATAAACTGTGTGTTTTTTGTAAGCTTATGCAAGTATTTAGCATACCGCTTTACGTTGGAATCGTCAAGTGCTGCCTCAATTTCATCAAGCAGACAAAACGGAGAAGGTTTCAAATTTTGAATAGCAAACAAAAGTGCAATGGCTGTTAACGCCTTCTCTCCACCGGACAACTGCATCATGTTGCCAAGTTTCTTTCCCGGCGGCTGCGCATTGATTGTAATGCCGGCTTCCAATACGTCTTCTTCCTCGACTAATTCCAAAGTACCTTTTCCGCCTCCAAACAACTCGCGGAACACCTTGTCAAACTGTTTCTGAATATCCGCAAATTTTTCTGTAAACTGTTTGCGCATTTCTTCATCTAAATCAGCAATAATCTTTTTCAGTGCGTCTTCCGACTCAATCAAGTCGTCATGCTGCGTTTTCAAAAGTGTATAACGCTCACTGACGGATTTGAAGTCTTCAATTGCATTCACATTGACATCGCCAAGACCACGAATTTTATTTTTCGTATCCGTTACATTCGCCTTCATGCGTGTGTAGGAAATGGAATGGTCGATATCAATTTCTTTGGCACTGCGGTATGTAAGCTCATATTCATTCCACATATGATTGACTTTTGCTTCCATCTTCTCTTCGATGTTCTGCTTTCGCGACTCTAAACGGAAAGACTCTTTGTCGAGTTCGCTCATATGATTCATCAGTGCATCCCGCTTTTCAAAAATATCTTTCTGGGATGCCATCATTTCTTCTTTCTGCTTACTTTCCTCTTCAATTTCTTTGGTCAGGCGGACAATTTCTTCCTGTAACTGTTTGTTTTTCTCTTCGTAACCGGCAATTGCCTGTTCCATCTCAGAAACCGTATCATCCGAATTTTTCTGCTCCTGCATCAATTTGTTGTATTCTGTTTCCAGATCATGAAGTGATTCTTCAATTCGGTGAATATTTTCAGCTACATAATTGTTCTTTTGCTGGAACGAAGAAACTTCTAAGCGGTTTTGAGAAATTTTCTCTTGTAACTCCACTTGTTTTTCACGTTCTTCATCCAATTTGACAGATAAAAGTTTTACCTGCTCTTTTGCCTGCTCCTCTTTCTGCTTCGACAATTCCAAATCACTGTCGATTCTTGAAAGAGAATCTTCAATTAATGCCTTCTGGTTTTCAATTTCTTTTCCATCATTGGCAATAGCGCGGTATTCTTTTTCCTTCTGCTCTTTTACCGATACTGCCTGCTCATATTTAATCTGAGCCGTATTTTTCTTTAATTCCAGTTCTTTAACCGTCTCTTCTTTGGTATTGGCATCTTTAACAAAGTTTTCCACCTGTTTCTGTGCTGTCTGAATTTCTTCTTTCACGGAAGCAATTGCACTCTCAATCGTCTGTTTTTCTTTTTCTAATGCTTCCTGCTCCTTGCGGCGGCCAAGCAGATTTGAATTATTCTTAAAGGTACCACCGGAAAGAGAACCGCCCGGATGGAACAATTCACCCTCTAATGTTACAATACGCACTCGGTACTGATACTTTTTACTAATCTGCATCGCATGATCAATCGTATCCACAAGAAGAAAACGCCCTAACAGATATTCGATAATTAATTTATACTTTTCATCGCAGTCTACCTTGGAAGCTACATTTCCAAGAACACCATCTTCCTCTAGAATTTCATCCCGGAATGGCTTTTCTTTTTTCGGTGTAACTGTCGTCAGCGGTAAAAATGTAGCACGTCCCAAACGATTCTTCTTTAAATACTGAATCATTCGTTTTGCAACATGTTCATCCTCTGTTACGATATTTTGAATATTTCCGCCAAGTGCTGTCTCAACAGCAGTAATATATTTTTCTTTCACCCGGATAATATCTGCAACAACGCCAAGCACACCTGGTTCCTGTTTCTTCTGCTCCATCACACGGCGGATACTCTGACTGTACCCCTCATAGCGCTCTGCCATGTTTTTTACCGTTTCCAGTTTAGAATCAATGATATGGTAATTCTTTTGTTTTTCCTGCTGCTTTTTCTGCAAAGATAAAATATCCTGCCGTTTTATATCTGCATTTCGTAAGAGTTCTTTTTTCGCCACATAAGCAGAGTCTAACTCTTTCTTTGCCGCCTTCAAAAGTTCCTCTTCTCTTTTCATTTCTTCTTCCGCTGAAGAATATTGTGTTTTATTTGCTAAAATCTTCTGATTTAATTCTGCTTTACGAATCTTATTCTGCTCCAGCATGGATTTCGCTTTCTGCTGTTCCACAGTAATCTTACTGGAAGCATTCATCGAATCCATAATCTGCTCATTCTGTTCGCTTAACTCGATTTCATCTTCTAAAATTGCTTTCTCTAACTGCTCCATCTGGCTGCTAAGCGATTTTTCTTCGTCTGTAATTTTCTCGAGTTCTAAAAGTGCCTCTTTCTGAGAAGCAGTATAAGAAGCCAGTTCCTCATTTGCTGCCTGTTTGGATTCCTCCAATGCATCCGTACGCTCTTTGTAATATTCTTTTCCCTGTGCGGCAGACGAAATTTTTTCCTTGGTAATACGAATTTCTCCTTCAAAATTCGTAATCAAAAGTTTATCCTGATTTACTTTTTCCTTTTTCTTCTCAACCGAACGATCAAACTCCGCAATTGCAGACTCTACCGAATCATATTCAGAACGCGATTTTTCTTTATCCGCTTTTGCCTGTTCCAATTCTTCATTTTAATAATATCGCCACATTCTAATTTAATCATAGACCTATTCTCTTATAATAACTCCTAATACATTACACTCCTTATCTTCTAACTGTATAACTCTGTTATTAAGCTCATCCTCATCGTAAGTTTCCTTATCAGCTATTATTGCCGCATATCTGCAAAATGCAGCGAGTGTTCCATCCTCATCTGAGTCCACCACAATATAATCATATTCCTTAGAATACTTATCAATAAGCGACTTAAATATCATTATCTCATCATCTGTCACAATGCCATCTTCATTGATACCTGTAAATATAAGATTCAAGTTCTTGTGATTAGTTACGCAGACTATTTCTTCATTCTTCTCTGGTCTTTTAATATAATCAAGCACACCTTTAGCATTCTTGCCAAGCTTATACTTTCCAAGGAATACATCTGTCCTTATATCTCCGTCCACAAAAAGTACTTTGTTGCCTTTTTCCATAATATTATATTCTTTACTTAATTCTTCTTTTATTGCCGTATCATACCCCATGAATTTTGGAATTATTAATAGCACTTCACGCATTGTTTCCACCCTCATCCTTTTTAAGTTTTCTTGTTACTTGCCTTTTCACCAAATGCCAACATCAAGAAAGGTAAGAATCCATAACTATATAGATCATTATCCACCATGTTTGCAATACTAAGCACAATCAATACGATTAACATTAGGAAATTATTCTTGAATAATTTTCCAAGTTTATAAAAAATGAAAAAATAAAATAACAAAAACAGTAAACCATATCTGATTCCTGTATATAAAAATCTATTGTCCAAAACTGCCTGATTTTCCGCATACTCGCTTGCTGACATAAAACTAATTGCGCGAATTCCAAATTTTCTTATGTAATGGTATGCTATTGCATAACGACCCGAAAAAAATTCATTGATAGCATACATTCTTACATCGTAATTTCCTTGCTGCAATGTAATGCTAAGTGAAAAAACCGATGCGATAACTGGACTAAGTTG
>ENA-UEPV01002232-UEPV01002232.1-human-gut-metagenome-genome-assembly--contig:-NODE-2232-length-10949-cov-4.936902_pt1 | contig 10949 bp, 6 predicted proteins | sample MGYA00242942_ERZ507925 | MGnify/ENA primary metagenome ERZ507925 (study PRJEB26167, sample SAMN06115453) | human gut metagenome | host: Homo sapiens | place: China:Fujian | collected 2015-08-26... | reverse complement strand
TCTCCACTCTGCGGTAAAGGGCTTCTCCTGTAATTTAAAATTACCGATCACCCGGTAAAAGGGAGTCTTGGTGAACGAACGGATCTCCCGCTCTCTGTTCACGATCATTCCAAGGACACAGGTCATGACACGACCCACAGAAATCACTGCCCGGTCTCTTTTGAGATACCCTTTTACCGTGTTGCCGTATTTTAACGTCAGGGCTCTGGAAAAATTGATACCCATGAGATAATCTTCCTTGGCCCGCAGATAGGCAGCATTTCCCAGATTGTCGTAGGCTGAGAGATCTTTTGCCTCCCGGATTCCACGTAAGATTTCTTCCTCCGTCTGGGAGTCGATCCATACACGTTTCCGTTCCTTGTCCTGTACGCCCGACATCTGCTCCACCAGACGATAGATGTATTCTCCCTCTCTTCCGGAGTCGGTGCAGACATAAATTGTCGTAACATCCGGACGGTTCAGCAGGGAACTTACGATCGTATACTGTTTTTTCGCACTTTCAATGACTTCGTATTTGAATTCCGTCGGTAGAAAAGGCAGGGTGTCAAAGCTCCATCTACGTAACTTTTCATCATACACCTCCGGATAACTCATGGTCACCAGATGTCCCACACACCAGGTAACGATAGCCTCTTCCGATTCCAGATAGCCGTCTTTGGAACGCATATTGTATTTTAAAGCATTGGCAAATTCTCTTGCCACGCTCGGTTTCTCTGCAATAAATAAATTTTTACCCACGTAATACCATCTTTCCTGTCTTACGAGTTCTCATCCACGGAATGCACCAGTATCTGTACCGTTCCTTCCGTTAATGTCTTCTCATATCCATTCTCGCTAAATATCAGAATGCTGTCTGCAGTCACATGTTCCCTCTTCATGGATGCCTGCAGCACATCATAATCTTTCGAAGTATAACATACCGTGCCGGAATAATCCACCACGATCTTTCTGCCGGTGTCCTCCCTGCACAGAAAATAGATTTTCCCCTGTCTGCTGTTCCAGAGTTCAACCGTCCGGAAACGTCCCTGCAGCACTTCCTGACAGATCCGGCGATAGGTCAACAGTTGAAAATCATTATATTCTTCCCGGATGTATTTTTCATAAAATGTACTGCCTTCTGTCCGCTCAGACGTCTGATGCGGAAACAGGAAGCAAAAATAAAACCGGACAAACGCATTACAGATCTCATATATACCGGGCAGCACCTTCTCCACCAGCTCCAGTTCCATCAAATTCTTCAGATATACACTGATCTTGGCCCGGGAAAATCCGGTATGTGCATACATATCGTTCAGTTTTCCATGTCTTCCGTCTGCCAGCGTTGCCAGAATGGTGTCATAAACTGCCGTCTCCCGCGATTCCTCCGACAGCCATTTTATCATAAGCTCCGGCAGAAAGCTGTTCCACTCCGGAGGTAAGGTTGGTCAACGTCATTTCCACTTTTTGCAAGGAACCGCTAACCTTCCCACGCGAACGTCGCACCGTCCAACGTGAACGGAACACCTCTCCTGTCAAAGCGACGAAATCCACTTCCGAATACCCCTCGGCAGTACCCCGGCGAAGGATGGAACGGCTATCGTTCTGTGCAATTCCTCTGTCGGCAACATCCATGACAGAGACGTTATTCTCTTTCGCCTTGTTCATACGTGGCGTACAGTCAAACAAAGCCAGACACAAAGCATCCAGCAAGGTTGATTTTCCGGCTCCGGTACTGCCTGTAATGGCGAATATACCTGCCGAGCACAAAGGTTCGACGGTAAAGTCTATCATAAATTCACCTTCCAATGAAGCCAGATTCTTTCCTCTTATCGCTACTATTTTCATACTCCTGCCTCCTTGATTACACTTTCCAGCAATTGTTTCATGGTATCGGGCATCTCCGTCCCTCCATATTTCCGTTTAAAGACATCCAGTGCCATATCCAGCGGACGGATGGTTTGCAACTCCTCGTAGGAAGTGGCGACAATGCCGCTTGCCTTTTTTTGTGGAAGCATAGCGGCGATGCGTGCCAGGCGGACTGCTTTTCCTTTCAACGCTTCCTCTATCTTATACTTATAAGAAGGTTCCGGCTCGGTCATCAAAATCTTTATTTCCAGATAGGGCGACCGCAACGTGACATCCCCATCGGGCAAATCGCCGATGGCTTGCAGCACTTCTTCCAGCGGACGGGCCTGACGAGGAATACTCATCACGCCGGCTAGCGGTTCAAATGCCAATCTCTCTATGCCGGTACCCTCAGCACTTATCGTTATCATGACCACTCCCGAAGCATTGTTCCTCTCAGCAAAAGACATGGGCATAGGAGTTCCGGAATAACGCACATTCTCCCGATGGGACACACGCTGGGAGCGATGCAGATGCCCCAATGCAGTATAGGCGATAGCCTCATCAAAAGCATCGGGGGATACACATTCCAAGCCTCCGATAACGGTACGTTCCGAACGGTCGTCCTCCGAGATTTCCGAGCCGGTGGCTTGCAGATGTCCCATGGCGATAACGGGAAGTCCTTTCTCCTTCACTTCATTGAAAAGCTGCTCATAAAGCAGTTGGACTCCTTTTGAGTAATTTTCAGCCGAAGGATAATCCCCCTGACGCAGATAGGGGACGGCAAGGCAATAGGCGGTCACTTCCCCTTCTGTGTAAAGGGGGACAATGAGGTGTTGCAAGTCTATATCACCTTCCGCATTGCGGCGCACGACACCGCGAACGGTGACATTCATATTCTCCAACAGGGGATTGGGAGCCTCCAGACGGGCTGCCGAGTCATGATTTCCGGCAATGATGATAATTTGCAAAGAAGGGTTTTCGGACGTAACTTCTCTTAGAAAACGATAATACATTCGTTGTGATTCCGCCGAAGGGTTCGGGCTGTCGAATACATCACCTGCTATCAACAATACATCTATTTCATGCTGTCTTATCTGCTGTTTCAGCCATTCTAGAAAATGGAGATGCTCTTCCCGCCGGTCGTATTCATAAAAAGTCTGGCCCAGATGCCAGTCTGCTGTATGGAGAATTTTCATTAGCTGTTCGGTTTGTTTCCTGCAAAAATAGAGAATCTTTTCGGAAAGACAGATAGCAAACAGGTACTTCATTTATAAAAAGAAATAAAAAACGATCATACCCATAAGACATGATCGTTTTTATTACTTTAAAGCATGTATTTATTCAGTCACCAACCGCACCTCATAAATATGCGGAGTCACTTTCTCATTTCCTCTACCAATCTTTATTTCCAACTGATCATCAGATTGCATAGATACAGGCACGTCAACTATGCCAACCGACAAATCCGAAGCTGGTTTGTCAGCTAATTTACCTACTTCCTGCCCGTTTATCCATACTTTTGCATCCTTACGAATCTCAGGACGGAACAGGATACGGACCTTATGAACAGGTTTTCCATTCGTCTTCATACGATAACTGAACCAACCGGTTGTCTCGCGCCAATGAACACCTTCATCATCCCCCGTACGAGAGTTCTCCATCCGGATGAAATGGTCGCTTTCCGGTTGCTGTTCCCCACAAATCACCTTGTCGGTAGTAATACCATCCAATGCAGCACGTTCCTTCTCTTCTTTCGCTAACTGTTCCTGCCTTGCCTGCAACTCCTGTTTGGACAGGACGGGCCAATAAACCATATACCGGCACTCGTATAAACGGAAAAACGGTTCCACAATCATGCCCTCATAACGTTCGGGATAGACTCCGGTCAACGCAAATGTCAACGGTTTGCCTTCCACTTTCTTCAGATGAGAGAGAATATCATTCTTATCCCCCACCATGACAGGCATCGTTTGTAAAGGCAGACGGGGCCCGGCGGCTATGTGTCCGCCACGACTGTCATCGGCGAACATACCATCCTGATTTTGCTTGCCCAATTGGGCGGCCAGCACAATCGGTCCGTATAAGATGGAATAGTTGGCAGAACCATCCGGCAATGCAATGGCACGCAGATGCATCGGCAGTTCCAATCTCACTTTGTCACCTTTTGACCAAGTACGGTTCAAGCTAACATATCCCTCTTTGACCGTTACTTTCTGTTGTTCACCGTTGACAGACAAGCGTAATGCTTCCGGATTCGTCCATTCGGGAACACGGAAAAGAAGTGCGAATTCCTTCTCTCCCTTTTCCGGAGAAACAGCAAGAGTTGTCCCTTCCTCATCGGGGAAAGCCGTTTGTTGCTCAATATGGATATCTCCCCAACGCAAGGTAGAGGGAATGAAAAGATTGACATACAGATTATTATCCTTGTGTCCATAAATCATTTCACCATAGCGGGCATGATTTTCCATCCCCGATCCCACACAACACCAGAAACTGGTCTGAGGTTGCGAGTAGACTCTATAATGACCGGCACGCATCGGGGTGAAATAAACAAAACCACCTTGTACAGGATCTTGTGTGGAAAGGATATGATTATAAAGCGCCCGTTCGTAATAATCCATCAAATGAGCGTCCGCACTCGTTTCATACAACATTTTTGTAAGGCGGAGCATATTATAAGTGTTACAAGTTTCAGGCCCCTGTTCACTGGTGAGCATACTGCTGAAATCATCAGCCGGATGAAAATGCTCACGCACACTGTTACCTCCGATGGTGATACTGCGATGGTCTACTACTGTTTCCCAAAAATAACGGGCAGCCTCACTCCAGTCCCGATTGCCTTCCAAATCGGCAATACGTTTGAAACCTATCACTTTCGGTATTTGGGTATTGGCGTGCATGCCGGTCAATTTATCCTCTTGTTTCAATAAAGGCTGCAACACAGTCTGATGAGAGAACTGATGAGCTAGTTTCAAGTAACGTTTGTCGCCAGTGATAGCGGCTACATCGGCGAATGTTTCATTCAGTCCTCCATGTTCGCTGCGCAACATATCCTGTATCTGTTCATCGCTCAGTTTGGATATCAGACGAATCATCCAGTCAGTGAGTTTCACCAACATTTCTTTTGCTTCCTTACTACCTGTCTGAAGAGTTGCATCACGAAGGCCGGCATACATTTTATGAATATTGTAAAGAGGAACCCAACGATCGTTCAGTCCGAAACCGGAGGCACGAATGTTCCCTTCTTCTATTTCTTTCCACATTTTGCGCCCGTTTGGAACTCCACACAGATAACCGTCACCGGCGGCATCCTGACAACGTTTCAGTTCACTTATCATATAATCTAAACGAACCTTGATCTCCTGATTGCCTGTAGCGGCATACATATAGGAAAGGGCCGACAAATAATGTCCGCCAATATGTCCGTCCAGTCCTGTATTTTCCCAATTAGTATAATTTTCTGCTTTAGGGAACAGGCCAGCCTCCTTCAAATAAGGAGCCAACAAACGATCGGGGTCTATTCCCAGCAAATAACGGATATCCATATCCTCTGCATGTTTGAAAGGGCTGGCGGTGAGCCGCACATCCCTGACTGGAAAACTTTCTACTTTTGCGGGTAGCTGAGCATGTAAAGCTACAGAAGCTATAGCAAAAACGGAAGTGGATAAAATGGTTTTAAGTAAATTCATAATGTATTTTATCGTTTCTTTATTTATTCTGCTGGATATTCAATATGAACATTCTAAAGTTTCACCTCAATTGCTGTACCGGTATAATTCACCATCTTTCCTCCCTTCAATGGTTTATCGCCTTCTCCTGATCTATGATTTACGAGAACTACTTTGAACTTCCTCTTTTCCAACATTCCGGGATATCTTCCTTCACGGTCGCTGATGTGCAAAGTACGGTTACTATCATCCCAACGGAAAGTGATAGTAGAATAAACTCCCTTTTCATAATTGTAATTATCGTTCTCATCCTCATAAAGAATAAAAGTTGCATTAGCACCCGGATAAACACGAATCTCCAGGTCATCCCAACTTTTTTCTGTGGCATACTGCACCGCAGGTCCCCAAGGAATTATAGAACCGGCACGGATATAAACAGGCATGATATCAATAGGTACTTCACGCTGTATGGTTTGGCCACCAGCCAACTTTGCCCCAGTCCAGAAATCAAACCAGTTACTTCCCTCAGGCAAATATACATCCGTTTTCTCTATTTTCCGCATATTTTTCTGATAACCATTCTGTTTTTTATCCTGCCATGTATAGAGAGAATCAGTTACCGGACGTACTAAAAAACTACGTCCGAACATATACTCCGTATCCATATCAAGTACTTTCTTGTCTTTCGGAAAATCCATCACCAAAGGACGAATAATGCTGCCTGCCTTATTTGTTACTTCCCAAGTAGTACTATATAAATAAGGTAATAAGCGATAACGCAAATGGGTATATTTCTCCAATGCATCATAAGCCCAATCACCTTTATCGCCGAACTGATAGATCTCTACAGCAACAGGACTGGAATTATGAGAACGCATGATAGGTTGGAAAGCTCCCCACTGATACCAACGGACGTGTAACTCATGATAAGCAATATTATTAACATCATTATTATATTTCCAAGCAAAAAATCCTCCCAAGTCAGTGTTCCAGTAAGGAATACCACACAAAGAATAATTCAGGCCAGCTGCCAGTTGCTTGCGCATCACTTCCCAAGTAGAAACGACATCTCCACTCCATGAATGTGAAGCATAACGCTGCTGTCCCAAGAATGAAGAACGGGTAAGTAAGAATACCCGCTTGTCGGAAGTGGTAGCACGCTGGTGCTCATAAACACCTTTATTGGACATCAAAGGAAAAGCATTGTGAACTCTTCGGAAAGAACCTAAATAAGTTTTTGTATCAAAATCTTTATCTTGAATCTCCAGATGATCGGGTTCGGTAGAATCCAACCACCAGCCGTCCATACCTAGATCAAAGATATTCTTTTTCATTTCATTCCAATAAATACTTCTTGCTACAGGATTGAACGGATCGTAAGGTTTCACTCCGGCTTTAGGCGGCCAAGTCTCAAAATGAAGCAAAGCATTCAGACTGTCCATCTTATGATACATCTCTGTCCACGGACCAAAAGAGGCCCATACAGAAATCATGATATGCGCATTCCGCTTGTGTATATAGTCAATCATTTCTTGAGGGCTTTTTATTCTTGGAGTACCATAACGTGCATCCGGATTCTCACCATTCGGAAGATATTTCATGTATTCTTTGTCGCCCATCTTATTAATATAGCGAGGATTCTGGAACTTCATGGAGTTCCAGTTAGAATCACATCCCCAATACTGCCAATCCTGAATGATTCCATCCAAAGGAACTTTCCGATCACGGTATTCATCAACCACTTCGCACAGTTCATCCGGACTCTTATAACGCTCGCGGCACTGCCAGAATCCAAGTGTCCACAGCGGATAAAGAGGAGCCTGCCCGGTCAAATCACGGACTCCGGCTATCACGCCGTCCGCATTGCTACCATAAATGAAATAATAGTCGGCACAATCGCCCACTTCAGAATCGAATGACATTTCTTGCGGATTATCCGTAAACATAGTTGGGGAATAATTGTCCCAATAAAGTCCGTAACCTTTCACTGAATGAATAAAAGGAATACAGATACTCATATTCTTGTTACGAAGAAAAAGTTTTTGATTGCGCTGATTCACTTTTCCAGTCTGTTGTTGCCCCAATCCATAAATCACTTCATCCTTATCTAATAAAAAAGCCTGCCGGACATTGTAAGAAAAAGTACCCGCATCATCAAACGGGGTGAACTGTGTTCCATAATCCTTGTCTTTTAACAACACCCTTCCGGTTGCATCATAGAAATTGATTCCACCTGTAGATGAATTTACCTCTACTTGTAATACATCCGACTTTAAACGAATATACTCTTTATTCATTGCAAACTCCACAAAGGTCTCCTCAGGCTCTTTCATTACTACAAGGCTCTTCTTGTCATACGAACTTCCCTCCGGTGTCTTATAAACCCGGACAATGGATGGAGAATAAAATGCCACTTCAACATCCATACCTTGTACAGTAGTCTTAACTCCTTGCGATATTTTCTGATAGCTCTGTGCCTGGGAAAATAATCCCAGACAGAGGAGCAACAAAATTATTGAAATCTTTTTACTCATAATTCTTTCTAATTTAATGTAGAAAAGAAAAAACAACCTTTTCATCCTTAAAAAAACATCCAATAAATACTATTTAGAATATCCCGGATTCTGTTTCAGATTGCTATTGGTCAACAATACTTTATTTGGAATAGGATACAGATTTTTGGTTTCATCACTCTTATCATGAGAGAACCAAGCTTTTGTAGTGAAGATGCCAAAACGAATCATGTCCTGACGGCGGCGTCCTTCCTGACAAAACTCCCAACCAAGCTCATCAAGGAAACGACCATATTTAATATCCGTTCCTCCATCATGTTCTGTCTTATAACTATCTCTCCGACCATAATCATATACACTTCCTCCCATCAGTTCCGCGTCTGTAACTTGCGCTTTTTCAGGTTCATTCTTGAAGGCGCGTTCACGTACCTGAGTCACCAAAGCACCTGCTCCCGATTTGCCCAAACGCATCAATGACTCCGCTTTCATCATCAATACATCCGCATATCGTAACAACGGCCAGTCATTGCTCAAACGGTTGGTTATACCGGTGGCATATTCAAATTTACCCCAACGGAACCCATCATCCACATCCGACTGATCAATAGAGGGGACATCTACCGTATAAATCAATGGTTTTCCATCAATACTACGCTTCAAGATTTCACCGGAATAGGTATATTGCTGACCTTGAATATAGTTATCCTCTAAACGTGCATCATCCTCATCAAAAGAATTAATAAACTGAGGCACTGCGCACACGCCTCCCCAAGGACGTGCAGTCAATTGGTAAGTATCTTGATTCTCAGGTGCTAAAGTGTACATATGAAAATCAAAATCATTCCATCCCGTCACATAAATTTCATCAAACGGCAATGCAAAGATTATTTCTTTGGAATTCTCATTATGCGTTACAAAAACATCCTTCTGATTATTTTCCAATGCATATTCTCCGGACTTCTCGGCATAATTAATCACGATATCACACTCGTCAATACATTTCTGCCATTGAGCAGTACCCGACCAAACTTCAGCATTCAAATACATTTTGGCCAGCAATGTATGAGCCGCCCACTTATTGAAACGTCCATAATAATAACCTCTCGGCGTTTCGGACAACAAATCCATATTCTCTGTTATTTCTTTCACAATAAAGTCAAAGACCTCTTTGCGAGTAGACTGTTGCGGTAATGAAGTATCTTTAAAGTCTGTCACAATGGGCACATTACCATACAAATCAATCAAAATATAATAATAGGAAGCCCTCAGTACTTTCAATTCGGCAATCAACTTTTCTTTCGTTTCTCCATCCACACTGATCACACCTTCTTCTATCTGAGATAAAATACGGTTACAGGTATTCACACCATTGTACGTACGTTCCCATCCTTGAAGCACACCGTCATCCTCGGTAGTCCAAGTATGCTGATGCCATCTTTTATAGATATAACCGTCTACCCATCCAATACCATCGCGAGCGGGAAGAACATCCTGATCCGCACATAATTCCTGTGCACGAACCACTCCGTTCCATTGCAATAACGTTTCGCGCCAAGGTATATAAGCGGCATTTACCAGATAACTGACATCTTCCTCCGTTTTCGGCACGTAATCCTCAGACACTACCTGCCCATAACTCTCATGCAGTAAATCAGTACAAGCTGTATTTCCCAACAATGCGGCTGTCATCAGTCCCATTGTCCATAATTTTATATTTGTTTTCATCTTCAATTCCTTTTTAGTTCATTAAAATTTCACATTAACGCCGAAAGTAAATGAGCGCACACTCGGATATCTGTCACGTGTATCATACCCCGGAGTCAAACCATCTGTTGATACTTCCGGATCAATACCTTTATATCCGGTTATAGTCAAAGCATTCAATACCGAACCATAAATACGGAGTGACTTTATATATTTACCTACCTGACCGAAGCTATATCCCAAAGTGATATTGTCAATCTTCCAGTAGTCACCATCTTCTACATAATAGCTATTGAATTCCGGTTCCACTTCCGGACTCAACGTATGCTTGCCAAATACCAAGTCATTCACAGACTTCAAACGATTTTCAAAACGGCTGTTTTTTACATTCTCATAATTCATACGTCCACCATTGATTATCTGGAAACCAAACGCGCCACGCATCGTCACATTCAAGTCGAAGTTTTTATAACGAAGAGTATTGTTCCATCCTGCATACCATTTAGGAAGACCGTTACCAATCACATGTTTATCTTCAGGAGCATGGGTAAAGTCCTTATAGTTCACCAGCTCACCATTCCTGTCTTCATAGATCCAACGCCCTTCACTGTCTACATCCACTACTTTAAAGCCATAGAAATTACCGATACTTTCACCCACCTGTACTCTGTGAGAATCGGCTACCTGACCGGAGTATTCCACTGTACCCGTATTAAAATAGTCATAATCCGACTTAAAGATGCTGCCAGACAAACTGATTAGCTTATTAGAGTTCAAAGAGAATGTTCCGGTAGTGCTCCATTCAAAATCTTTATTCTGAACAGGAACCACAGTCACCAACACTTCCACACCACGATTTCTCATTGTACCCCCATTGGCCATTGTCTTATTATACAAGTTCGGAGGAGTCGGTACTCCATATTCGTATATCAAGCCATCCACATCACGGTTATAATAATCAATAGAACCGGACAAACGGCCACCCCATGAAACGAAGTCCAAACCAATATTAGTTTCTTTCTTTTCCTCCCATTTCAAATCAGGATTCGGATTGGATGCCGGAACAATGGTCTGTACCCAATTCCCATTTACAAAAGCATACGAGCCGTATTTCAACATAGCCACCCCCAGGAAAGGATCTTTAGGCTGTGAACCCGTCACACCATATCCCACACGAAGTTTCAAATCATCAAATATCTTCTGATTCTTCATAAATGCTTCTTCGGTAATTCTCCAT